>ENA-ORCP01000985-ORCP01000985.1-human-gut-metagenome-genome-assembly--contig:-NODE-985-length-25236-cov-5.147502_pt1 | contig 25236 bp, 39 predicted proteins | sample MGYA00242990_ERZ507991 | MGnify/ENA primary metagenome ERZ507991 (study PRJEB26167, sample SAMN06115496) | human gut metagenome | host: Homo sapiens | place: China:Henan | collected 2015-05-07 | study... | reverse complement strand
GGTCAGAGAATACATAGCATACAGCACTGCTGCACTTGCGGTATTGACTGCAAATATAAAAAACGAGCCTGCACCTGCGGCAAAAGGTACAAGCCCAAAAGCAAAAGTATAAAATATACCACTCTTAAGTATAGAGTGAATGAAAGGATTTGTCAAGTATGGCTAATATAAAATATGTACTTATCGTATCGCAGTATTACTATTCGCACCACTGCTTCGTGGTTTCTGCGGAAGAAGACAACTACCGTGAAAAAGCTCTCTCGCTCATTGAGAAGCTTGAGGACTACAAGCGCAATGACGATGATGAACGTCCGTATCATTACGGTTCGTTCCGTGACAGAGCATATATAGAAATCAGCGGACGTTGGAACATAAACGATGCAGGTGATATTTACTTTATCCCCTGCGGTTCGGTGACGGAGGCTTTGCAGAGAGCCGAGGAGTTCAATCCGGAGCTTAACAAGGTGCAGTGGTTCAAAGGCAGAGGGTTAAAGGCTGCGCAGCGCAAGGTAATTGAGCAGAACATTGACGAGCATCATCTGTACAGCCGTATATCAAAAATTGTCGGCGAATGTTTTGCGATTTTGTGAGGTGCGGTATGAGTATGAAAGAAAAGCGAAAAAAAGAGAGGACAGGTGTAAAGGCATTAATTCGGCAGATTATTTCATTATCAGGTTCGACAATGTCTTCAAGGCAGCTGAGCATAAGCATAGAGGCTGCCAGCATAGCTTGAATATCTCGTATGTCAAAATCAACTGCACATTTTTCAATGAAAGGTTTTCCTCAGCTGGGCATACGGCTGAAAGAATACATACAAGTCAACTACTCAGAATTTTTATCGGAACAAGCAATTTGGTGGATTGCTTTTCTGATTTCCTGAATGGTGGGAGGTTTTATGCGTTTGAGTTCTTCATGCAATAATGAAATTCGTTCAGTTAAGTCATCATTATCAAAGAAGAAAAAGAAGAAGGCAATCACCCACATTCTTTTAAGCGTATATAAAAACAATGCTGTGCCGCATTGTTCTTATACACGATATTATATTCCGTAATATAACCGATGTCAACGATAGGAGGTAAAAGAAATGAGCATAGGAAACAACATCAAAAGATACCGTGAAGCTGAAGGACTTGACCAGTCTGAGCTTGCGGAAAAGGTACACGTTACACAGGTCATGATCTCGCACATAGAGCATGGCAGAAAAATGCCGAGCGTTGCTCTGCTTAAAGATATAGCCAAGGTGCTGCATTGCACTATGGACGAACTTGCAGAAACTGCATAAGAAAGGATATAAGGTGATAACATGACAAGAGAAGAATTTGAAATGCGGCTTCCGGACTGCGCGAGAAAGCCGAGTGATAAAGAATTTGGGATCATACAGTTTGTATATAACTATCACCCTGCTTTTAATCTCGACTGTACAAATACCAAAGAAAAGGCAGCAAAGCTTTACTTTGAATATGGTATGCGTGTTATCTGCGATATGCAGGAAACTGCAAAACGTATGCAGGAGATCGAGGATGAGCGAAGATTACTCAGGCTCAGACTGGATATGTTGAACCACGAAGCCAATGAACTGGCTATGCTGTGAAAAGAAGGTCTGAATAAGAGTTCATCGTATGTCGTCATATAATTTAATAACAAGTCATAGGACAAAAATCCGTTTGAATAGGCATATAGGGAGGTGATTTGAATGCTTAGCGGCTGTGACGTATTTACATTAAAATCAGGTGAAGTAGGCAAGGTATATTGGACTCGTCCGGAAGTTGGCGTTGATATTACTCAGGAAGAGTATGACCGACGTGTACAGGAGTTCGGCAGAGCATATGTAACCTTATTTTCAAATGAATGTATGAGGCGGTATAATGCCGGAAAAATCGATGAAGCAAGAGATCTGTGGGAGAGTTCGGGCATTATTGCCACTCCGCCATGGGAAAGGAAAGCAGAATGAAACCATTGACGTATAAATTCGGTGAAGTAAGCGCAGGAGCTATAAAGCGCTGCGGTGACGATTTCAAAGTTTGCCGCTATCGTAACGGTGAACTTGAAAACATCGCAGTGCTTGATAATCCGAGAGAAGCGGCGGTACTGTTTACCGACAATATGTGCGCCGATGCTATGAAGTACATTATGGAGCAGGTCAGGGACGAATACAATATATACACGGGAGTGAAGTTAAAAGATGATAACAGCGAAGAAGCTGCAGGAGATAATGAGTGATGCAAAGTATGCAGAAATACTCATTATAGCCAAGGACAAGGATTCAGCCAATGTGCTGAAAGAAACTATAAAAAGGTATGCCGGTAAAAAGCATGAGGGCATTGTATGTGATTATGCAAGGATAATGGACAGGCTCTATTTTAAGCGTACATATCACCCAATAACAATTATACCGTTTAAGGAATGGCAGGAGAGCACCAGAACAACCGTTTTCAAAGGTATAGTGTATACCGAGATTCAGTATAAATCCGAAGTGACCCTTAGAAATGTAGTCGGCATTCCGAAAATAATCAACGAGGAGGTAATACAGTTTGAAGAGAAATAGTAAGCTTCCAAAATGGTTCAAGGCAGAGCTTAAAGCCTGGGTATTGGCTTTTACGGGATTATTGACAGCATACATATGTGTATCAGCTGATATAACAGACGGACGTGCATTGATCGGACTTATGGTGTTTGCGGTATATGCAGTGATCGTTATATGCAAGGGGCTGTTTAATCATGGCTGATAAGCTTTCGGCAAGAGAGGTCAGAGCGAAAATTGAGCGTGAAGTTATTGCTCATGAGGAATTGCCGCGCAGATATGGCTATACGCTTAATGTCAGCAATAAGACGCTGACGGTGATTTATAATGACTTCAAGCAGAGATACGGAATTATCGGAGCACCTTCGGACAAGCAGAGGTTAATGTGGGAAACGGAAGTCAAGGTATTATTATGCCGCCAATTTCGGCAGGTATATAAATATCGGCTTATCGCACCCGTGATAGGACACCGGGAGGAGCAGCTTGAGGAGCTTGTGCGGACATTGGACATACCAAGCTTTGAAGAAGATCTGTTCAAGGCACTGGATAAAAAAATCCGCTGCTGTGAGGCAACACAACAACGGATTTAAAAAGATATTATAAAAAACTTATAACAATTGCAGTATACCGCATATTTGAAAAAATGTCAAGTTTGCGGTCAACTGCAAAAAGGAGAATATGCAATGAGTGAAATATATGATAAGGCTTTGGCCAAGTTGGATAAAGAGAACAAGTCATTTAAAGGCGGATCGCACGCTTCAGTGATGCGAAAAGATGTAGCGGAGGTTTTAAAAAGCTTCTGCAGTCAGGAGGATGAGTTTGCTCAGGCAATTTTTGAAACCGATAAAACACTGTCAGATTGCCTTGAATATGTTGCTAAGGGAGTCAAGGGCAGCGGAATAAGGGATTTGGATGCATTTAAACGCGCAGTAGAGTTTTATTTCAAAGGTGCGGATATATCTTGTGTTATGCATATAGACCTTGTGGGTTCGGCACGTCAGAGCAACCCTGATATTATAATGACCTCTGCTGCACAGACTGCTGAGAGTGACAAGCCTAAATCCGCTGCATTGTCGCTGTCATTGGATGACTTATTTTAAGGCGGTGGCGGTATGAAGAGCAATAATATCCATGACCTTATACCTGATGCGCCGATAATAACCGATGATATAAGGCTTGAACTGCATCGTAAATACGCACAGCCATACATATTCTACAAAAAGTACAAAAATCACATAGACTGTTACTGTACAGCTTGCATGCACCGCTTTGATGTTCGGCGTGATATTCCTGAGTGTGATATATGTGATATATACGGATACAGCGATCATCAGTTCAGCCGATGCTGTGAGCATGATGCTGTGGTCAGGTGTCCCGTATGCGGAGCAGAAGCAATAGCAAGGTCGGAGCAGATGTCAAGAACTTCGCTGTGTAAATGGCATATGCTTATAAAATGGTTTGTAAGTGAGGACGGCAACGTGGTACACGCTGTATTCGGCGAACTTTGCTGTGGTTACGGTACAAGAAAACCAAACGGCAAAGAGCTTAGTATATCGGAAATGGAACAACAGTACGGCGGCAGCGAATGGTATACAAGATATGTTGCAAGATTTGCCAAAGGTGAAGAGCCGATATTAATAGGACCTGATTATTTGTCAATGTATACGGTATGGAATATACGGGAGCCTTATTTGAAATTTGGCTCATATAATTCAGAACACTTTATAAGTGACTATAAGGATGTGCCCGCTCTTAAGCAATCATTTTTAAAGTATGTACTTCCTGAAAAATTAGACTTCCATAGTGAAGTATACAGCGGAACAAAAATCATAGAATGGCTTGCTATGGTGCAGAAATATCCAATAGTTGAAACCTTTTGCAAATGCGGCGGTGAACAGATAATTAAACACATACTGGATTACAAAGAAAGCTATAAGCGGGTGCTTGATTTTAGCGCAGATAAGCTTCCGGGAGTATTCAGGTGTGATACTGACACCGCAGCTGCGTTACAGAGATTAATGTATAAAGGCAGGCTTACTCTTGATGATCTTAAAATACGTCGGCTGCTGGAACGGCGGTATCATAAGCCGATGCTCGCAGAGATGCAGGAACTTAAGGTATCGGTAAGAATGTTTAAAGACTGTGTATTGCCTGTTATTGCAGCAACGGGGATAAGCGTTAAACAGTATGTAAATTATATCAATAAGCAGCCAAATGAATTTAAATACAATAAGGAATGGATCGCAACTATATATAGGGACTATATAAATGAGTGTATTCAGTTGGGATATGATCCGAGGGAAAATATTGTAGGGCGGCCGAGAAACCTTAATGAAGCACACCGCCGTAATCAATCAGCTATACAGGCAATTGAACTGGAAAAGGAACGTGAACGTAAAGCTATTGCCGCAAAAGGATATATGGATGGCTTCTATAAGCAATGGTGCAAGCACTATGAATATACGAACGGAGTATGGTCAATTATCGTGCCGAAGAGTGCTTCTGAAATCGTTGCAGAGGGCAAAGCATTATCCCATTGTGTCGCCGGGTATGCGGAACGTCACATCAACGGCAGGCTTACCATATTGTTTATGCGTCGTAATGCTGAAATCGAAAAATCCGTGTACACAATTGAAATGCATGGTAATCAGATGATACAGGTGCAGGGCTATAAGGACCGTACACCTCTTACGGCAGATGCACAAGCATTTTTTGATAAATGGCTCAAATGGGTAAAGCTGTCCGACGAGCAGAAAAACAAGCGTCGGAAGTCGCAAAAGCACAAAAAGGAGAGTGCGGCATGAATTGTAAATACTTCAAAGGTGTTACCGACCGTAAAAGCAATACCTGTATGATAATATGCGGCAAGGACAGGTTTTATTGCTGCAGCAAGGAATTTGAGCAGGAACGCTTGAAGCTTTGCAATGGTGATTTTACAAAGTGCCGACCCTTTTTGTGGAGAGAGCTTAAAGCCAATGGCTTACTGCCTGAGGACGGCGGCTCAACAGAGCGGCTTTTAAAAATATATAATGATAATTTAACGGAGGTTGCTATGAATACAACAGATACAGAGCAGGTCACACAGACAGATGATATTGAGATGCAGATGTCGTCACTTGAACTGCACGAACAGCAGATCATCAATCAGTGCCGTATACAAGCGCAGTCTTTTTCCGAAACAGGAAAGCTGTTAAAGCAGATAAAGGACGGTGGAGAGTATGCCATTAAAGGTTATGCAAACTTTACTGACTATATAACCAAGACCTGCGGCACAATATTTCCATTCAAATCTTCTCAGGCATACAAGTATATCCGAGTATATGAGAGCTATGGGGCACGACTGGAGCAGTACGGTACTATATCACTTGATATACTTGATATGTTCAAAAATGTCAATCCTGAAGATTTTGCTGAACTTGCAGAAGAACATGATATGCAGAATATGACTGTCAAGCAGGCGGAAGAACTTAAGCAGCAGTTGGATAAGGCAAATGAACAATTATCATTTTTACAGTCAACTGTTGAGGATAAGACCAAGGAAACGGAAGGACAGCAGACAGAGATTGACCGTTTAAAAGCCGAGATAGAAGCTTTGAAAAATAAGCCTGTTGATGTTGTTGTCAAGGATCCCGATGAAGATGATATTAAAAAGCGTGTTGATGCAGAGGTCAAGAAAATGGCTTCGGAATATAAAAAAAAGATAGCGGACCTTAAAGGTACTGTGTCCGAGCTTAAAAGCAAAGCGGAAAGCGCAGACAATATTAAGGAGGGCTACGAAAAAAAGCTTCAGGCAATTAATGATAAGCTTGACAATGAAAAGTCGGCAGCTGATGGTCGTATAAAGAAACTGGAAGAACAGCTTAAAACAGCAGGCAAGGCAGACGAGGCACTTGTAGAGTTCAAATTTTATTTTACAGAAACACAGTCTTCATTAAGCAAATTGCTTAATGTACTCAATAAAATAGAAGATGCTGAGAAAAAAGCCAAGTTCAAGGGGGCAGCTCTTAAATTTATCGAGGCTATCAAGGCGGATTTGGAGAACAACAATGAATAATGAATACATAAATCGTAAAGCAATGCTTGAATACATAGACGAAAATATTCCCCGAATGAAACCAAGCAAAGATGGCAGGGACCTAATTGCAATTGAAACAATCAGAAATTTTATTGCAACTTTTGATACTTCCAACGTTGCACCTGTGCTTCATGGTGAATGGAAAGAAAGCAACAATGTATTTGAATGTTCAAATTGCGGCTACTGTTTTGAGTATGAAGGATATAAGCCGTTCTTTCATTTCCGCCCTAATTGCGGTGCGAAAATGGACTTTTGATAATATTCAGCTCATCGCAGGATAACACTCCGCCTTAAATGTGAACGCAAGGCGGTTTGATGGGCGTTTATTATATAAGATAACAGGGTGAGCAGGTCAGGCTTGCCCTATTATTATCTTGGTGTATATATACTATTATAAATGTAAAAATCAAGGACGTAAGAGCCTTTTAATCAGACTTGTTTAAGGGGTTATCTTTTCAATAAGTGGACGGTGTTGGTATGTATTTCAAAAAAACGGTAAAGACAAGATTAGGATTTGAATTTATCACGAAATGTAAAATGCCTTCATATGGACGTGGCGGCAAACGCAGTCCAAAGTCAGAACCCACATCGGAAAAGAAGAAAAAATATAACCTTCGGAAAGCCATAGAAAAACTGTTTTATATTCTTTTGGAAAATTTTAATCCCGGAGATTATCATATGGTGCTTACATACCCTGTGGGAACTGTACAGGATATATCGGAAGCAAAATCTAAAGTCAGCAGCTTTTTGACAAGCTATCGTAAATATTGCAAATCCAATGGCTATAAATGTGAGTATGTATATAACTCTGAAATTGGAGAAAGAGGAGCGATACATCATCACATCATACTGCATAGGTATAATGATTATGAACTGATAGAAGATCTTTGGCGCAAGGTCAGCGGCGGCAGGGTATCGTACAAATCCAATCTGTGGGCCAATTATGATTGGTACGGACTTGCAAAGTATTTTGTCGACAAGACAAAGGACGGTAAACTTCCCGATACACATATTCCCTGTGAAAGACATTATGTGCCGTCAAAGGGATTGAAGCGTCCAGAGATTACGATAGAGCGTATAGATGCTGACAGGTGGTACAAGCCTAAAGCACCAAAAGGCTATGAACTTATATCCGACAGCGTTAGAGGCGGTGTAGATGATCTTACCGGAGGAGCATTTTTAAAATATACGATTAGGAGGCGGATTTAATGACAACAGCGGAGCAAATAGCACGGCTGAAAAAGCTTGAAAGAGAATTGATACCCGACAAAGAGGAAGACTGCATACGTCGTAAGCAAATTGCAGAAGGCGGTGCAATAACTTACGATAAAGTAGGTACATCAGGGTGCGGCAATAATACACAGGAGCAAAAAAACACAGCGTATTTAAATTGCCTTGAAGAACTCAGTGCATTGAAGGCTGAGCGTGATGCGCTTAAAACTGAGCTTATAAACGCATTTAACAGCATATTTCCTGAGGGTGACCGAAAAAGACGCATAGCAAAATTTGCATACATAGACAGGATCCCACTTAAAGCAATAGCTAACAGGCATATGCATTATGATTATGGCACAATACGCAACGACATTACAAAGATAAATAATGCATTGGGAATAAAAAATAATGACACTAAATGACAGAATCTCACTTGCAGGAATTTATTATATGCTATATGCTTATGATAGCAAAGCATATGAATAAGACCTTAGCCGTCGCCTTAGCGGCGGTAGGTCAGCTTTGCATTTTTTATTTACGGTGATTTTATGAAAAAAGTTTGCAAATATTGCGGACAAATACACGATGCAATGTACATTTGTCCGAAAAAGCCGAAGCCGAGAGGGAAAGGCACAATGTCTGAACGCTTTCGAAACACAAAATCCTGGCAGCGTAAACGTGCTTATATTGCCGACCGTGACCTGCATATGTGCCGCTTATGTGCTATCGGCTATGGAAATAAGCTGATAGAATACAACAGCAGCATTGAAGTACATCACATCGAACCGCTATGTGAAGATTGGAGCAGGCGGCTTGATGATGACAATCTGATATGCTTGTGTCATTATCATCATGAGCTTGCGGAAGCAGGAAAAGTTTCCCGAAAATATCTGCACGAACTTGCAAAATGCCAATTAACAGGTGTTAATTAGGAAATATTCCGCCACCTGTAAATTTTTATAAATGCCCGCCCTACCTATTGGGGGTTTTATCCAAGAACTTAGGACACCTACCCCTGCCCTCTGTAAATAATTTTTTCCCAAAATGAGACACGCCCGTGCGCGCACATACGCATACGCGTAAGGTAATAGAAGTATATCGAGGTGATATTGTGGCAAGACCGTCAAAACCTGCGGCTGTATTGAGAGCGGAAGGAAAATCCCACCGTACTAAGGCAGAACTTGAAGCAAGAGAAAAAGCTGAATCGGAAATGCTTTCAGGTGCTCCGCTCTATGAAAGACCTGAGGTGCAGAAAAATAAAGTCGCTCACGCTGAATTTCTGCGTGTTGCTGAACTGATGCAGAGTATTAACAAAGACGATGCGCTTTATTCTGCCGGGATAAATACATATTGCTTGCTGCATGCTGAAATTATTGAGATGGAGAAGCGCAAGAAGAAGGTTGACAAGCTTTGTAAAGAGATAAAGGCTGAGTTTGATAAGCTCGAAGCAGTCAATTTTGAGCAGGTCTGCCGTTTTACTGACAAGCTTACAAAGCTGGAAGGAACTTTGCTCTCTCTGTCCTCTGAGATCGATAAAAAACGGCGTATAATGCTGACCATTGACAAGGAAAATGTTATGACTATATCGGCGGCACTCAGATCTATCCCGAAAGTACCGGATAAAGCTGAAAATCCGCTGCTTGCGGCTCTTGCGGAAGATGATGAAGATGAATAACAGTATTGAAGAGTGGGAACGCAGGGTTGCGCTGCTTGCGATACTGCCTTGGGAGAAAAAGCTTGAAGAACTGCGATATAATCCTTATCATGATCCGGGTAACGGAAGGTTTACGAGTGGCGGTGGGAGCGGTTCTGGGGTTGACAGATCGGGCGGAAAGAGATATAATAGATTCAGAAAAGAACATAATGTCAATGAATATTCTGAACTGAAAGAACCTATGCAGATGCGGCATATAAAAGCCGTGATAAATGACATGGGGATTGATTATTCAGGCATTGAGATTGATATAATTCGTGACGAAGCACTTATAGGCAAAGGAATATACGGCTACACATTCCCGAATGGGAAAAGGGTGCAGCTTTATCCCGATGCGTTTTCCGACAGAGAGCAGCTTGTAAAAACACTCGGACATGAGCGTGTTCATTGTGAGCAGATAAAATTATTCGGAAGATCCAGAAATGATTCAGAAGCTAAATACTACGAAAAAGGTCCTACATTTTCTGAAGAATTTTGGTGGTCGTCATACAAAGAAAGGACGGGTTACGATGAAAAACGTTGAATGGGCTAAGTTGCTTGAAAAGATTTATAACGGAGAAGATGTTTCTTGTCCTGAGTGCGGCGGAAAAGTTTCATCGGAGTTATATGCTAATACTGTTTCGGGAAAGAAGCAAGGGTTTGCGATACTTAAATGCTTAAAATGCAATGAAGAAATACGGTTTTCAAGAGTGATTTTCCCTGACAGTGTTAATACAAAAAAATATTAATATGAAAAAGCCGAAATTAACAATATATGTGTATCAATTTGAGAGTAGTTTTGAGAGTATTGTACATTTATAGAGTAGTAAAACAATAAACCGTTTTGCAGTTAAATGCAAGGCGGTATTTTTATGCTTGAAAGAGTGATGAAATGGAAAAAGTAAAATGACTATTGCTGAATCGCCTGCTGTGAAATATGCGGAATGGTGTATTGAAGAGGATAACAGGAAAGCTCCGAAATATGTCAAAAAGCAATGTCAGGTATTCCTTGACATTGTTTACGACCGTGACAATGAGGCATATGCCGATGAAAAGGCGTTCAGGCTGATATGTAAGATATTAAAGCTTATCATTCACCCTGATTTACATAAGCCGCTGCTAAAGTGCCTTGAAGGCTATGCCTGGATACTTATTACGGCGGCGTTCTGCATACGGAACAAAGAGGACAACACAAGATATTACCGCACGATACTGCTTGAGATATGCAGAAAGAATTTTAAAACATTCAATTCGGCTGTTATTATTCTCATCGGAATGATCATCAACGGCAAATTCGGGCGGTATTTTTCTGTTGCGCCAGACCTTAAGCTTTCTAAGGAACTGCAGATCGCTCTGAAAAAGCTTATAAAGTCGTCGCCTGCGCTTAATGACGGTACGGTATTTAAAACTTTACGAAGCGAAACACGCTGCTTATTGACAGAAAGTGAATTTACTCCTCTTGCTTACTCCGAAGATAAGATGGACGGCAAAATGGCAAACATATTTCTTGCCGATGAAGCGGGAGCAATGGACGACTATCCTGTTGAAGCTATGCGTTCATCACAGATCACGCTTAAAGACAAGCTGGGAATAATCATATCAACTCAATATCCTAACGATAATAACGTATTGCTTACCGAAATAGACATAGCCAAGAAAACTCTTGACGGTCTTATGGATAGCAAGCGTTATTTTTCTTTGCTGTATGAACCGGACGATGATCTGCTTCAGGGTGACGAATGGAAAACAAACGATCTTGTTATTTATCAATCAAATCCTGTTGCTGCTGCTTATGATTATATTTTTGATGATATAAGGCAGAAGCGTCAGCTTGCGGTACTGTATGAAAGCAAGCGTGAAAATTACCTTTGCAAGCACAATAACATACGCTACAAGAGCCTTGGTGCTGTGGGGTATGTTGATATTATTGATCTGCGGAAATGCCGCATACGGGAAGATATATCGTTCTGGAGAGGACGGCGTGTATGGCTTGGACTGGACCTTTCGCAGACTGAAGATAATACGGCTATTGCTATGGTAACGCTTGCGGACGGTATTCTTTATGCAAAGGTGTGGGGATTTATTCCTGCGGACAGCATAAAAGAAAAATCGGAACGTGAAAAGGTTGATTATTCACGGCTCATTCGTGACGGCGTATGTTTTGGCTGCGGTGACCGTGTTATTGATTACGGCTTTATTGAGGAGTTTATATTAAATCTTCCAAAGAAATACGGTGTTGAGATAGTACAGCTCGGATATGACCGATATAATGCTATATCGACTGTTCAGAAGCTTGAAGGCAACAGCGAAAACCCGATAGAATGTGTTGAAATAAAGCAGCATTCAAGTGTTTTGCACCGTCCGACAAAGCTTTTAAAAGAAAATATACTTAAAGAAACATTCAGGTATGATGAAAATGAGCTTTTGGAGATCAACTTTGCAAACGCAAGATGTACGGAAGATACAAACCTGAACAAATATGTAAATAAGAAAAAATCTGCGGGAAAGGTCGATTGCGTTGTGGCTCTTATTGATGCGGTATGTCTGATACAGATAGACCTTGAAAATGCTCCGAGAGCCTGGGGCGCACTTAGTTTTTAGGAGGTGTGATATATGGGGATATTTAAAAAGGCTGAACGGCGTGCTGAGCAGGTCATAACAGCAGCTGCGGCGGAAGCTTTCACAGCCATATTAAACGGATCGGCGACTATTTCGAAGGCAAATGCACTTGAAATCCCGACGGTTCAGGCGTGTATCAATCTTATAGCCGACAAAATATCAATGCTGCCGATAAAGCTTTATGAGGAAATCAACGGCGAAGTCAATGAAATAACCGATGACAGCCGTCTGAAACTGCTCAACTATGACACGGGGGACACTCTTACCGGCACACAGTTAAAAAAGCTTTGGGTGCAGGATTATTTTCTTGGGAAAGGGTCATACACTTACATACAGAAGAACGCTTACAGTAGGCCTGTCAGTTTATATTACGTTGATGAGAGTGTAGTTTCGGCTGTTGCCAATACGGACCCGATCTTTAAAAGCTATGCACTCTATGTCAATGGCAAGCGTTATGTTCCGAGCGATTTCCTTAAAATACTCCGAAAAAGCAAGGGCGACGGAAGAGGCAAAAGTATTCTTGACGAAAATAAGACGATAATGCTCATTGCATATAATACAATGCTTTTTGAAAACGGTCTTGTAAAAAAGGGCGGCAACAAGAAGGGCTACATTGAATCGGAGTACGAAATGACGCAGAAAGCCATTGATGCAATGAAAGCGGCTTTAAGCAAGCTGTATTCCGCAAGTGCCGACTACAGCGACAATATTGTTGTGCTTAATAAGGGCGCAAAATTCCACGAAAGCTCAGCAACAAGCGTTGAAATGCAGCTTAACGAAAACAAACAGACCAATTCTGCGGAGCTTTGCAAGCTGTTTTGTATGCCGCCTGAAATGCTGACGGGTGGAGCGTCTGAACAGGCTAAGGTACAAATGGTGTCTAACTGTCTTATGCCGCTTATCAATCTCATTGAATCGGCTCTTGACAGTGACCTGCTTCTCGAAAGTGAAAAAGGGAAAAAATATTTTGCTTTTGATGTAAGAGAGCTGACAAGGGGCAGTATACAGCAGCGTTATGCGGCTTATGAGGTCGCACTGCGAAACAATTTTATGCAGCTCGATGAAGTCAGAGAGCAGGAAGATCTTCCGCCGCTCGGGTTCAATTACCTTAAGCTTGGTTTGCAGGACGTACTTCTCAATCCTGCTACAAATCAGATATACACGCCGAACACCAATGCTATGACCGACCTTAATTCTGCGGCGGCAGAGCTGGGGAACAAATGCATTGACAAACAGGACAGAAATGATATAATTGAGGAAAGAGCAAACCCTTATCATGCTAAGGACGGTAAATTTACTTTTGGCAAAGTCAGAATGTCGAAAAGTGAGAGAGCCAGAGTATCTCACCAGTTTGCAACTGATTTTCCTAATGCCGAAAGAGGAAAAGCTTATCCTTATGAAAACAGAAATCATTTTTATCTTGTAGGAGTGAACGGGTTTGGGGATTATTCTTTTGATCTCAAAGTGCTGATAAAAGGACATGAGGAAGCTATCAATACTATAAAGAGGAGAGTTGAGCAATGGAAGGATTAAGCACAAAGCAGGAAAAAATAATGTCGCTGATAAAACCATATGCTGTTTCATCTATAAATGACCGGAATACCGTAAATACAATTATATGTCTTGTATTAGGTGCATCTGAGTTTAATTTGGAAGATGAGATCATTGATGTTCTTGAAAATTCCAACGGGCTTGATTTTGACGGCATTGTCAAAAAAATTGTTTCTCTTTTCCCGCCTATTGAAATAGTTGATGATGAATAAATCGGTTCGTTTAATGTGAACGGATTCGGGGATTATTCTTTTAAATTTAAAGCCAAAATTGACGGAAATGAAGATATTATAAATACTTTTAGGGGCGATGTAAAAAATGCTGAGTAATAAAGAAAAAGAATTGGTTTTAAAATTAAAAAAGCTGCCGAATTCATATTCTGAAAAAGCAGAAAAACTCGCTGAAGATGCTATAATTGTTATAGTTTTGTTTGCAAGAGAACGCAACAACATAGATGATATTATAAGAATTGCAGATGAGTCTTCAACATTGGATGATGCACTAAATGAAATATTCAAAGATGAATATGTTGAAATAGTCGATGATGATGAGTACGTAGAGTAGGCTGTCCGAGGGTAAAGGAGAATTATGTTAATGGCAAAAAATAATCCGCTTTCAGAAAAAGAAAATGCAGTTTTTGGTCTTCTCAATAGTCTTATTGAAACTTCGGAAGATAAAGAACTTGCGTTTACGGTAATGATATGCTGTATTGACAATGACGATTTATGCGACAAAATACTAAGCCTGCCCAATGAGCGTGAACATATTACAGTTTCTGATATTAACAAAAGTTTAGGTGAATTTCTTGAACCAATCGAAATAGTCGATGATGATGAGTATGATGAAGATGACGAATAGATTTATGTAGCTTAATATTATAAAGCGTTTTGCAGTTGACTGCAAGGCGCATTTTTTATGCACAAAGGAGGTTTTTACTTTGAAAATCGAACTCAGATCAGACAGCGTACATATAAGCGGTTATGTAAACGCTGTGGGACGTGACAGCAGGCCTATAACGGGTGCTACCGAAAAATTTGTTGAAGTAATAGAGCCTGCCGCATTCAGAGCTTCACTTGAACGAAATCCACACGTTGAATTGCTTTTGAATCACAACAAGGAACGCAGGCTTGCAAGCACCGATGAAGGCACGCTGAGGCTTGAAGAAGATAACATCGGGTTAAGAGCTGAGTGTGACATAACCGATGCTGAGGTCATTGAAAAGGCAAGAAAGCGTGAGCTGAGAGGCTGGTCTTTCGGAATGTATGCCATTGATACAGAAAAGGAAGAAAGAGCCGACAACATTCCAAGGCGGCACGTCAAGAAGCTTGATATGTTTGAAGTGTCGCTGATCGACAACACAATGCGGCCTGCATATGCGGGAACTCTTGTAGAATGCCGTGCGGAAGGTGCTGTTGTTTCGGAAACACGCTCCAATGATGAGGAAACAGAACTGCTTGACTATTCCAAATGGGAAAAGAGAGCGGCGGAACTGGCTATTGCACCGTATGAGCACAGGCTGGAAGAGCTCCGGGACGGACATAACAGGCACGGCTGAAGGTCTGAACTGAGATATAATAAAAATCATGATCCGAATACAGGACGGTTCTGTTCGGGAAATGGCTTGACATGTGGATTTACAAGTGGTAAAATAAAAAATAATATTTTTATTGGTCGCAGCATTGGCGCTTCGGGCAAAAATTATCCTGTTAAACTTCCTGACGGCGGTTATGGGAAATTCGTCGAAGGATCCTCAATTACCAAAATCAAAGTATTTGCTGGTTACGGCACTGATTCACCAATAAGAAATGAGATTTTTATTAAATCGGCTCATGAAATCAACAGTAAGCGGCTTCAAAAAGTAAGAGGCGAAGCTGTAATTATTGCAGATAAACAACGCCGAAAGGCTGAAATTCATTGGTACGAAGATGAAAACTCAAACAGATATGACTTTAAAGTAAAAAGGTGGATAGATATATGAAAGTTAAATTCAAACAGCAGAATGAAACGTTGGACTTAATTGCTGGCAAAATATACAATGTTCTGTCAGTCGAAAGGGACTGGTACAGAATTGTTGATGAATCGGGCGAGGATTATCTTTATCCGCCCGAATTATTTGAAATCGTTGAGAAATAAGCTTATACCGCTCAGAAATGGGCGGTATTTTTATACCCAAAATCAAATAGAAACAGAGCGTTTTTGCAGTCAACTGCAGAAGTGCTCTTTTTTTTATATCAAAAACCAATTCTAAGGAGGAAAACAAAATGAAAAGCAAAACAATGAAAAAAGCAGTCGCAGAGTTCAGAGCTGACGGTATCAAGACCCTTGAAGAAAAGAGGGGCGCACTTGTAGCTGATATGCAGGCTATTATCGACGGCGCAAAAGCTGAGGTAAGAGCTTTCAGCGAAGAAGAGCAGAGCCGTATGGAAGAAATCGAAAGCGAGATCAGAGCTATTGACGGCACACTTGAAGCTGAAAAGCGTGCGCTCCCGCTTATGGAAGCTCCCAAGTCAGAGGCAGATGCACAGGAAAAAACAGATACCAAGCAGGGAGAGGTAAGAGCGTTTGCTGACTATATCCGTGCAAATGCAGGCGGTCAGCCTTCAGCCGAATACAGAGCAGGTGAACAGAATATCACTATGGGCAACAACGGTGCTGTTATACCGCAGAGCATTGCTCAGCAGATCATTACTACTGTGCAGGAGATGTGTCCTATTCTTCAGGGTGTAACAATGTTCGCTGTAAAGGGTACTCTTAAGGTTCCTGTATGGGGCAAGGCTAATACCACACACGATATATCGGTAGGCTTCCAGGAAGAATTTACAGAGCTTACAGCTGACAGCGGCAAGTTTACATCGATTGACCTTACCGGTTATCTTGCAGGCTGCCTTGTGCTTGTAGGCAAGAGTGTTATCAACAACTCTGACATTGATGTTGTATCCTTTGTTGTCAATGAGATGTCAAAGAAGATCGCACTTTTCCTTGAAAAGTGTCTGCTCGTTCCAAGCACTTCCGTTAATTCCGACGGATCAACAGTAAGCGGCGCACTTGCTACAACAACATCTGTTACTGCTGCTTCTGCTGCCGTTATTACAGCCGATGAACTTATTGAGCTGCAGTCAAAGGTGCCGACAGCTTACCAGGCTAACGCTTGCTGGACAATGAACCCTGCTACTTTTACAGCTATTCGCAAGCTCAAAGACTCAACGGGTCAGTATCTGCTTCAGACTACTGCAAATATTGTGAATGGCTTCCCTTATATGCTTCTCGGCAAGCCTGTTTACATTTCAGACAATATGCCGACCATTGAGGCATCTGCTGCGGTCGTTCTTTACGGTGATTACAGCGGTATGGCTATGAATTTCCGCCAGCAGATAGATATGCAGGTGCTTAATGAGAAGTACGCTACACAGCACGCTGTCGGCCTTTGCGCTTGGTTTGAATTTGACTGCAAGGTCATTGATAATCAGAAGCTCGCTAAGCTTGTTATGAAAAATTCATAAGCGGAGGTAAACGCAATGAAGATAAAGGCTCTTGTAAGCTTTGCGGGAGCGGTTTCAATGCGGCTCGAAGAAATAAAAGAGGTCGGCGACGATACAGCCGCTGACCTTATTTCTGCGGGATATGCAGAGAAACTCCCGGACACCGGAGAGGTGAAGAAAAATGAAGGTAAGCGAAATAACGGTAAGTGATGTCAAGGAATACATCAGGGACACGGCTGACGATGATGCTGTTGTGGCTGACATTATGGCTGCTGCTAAGGGATTTATCGCATCTCAGACAGGGCTTACGGCTGATGAGATAGACGAGATACCCGAAATGTCCTATGCATTCAAGTGTTTGTGTGCTGATATGTACGATGAGAGGTCGGCTGTTGCTTTAAGCGACAAGCTCAATCCGATTGTACAGACTATTATTCACGCTCACCGTGTGAACATGATAGGTGGTGCATCCGAATGAATGCAAGCTCATTGACGCAGATAGTCACGTTTCAGAAGCTTGACGAACAGACACAGGAATGGGGCGGCGTTGCTACTGTATATGCATCTATGACGGGGTTAAAAAATTCTGAATACTGGATAAATTATATTGGCGGCAATGCCGATGAAAATATGAATGTATCTGTGAGGTATATGCCCGAACTTATGGAGCTTATACCGCAGACGTCAAGGCTTATTCACAACGGCATCATTTATGATATTATTTCGCCGCCTGATGATGTGCTGTTTACGCACTGCGAGATAAAATTCCGCATAAGGAGGCAGATAAGCTGATGATAGATGATGTACTTAATGCTTTGCGGCAAAACGACATTACAGACATTGCAAAAAACGGATTTGTTGCTCTGCCGAAAAGTCATTGCTTTGCCGCCTGGCGTGTCGTTCACAAGAGTGCAGGCGGTGCGGACGGCTATGCAATGTACTGGAAGGTAGCCTATGAAGTCCGCATTTGCTATCGTGATAACAGAACAGCGGACGATGAAGAGCGTGAAAAAACGCTTGAAAATGCATTCAGGGGTCTTGAAGGTCTTGAATGTGATTACGAATATAACTCAGATGATAAGCTGGATATTACCACATACAGCTTTTCGGATATTGTTGAATTTTAAGGAGGAAAAAACAATGGGTGAACTTAAAAAATACACTTTAGGCAGCGGTCATCTTCACATTGCCATATATGAAAACGGTCAGCTCCCGACAGACTGGAATGCTTTCTTCGGCTCGACAGACAATATTCTCGGCCGTATCAAGGGCGGTGCAAGATTTGAATATACCACGGATAAGTACGAAGATGAGGACGACCTCGGCTACATCAAAATTGAAGAAGTCACAAAGGAAAAAGTCGTGCTTAAATCAGGCGTGATGACATGGGACGGTGGGACCCTCACTAAGATCTGTACAACTGCAAGGACATCCGTTGCCGCTGACGGTACAGTTACAACAAAGATAGGCGGTCTTGCAAATCAGAACACAGATCGCTGGGTGCTCGGTTTTGAACACAAGGACAAGAACCTTCGTGTTATTATCGTCGGCAAGAACAATGAAGGCTTTACATTTGACTTCAAGCAGGATTCTGCGACAGTTATTGACTGTCAGTTTGCCGCTGAAGCTAACGATGATGAAGGTACGCTTATTATAATTCAGGATCTTAGAAACTGCCCTGTATTATCTTCTCTTGACATTGGCGGTCTTGCTCTTACACCTGCGTTCTCGCCGTTTGTTAAGTCTTATGCAGCAGCTACAGGCAACGCCAAGGATAAGATAACAGCTTCTGCAAAGACATCTACTGATACTGTTACTATCAAGAATAAGGAAACTGCTGTAAACAACGGTGAAGAGGCAACATGGACAAGCGGCAAGAACAATGTGACCGTTGAAGTTGCAAGAAACGAAACTAAATTTACATACTCGATCGAAGTAACAAAGTCACAAGGTGATAAATAATGCTTGAACTCGGCTTGAAGTTTATACCTATACAGTCAATATCAGGGGTTTACAAGCTTCCGGTATGCTCAAAAAAGGTGTGGGAAAATATACAGAACTGCAAGTCTGACGCTGACATTTCAAAGGCTTTCGGGGTGCTCGGAGTGAGCGCCTCGGATATACCTTTGAAAGAGCGGGCGTTTGTGCTGTATGCATACATTGACAGTGTAAAAAAGCTTCGTGAGGATACGGGACTTGAAGTTCCGTATTATCCTTCCAAAAAGAATGATGATGACATCAAATACACTATTTACACCGGTCTTGACAAGCTTGTCGCTGACTATGCGAATCTGTCTGTTTATGCTGTTGATGACCTTCCTATATTTGATTACTGGCTGCTTCTGAGAGATGCTTTTATTTCCAAGCTTGCGTCAACTAAGGACGGCAGAGAATATCTGAATGATGCTTATCGGCTTACTCAGACTGAGGCTGATGAGAATATAGAGGTGTGATTATGGAATTATCGGAAGTTGTTGTTGCAATTGCTGAAGATGTGCAAAAATATACGAAAGAAAAAAGCAAAGCTATTGATAAGGCTGTGCGGCAGCGGACCGGTGAAGCACTCACAGATATTATTGAGCACTCACCTGTCCGAAAAAGAGTCCCTAAAAAAACGGGTGTTGTTATGGTACATGGAGCTGCAAAAGAAAACTATCAGCCGGGAGCATATAAAAAAGGCTGGATAAAATACACAAGCACGAAGCGTGAAGGCAGGACACAAGGCTATGTTCGCAACAAAACAAACTATCAGCTTGTACATTTGCTTGAACTGGGGCACGATCTGAAGCGGAACGGCAGGAAAATTGGATATGTTGATCCAATCAAGCATGTTGATTCTGCTGAAGATACGGCGAGAAAAAAACTTGCGGACGATATTAACAGAATATTAAGCGAGGAGTGAGAAAAACGGCAAGTAAATACGGGTATATGGCGACTATCGGCGCTGACACGTCAGGGCTTACGGCTGCTATGCATGAGATAGACAACAACGCAAAAAACATTTCGAGAGAGCTGAAAGTCGTAAATGAAGGCTTAAAGCTTGACGACAGCAATACAGAAGGTCTGAAATCCAAAATGGATCTGCTTTCTCAGGCAATTGAAGCTACCAAAGATAAGCTTGAAAAGCTGAAATCAGCGCAGAATGATATGGACAGAGCGTTGTCTAATGGCAAGATAACATCTACACAGTATGCTGCATATCAACGTGATATAGCAAATACGTCAAGTGCACTTCGAGTGTATGAGCAGGAACTCAGAAATACTCAGGCTCAGCTTAAGAACGTTGAAAATAACACGGAAGATGCAGAAAAAGCGACGGGAGATTTCGGAGATACGGTCGATACTGTTGCTGATAATGCAGATAAATCATCTGCTAAATTCAAGGCACTTGGTGTTGTCGGTTCTGCTGCTGCTCATATCATTGCAGACGCTTTTAAAGCTGCTGTAAGTGCAATTTCAGACCTTAGCAAGAGCATAACGAAAAATGCCGCTGCTGTACGTGCAGAAAATGCACAGTTTGAGCAGACTTTCGACGAATATGCGGAACAGGCTGCGGAAAGCATACAGAAAGTGGCTGACAGCTCGGGTATACTTAACACACGCCTTAATACTACTGCCACGGGAATTTACGCATTTGCAAGAGGTGCTGGCGGTTCGGTTCAGGACAGTATGTCGCTTATGAGTACGGCTGTTCAGGCTGCTGCCGATGCCGCTGCTTACTATGACAGAAGCCTTGAAAACACAACAGAATCTTTAAGGTCGTTTTTGAAAGGCAATTTTGAGAACGATGCGGCTCTTGGTGTATCCTGTACAGAAGCTACAAGAAACGCCGCAGCTATGGAATTGTTCGGTGAGAAGTATAAGGACCTTTCCGAAATTCAAAAACAGCAGACACTTCTGAAAATGGTAACAGATGCACAGGAGCTTTCAGGCGCAATGGGACAGGCTGCAAGAGAAGCCGACGGCTGGGAAAACGTAAACGGAAACCTTGCCGAAAGCTGGCGTCAGCTGCAGGCTGCTATTGGCGACAGCGCACTTGACAGCACGGTGAGTATTGTCGGAGAACTGACTGAAGAACTTCAAAACCTTACTCAGACAATAAATGATGAAGGCCTTGAAGCAGCTATATCTCAGATCGGCGATACGATGTCTGACCTTGCAAGTATCATTATGGAACAGCTGCCGCACGCTACAGAGGTCACGATCGATCTTATAAGTGCTTTGGCTGACGGAATTAATGAAAACAGTGAACAAATGGCCGATTCCGCTGCTGCAATAGTTACGGAACTTGTCAACGGCATTCTCAAAGTTGCTCCTACACTCTCAGATGCAGCTCTTAACATGGTGATCGCACTTGCAAACGCTATCGGTGAGCAGCTGCCGAACCTTGTTCCTGCGGCTGTTGAAGCTGTGCTGACTATTGCACAGGGAATTATTGATAATATAAACAGTATAATCGATGCCGCAGGGCAGCTTATAATCGGACTGCAAAAAGGCATTGTCAACAGCATACCCGAACTTATTGAAGCAGTACCGCAGCTTGTTATTTCCCTTGCTTCGGCTATTCTTGATGCTGTTGCGACGTTATGGGTCGATTTGCCTATGCAGATGTTTGAGGGTGTTGCCGATGGCATAAAAAATTATGACTGGACGGAAATTGCTGATCAATGGGCTGAAAACGGTGCGCAAGCGTTAGAAGATGCTGTCAGCAGAGCGGCTGTACGCTTTATGAACGTTGGTATTCATTTGAAAAATCTGCTTGATGCCGCAAGTCCGAATAATGATCACGGTTCAGGCGACGGTCATAAATTGGGCGGTTCCGGCGGCGGTGGACGGCGTGAAGCAAAAAGTGATAATGATGCTGCTGTGGAAGAAACCGAAGGAACGCTGGCAACACTTATGGATATGCACGGTGAATATTATAAGCAGCAGGGTTTGGCAGCACAGAAGAATGCAGACGAAATGCGCAGTATCCGTGATGAAAACATAAAAGATGAGGTTGCAGGTCTTGACACAAAATTAAAGCTGCATAAAATCACTGAAGAGCAGTATTATGCAGACCTTGAAAAATACTTGAATGATCACGTTGACAGGGGTTCTGAGGTTTGGTGGGAATATTACGACAAAATCACGGATTATCGTGATAAGCAGGCTGAAAATGACAAAAAAGCCGAAGAAGAACGTCAAAAGCAGCTTGAAGAAAATAAAAAAGCCGAACAGGATATTATAAAAGGCTACTGGGACGAAGTCACACGTCAGCATGACCGAGGAGAGATCGATGACGAAACCGAATACAAGCTCAAGGCTCAGATCGTAAAAAAATACTGTGATGAAAATGAAAAAGAATGGGACAGCTATTATACATGGCTGTACAAATATCAGAAAAACAAAAACGATCAAATAGCCAAAAACGAAAAAGAAGCTTGGGAAAACAATGTAAAAACTTTATCTGACACTCTTACAGGATCCTATGAAAATCTTGTCAAACAGAAAGAAAAGGTCAAAGAAGATTTAGCCAACATAGACCTTACCGAAACTGTAACAGACGTAAATGGCAAAGATGTAACTGTGCTTACAGACCTTGATGCGGAATACAAAAAGCTTGATACTTATCAAAAATCCCTTAACAGGCTCAAAGCGACAGGTATTTCCGATGCGCTGCTGGCGGACATAATGTCAATGGATTATGCCGATGGTTCAAGGCAGAGAATGATCGATACTATCCTGGGGCTAAGTACTGAAAACAGGCAGAGATATTACAACGATTATGCAAAGGTAATAGCTAAGCAGGATGAAATCGCACAGGCATCTATACAGGACGGACTTGACGACCTTAACGAGCAGACAGCAAATGCTGTTGATGATATTTTCGGTACAATGCCTGAATCCGCTTATGCGGAAGGTGCTGCTACGGCTCAGAGCTTTATTCAGGGCATCATTGATGCTATGGGCGGAACTGTGGATAATCAAGCGGCTATGTCGCTGTTTAATCTTGATGCAGCAGCACCGTCTGCAACAAGCAATAAGGCATCGGGTAATGAAACAGTTGCCGCCAATACTCCTATTACCATTGTTTTGAATGACAAAGAATACATAAATACAACCATTGGTGAAATGGTGAACAGTTCACGTCTTTCGGGCGGAAACACTTTTAACTTATAAGAGGTGAAATTATGAGCGATTACACGCTTAAAAAAGGTGAGATCTTCAACGGCGGTTACGAAGTCACGCTTGGCGACTATACATTAAGGCACATCGGCTCATATGCCCCTGTGTGGACTAAGGTTTATGACAGCTCCAACAGTTTTATCGACTATCAGGGCAACAGCGTAAAGACATTAAAAGGCAATCAGTTCAGCATATCTATCAAGACAGGGCGGCTTATCAAGTCGGATATGGATGCTCTTGTAACAGAGCTTAACAAAGTTGAAATAACGCTGTCCTGCCCTGATTATGAGGGTGTTGTAACGTGTGAAGATGTCAATACAAATCTTGAACAGGCGAACACGCTGAATACACGCTATTCTGTTTCTTTTAAGCTGACGGCGAAGAATATTACTCCCGTCGGCTCTCTTTAGCTATCGTTTATGGATAAACGGCGTTGAATACTTTAATTTTGGTGAAATGGAAGTGGCGGAACAGGTCAGCGGGTATGGCATAACAGGCATCGCAACAACACAGCTGCGTTTTTCAATACCTGTTGCCGATTATGATGCATTGCCGCCAATTTCGCAGGCGGAAGTTAAGCTGCAATGTAACCAGGTCGCCTTGCAGCTGCCTAAGTATTATATCAACAGCCGTGTCAAAAAGGGCGGGAAAGTCACATTTACCTGCTTGGACGGTGCGGTAAAAACGGACCAGATGATAAATTTGTCGGCTGAAATGTTTGCCGAGGGAGAAACTATAGGCCTTGCAGCTGTTTTGACGCAGATAAACTTACAATGCAATTATGACGGCATCGGTGTGTGGGGAATAACCATGGCGACACTTGAACAGCTTATTCCAAAGCTGAAAAAAGAAAACGTCTATAAAAAAACGATAAGGTCGATACTTGAACTTATAGCGTCGGCTATGGCCGGATATTGGAGAATGTCAAAAACAGCTGATTTTGAAAGCCGGATGATATTTATTCCGTGGGGAATGACTCCGCCTTATGCAGCAGCTATAACAGCTGTGAATAACACTGCGATTGAATACGGCGGTGAAAAAGGTCCAATCGAAAGTGTTATCATGACAGGAAGCAATAATGATTATTTTAACTCGGGTGCTGCCGATATGTTCAAAACGCTTAAAGTCAATTCAACGCTTGCAAGTCAGGCTTTTGCTGACCACATTAAGAGCCGTGCGGAAAACTACACATACACAGCCTGGAGCTGCAGCAAGATACAGTTAAACGGTATGCTCACCATGGATACTGAAATAACGCTGTCAGGCAATGTGAAGCTTATCTGCAACTATGTAAAACTCAGCCTTACATCATACGGCATTTTTTCAAGTGCCGGGCGAAATGAGGTTTCGGAGAACGAATTTGACTATCTCGGGCTGCTTTCGCGTCAAATCGCAAAATGCATTAAAGATGACGAACGCTATAACAACGTAATGGTCACGGCTTATCAAGGTATTATTTTTCTTGCTGATGATGAAAAGGCAGCCCAAAGCAGCACATCTCAGCAGAATGCGATCAGTACATACAGTGATACTGCCGCCGCTTCCGAAAGCACCGAAACAGGCAAGACAGGAAGATACGGTTTCAGCGTGTACAGCGGCGGGGTTACGGAGTACGATGGCGCTATGACATCTAAGGTCATACCTACAACAGCAACCGTAAATGACGACCGCACGGAAGTCGTTATCGGATATGCAAGCGGTAAAAAGTATAAGTATACCGTTACTTATGATACAGATGGCAATATAACCAACACGTCTAAAACGGAGGTGACTGATATATGAGTTTTGATGCAGGGCTGATGATAGGGTTGATGCTTGGGCGCAAGGGCGGTTCGGGGGGAGGTGATGAAAAAGATGCAGACTATGCAAAGTGGGAAAGCCTTACAGAACCTGAGAAAAATCAGTTTATAATGGT
>ENA-ORCP01000980-ORCP01000980.1-human-gut-metagenome-genome-assembly--contig:-NODE-980-length-25341-cov-16.314321_pt1 | contig 25341 bp, 19 predicted proteins | sample MGYA00242990_ERZ507991 | MGnify/ENA primary metagenome ERZ507991 (study PRJEB26167, sample SAMN06115496) | human gut metagenome | host: Homo sapiens | place: China:Henan | collected 2015-05-07... | reverse complement strand
ATCGTTTTTCGACACAGAACAATGTCAGGTTTATTAAAGCCGGAGTCGGCGGAACACCTTCAGAACTGGGAATGATCCGGTTTGACCGGGATGTGCTCAGGGAAGGGGAACGACCGGATATTGTGGTTATTGAATTTGCAGTAAACGATGAGGGAGATGAGACAAAGGGTGTCTGTTATGAAAGCCTGGTGCGGAAAGTGTTGAAACTGCCATGGAAGCCGGCAGTGGTTCTCCTGTTTTCGGTATTTGCAAATGATTGGAATTTACAGGAGCGGTTAAGGCCGGTGGGGGATCTTTATGATCTTCCCATGGTGAGCATCCGCGATGCAGTAACTCCACAGTTTTCATTAAAGTGCGGCGAGGGAAGAATTTTATCTAAAAATCAGTTTTTTTATGATATCTTTCATCCTAATAATACCGGACATACCATTATGGCAGACTGTCTGCAATATCTGTTTGAACGTTGTGATGCAGCAGAACCTGCAAGAGTTGGGACTTTTGTGGAAGGAATGACGGAGGAACAGATCCTGTCGGAAAAGCTTTCCGGACCGGCAGTGATCGGTGCTGATTTTGAAAGAATTTTTTTGCTGGATAAGAAGAACCGTTATGTAGGAGCCAAAATCCGGGCGGGCGGTTTTGCTTCCACAGATATGGAGTTACAGAGTGTGGAAATGGACGGAAACCTTACACAGACACCGGAATTTCCGTATAACTGGATGTATGATGGAAGCAGACCGCAGATGCAGGGATTTGAAATGGAGATTACCTGCAAGTCATTGTTTCTTATATTTAAGGATTCCGGAGAAATGGATGTGGGGAAAGCCAATGTATTTGTAAATGATGTATATTGTATGACGGCGGATCCCCATAAGAACAATTGGCTGCATTGTAATGCTGTATTACTGTTTTGGGAGACAGAAAGCAGATCCCATAAAGTACGGATTGCAGTGACAGAGGAAGACCGGAATAAAAAATTTACAATCTTAGGATTTGGATACACAATATAGAACAGAGTGAGGAAAACAAAATGGTTACAGCAAAGAACCCAATTTTATCCGGTTTCTATCCGGATCCATCCATATGCAGGGCAGGAGAGGACTATTACATTGTGAATTCCAGTTTTGTGTATGCACCGGGAGTTCCGATTTTCCACAGCAGAGATCTGGCGCACTGGGAGCAGATCGGGAATATTCTTGACAGACCGGAACAACTTCCGGTGAAGGGAAGTGAAATATCACAGGGGATTTATGCACCAACCATCCGGTTCCATGATGGACTGTTTTACATGATCACTACCAATGTAAGCTACGGAGGCAATTTCATTGTAACGGCAAAAGATCCAGCAGGACCGTGGTCGGATCCTTATTATCTCGGCGAAGATGCTCCGGGGATCGATCCCAGTCTTTTCTTCGATGATGACGGGAAATGCTATTACTGTGGTACACGACCGAATCCGGAAGGAGTCCGCTATAACGGAGACTGGGAAATCTGGGTGCAGGAACTGGATCTTCGGCAGATGAAGCTTGTGGGAGAAAGCATGGCAATCTGGAAAGGGGCTGTAAAAGGAGTTATCTGGCCGGAGGGACCGCACCTTTATAAGATCGACGGTTATTATTATCTGATGCATGCAGAAGGAGGAACCGGACCGGAGCACAGCATCAGCATTGCCAGAAGTAAAAAGCTGTTCCAGTGGTTCGATGGCTGCCCAAGAAACCCGATCTTCACCCACAGGAATCTGGGGAAAAACTATCCTGTGATCTACGCAGGACACGGAGATCTGGTGGAGGATGGACGGGGAAACTGGTATGTGGTAATGCTGGCATCCAGACCCTGTGAAGGACACAGCAGCATGGGCAGAGAGACTTTTCTGGCAAAAGTCACATGGGAAAATGGATGGCCGGTGATTGCAGAAGGCGTCGGGCATCTGGAAGATACATTGGAACTGCCCACAAAAGAATACCGTTTTCCAGAGGAAGTAAGCAGTACTTCCGATCATATCAGTTTTTGGGAGAAAACACCGGACAAACGGCTGGTAAGTGTAGAAGAAATCTGTGAAGAAAACTATTCCCTGAGTCACCGGCCGGGGATGCTGCGGCTCTATACAAAAAAGGAAAAAATATCTGACCGCAATCATTGTTCCTATTTCGGAATCCGTCAGAAAAATTATGCATTCTATGCAGAGACCGGGATGGAATTTGAACCGAAGCAGGAATGTGAGACTGCGGGAATGGTGTTGTACCAGAATCATGAAAATCATTTGCGCATGGAGATCCGGAAAAGGGCTGAAGAGAATTGTTTTGTTGTGACAGCCTGCATCCATGGGGAAGAGAGAATCCTTACCGAAAAGCCGGCAGGAGAAGGTAGACAATTCTTTAAAATACGAATGCATTGCGACAGGCAGAAGGCACGGATATGGCTTTTCAGGGATGGCAGGGAGAGGCTGATTGCTGAGGATATCAGTCTGCTTCCTTATACCACGGAGGAAGCAGGAGGATTTGTGGGATGTACGATAGGAATGTACGCATCTGCCAATGGACAGGACAGCAGTAACTATGCTGATTTTGCCTGGTTTGTGCAGAATGCCATATAAAAACGGATTGCGGATAGAACGCAGATGTCCTATAATAAAGAAGAGCGGGCTGTAAAAATGTCTGCTCTTTTTTACATAACAGAGGAGAGGATCTTATGGGGAAGGTATTACATGAACTGGATCTTTGGATGGATGATTTCACCATCAAAAAAAAGTTTTATATTTTCTATGTTGTCTGTGTGTTGATTCCCCTGATCGTAACAGACAGCGTTGTATTTCTGACGACTGCAAAATTTGACAGAGAGCGCAGGGAGCATGAGATGTCCAATATTGCCAGTACGGTGGAATACAGTCTGAGCAGCATGATAGGAAATGCCGGGGAGATAGGCAACAGTATTTATACCAATCGCGATTTTGAAGATTTCTTATCCAAAAGATACACTAATTCTGCAGAATATGTGGCGGCATATCAGAATTTCCTGAGCGGGACGTTATTGGAAAATGCACTGGGAATGAACAGTATGATATTTACCCTGTATACGGATAACGACACCATTGTAAACGGAGGAAGAGTCAATACGCTGGATAAGCTTAGGAATACAGAGAGTTATCTGCGGCTGAATGAAGAAGCGAAAAGCAAAGGGCTCTTTTTTGTCTATGATGACAGCAGTTCCAAAATCACAAGGGAACGGCGCATCATTTATCTACAGCGGCTGGATTTCTATGATGCAGAGACAGAAAAGTATTTAAAAATCGAGTTTGATTACGGCAGTATGGTGCGCACCATTAAAAACATGAACTATGATAATGAGGTCCTGATCTGTGAAGGAGATCGGATCCTTCTTTCCAATGGACAATACGGCAGCTACGGCAGTGAGTTTCAGCGGCTGGATAACGCAACAATGAGAGAAGCCTATGAACATACCATCAGTCTGTATGGTACGGAACTTACGATTTATGTAAAGCCGGTAGAGAACAGTTTTCTTACAAGCATCCGGAACGAACTTCCCATCATATTGCTGCTCCTTGCGGTGAATGTTATTTTTCCCTTCTGGTTCGTTCAGATATTCAACCGTTCCTTTACAAAAAGGATTACAGAACTGAGCAAGGTATTTAAATCAGTGGACAGTGATCATCTTATTCCAATGCCCTGTGAAGAAGGTAAAGATGAGATCAGCAGTATGATACGCAATTATAATCGCATGGTGGAACGTACCAATGGACTGATCGAGACTGTATATAAGAATAAAATCCATGAGCAGGAGATGCTGGTGGGAAGAAAAAATGCGGAGCTTCTCGCATTACACAGCCAGATCAATCCCCACTTTTTATTTAATGTACTGGAAAGCATCCGGATGCACAGCATTTTGAAAAAAGAAAACGAGACAGCCGACATGGTGGCCAAACTGGCGGTGATGCAGAGACAGTATGTGGAATGGGGCAATGATTCCGTGAGTATCTTCCAGGAGATTGAATTTGTGAAAGCTTATCTGGCGCTTCAGAAGTATCGTTTTGGAGAACGGCTGAATTATGACATTGAAGTAGACAGAAAATGTGAAAACTTCAAGATACCCAAGCTTACGATTGTAACCTTTGTGGAAAATGCCTGTGTGCATGGAATCGAAAGCAAATCCAGTCCGGGATGGATATTTGTAAGGATAGGCCGTCAGGGAGAAGGGCTGGAGATAGAAATTGAAGATACCGGAAGCGGTATGGCGGAGGCCAAACTTACAGAGCTACAGAACAACATGTGCAATGCCGACATTGAGATGCTCAAGGGCGGCGGAAGAGTAGGGATTATTAACGCCTGTGTCAGATTGAAAATGGTAACGGAAAACAGAGTGGAATTCCGTGTAGAAGGAGAAGAAGGAGTGGGAACCACGGTTACGATACGGATTCCCTGTTTGCAGGAGGGTAAAACAGATGCTGAAAGTATTGCTGGTAGATGACGAGCCGTTTATTTTACAGGGATTGAAACTTTTAGTAGATTGGGAGAAGGAAGGCTTTCGGATTGCGGGAACAGCAGCAAATGGGATGGAAGCACTGGCTTTTTTGAAGAAGGAAAAGGTAGATTTGGTTATTGCCGATATTAAAATGCCTCAGATGACAGGACTGGAACTGCTGGAACACATCCGTAAAGAGAAAATTTCAGATGCATATTTTGTTATACTGAGCGGATATGCGGAATTTAGTTTTGCACAACAGGCAATGCAGAATGACTGCACGGATTATCTGCTAAAGCCGGTAGACAGCGAGATTCTGTGCAAAGTACTGAATAAGGTACTTGCTCTGCGCAACAGAGAGGAGCTGGATCATGAAAAGAACCGGAAGCTGGAGCAGGCTTATCTGGCAAGACATATGATTGCATTGATCCAAGGGAAGTTTGATGACCTGAATGTCAGATATATACATGAACACATGCGATGTGGAACCGGTGTGCGTTATGTGGAGATCCAGACGGAAGGATCCTATGATGATGAGGGAACGACAGATCGAGAAATGCGGACATTACAGAGGCGGCTGTATGAATACAGCAGGGAATATCTGAAAGAAGATGCAGATCTGAGTGTGTTTGATGTTTCTGTCAATGAAAAAATCTACGATATCGGACTGATTTTGTTTGATTATGTTCCGGAAAAAAGTGGGATGGATGTAAAACGGTATCTGGAACGATTCCGGGAATATCTTGCATCAAATTTACAGACAAATGTGGTGATGCTGGCAGGAAAAAAAGTGCAGGATATCAGCAGCATAGCAAAGTCTTACGGCAATACCTGTATGCTTCGTTCTTTTCAGGGGTTTCGGACAAAGAAGGATATCTATTTCTATGAGGAGGAGGTCCAGGTATCTCCGGAAGGACTGATCCTGTGTAAGCAGAGCCTGGATGGCCTGCTGAAGGCAATCGAACAGAACAATCATCTGGAAATCCGGGAGGCGGTGGCTTTCTTTTATGAAGAAATGTGTAAACGCGGTATTTGCGGGGAGACGATGACCCTGAATATTAATTATCTGTTGTTTCAGCTGATCCACTTAGCCTGTGAACAGGATGATGACGTGAACCAGGAGGAAATCTTAAGGGTCATCAGTGAGAGCAGCTTTGAGACCGGGGTAAAGCGCGGAAGTAAGGCACATCTGACCAGATTTGCCTGCGAATATGCGGATTATCTGTCACAGCTGCGGAAGAATGTATCTAGAGGAATTCTGGGTATGGTGGAAAAAGAGATCCGGGAAAATTACGCTTCAAATATTACACTGAAAAGCCTGAGTGAAAAGTATTATGTCAACAGTGCTTATCTTGGACAGCTTTTCCGGAAAAAGTACGGACAATCCTTTAAAGACTACCTGAACAATTACCGGATGGAGCAGGCTGCGGATGCCCTGCTGCGTACCGATAAAAAGATCGTTCAGATCGCAGAAGATGTGGGCTACCATGATCTGGACTATTTTACGAACCGTTTTATTCAGATCAAGGGCTGCACTCCCGCAAGATTCCGTAAAAAGATGCAACAGGGAGAGTAAGAGAATAAAAGACAGGGGAAATTACAGAACCACCTATAATTTCCCCTGTCTTTTGCTATAGTTCCTCTGATTGTTAGTTCCTCTCAAAAAGGTAAAATAGATTTATCGAAAGGGAGGTAGTTACAACATGAACAAAAAGAGACTTGTAAGCATGTTACTTGTGTCAGCAATGACAGCGGCACTGTTCACCGGATGTGGAAGTGACGGCAACCAGACATCCGGAGATGGTACAACGAGCGCAGGAACCAACAGTACCACAGAAGAAGCAGGTATCAAAGAGTTCACCGCATTTTTTGGGGTAGCGGGATCTGAGATCAATGACGACAATGAAGTGCAGCAGCTGATCGCAGAGAAGGTAGGCGCCAAAGTAAAAGAGACCTGGCTGACCGGACAGACTGCAGATGAAGCTGTGGGTACCATGATCGCCGGTGGTGAGTATCCGGACTTCATTGAGGGACAGACTGGAACCACACAGCTGTATGAGGCAGGAGCATTGGTAGCACTGGATGATTATCTGGATGATTATCCTAATATCAAGAATCTGTTTACTGATCTGGAGTGGGAGAAGCTTCGTCAGGAAGACGGCCATATTTACTGGATCCCGCAGTTCAGCTGCATCAAGAACGAAGAGAAGGTATGTGCACATAATGATGAAGCATTTTGGATTCAGGCAAGAGTTCTGAAATGGGCAGACTATCCCGAGATCCGGACCATGGATCAGTATTTTGATCTGATCGAAGCGTATAATGCAGCAAATCCTACTATGGAAGACGGAACAGCCAATATTCCTTATACCATTCTCTGTGATGATTGGAGATACTTCTGTCTGGAGAACGCACCTCAGTTCTTGGATGGTTATCCCAATGACGGAAGCTGTATGGTAGATCCTGAGACGCTGACGGTACTGGATTACAACACTTCCGATACCGCAGTAAAGTATTTTAGAAAATTAAATGAAGAATACAAGAAAGGCATTGTAGACCCCGAGTCCTTTACCCAGTCTTATGATGAGTATATTTCCAAGCTTTCTACAGGACGTGTCCTGGGTATGATCGATCAGTGGTGGGATTTCGCTTACACAGCAGGCGATGCCATCAAGCAGGCAGGACTGGATGCACAGGGATGCGACTATATTCCACTGCCTATAACAATTGATGAAAGTGTAAAAAACCAGTGGCATAATGCCGGTGGTGCATTCAATTCCGGAAGCGGACTTGCAATTACTGTAAGCTGTAAGGATGTTCCCGGCGCACTGAAGCTGATCAATGATCTGCTGGATCAGGATATCCATAACCTTCGTTTCTGGGGTGTGGAAGGTGTTGACTATGAAGTAGATGAGAACGGTGAATTCTACAGGACACCGGAGCAGAGAATGCAGGCTTCCGATACAGAGTATAAGGCATCCCATATGTGCTCTTATTCCTATTTCCCTCAGTACAACGGAACCAGTGATGATGGTATCAATGCAAACAAGCCAGATGGCCAGGCGAGGGAATTCTTCGATGGATTAAACGACGATGTGAAAGAAGCATTCCAGGCATATGGCGTCGAGACTTATGTGGAAATGCTGGGCACTAACGAAGCCCCCGGTGAATGGTATCCTATGTGGTCCTTCTCCAATAACTTCAATACCAGCACACCCGGTGGTATGGCATGGACCAAGATCGGTGAAGTAAAGCATGAGCAGCTTCCTCAGGTAGTTATGGCAGCTGATTTCGACAAAGCATGGGCAGATTATATGGATGCATATAATGCCTGCAAGCCGGAAGATTTTATCAGTGAATTACAGGCAGAACTGGACAGCAGAATGGAACTGGCAGCAAAGTTCAAATAAAAACATATAAATGAAATTTGAGAATGGGCAGATGCAGGTAAAATTTCATCTGCCCGTTTTTTAAGGAGCGAGGATATGTCGTTAACGAGAACAAAATCGAAACAAAAAGTAAAACAAACCAGAACACCTATCACATGGAAAGAAATCAAAAGGCAAAAAGTTCTGCTTTTCTGGGCAGGAGTAATGATGATCTATGGAGTGATTTTTTACTATCTTCCCTTAGCCGGATGGGCGATGGCATTTCAGAATTATAAGCCGCAGCTGGGAATCCTGCACTCCGAATTCGTGGGACTTCAGAAGTTTCGGATGTTATTCTCGGATGTGACATTCCTTCGGGTCATTCGTAACACATTGGCCATGGGTGTGATCAACCTTGTGGCAACTTTCGTTACCGCAATTGTATTTGCTATTCTATTGAATGAGATCAGGAGTAGGGGCGGAAAAAAGACAGTGCAGACGATATCTTATCTTCCACATTTCCTTTCCTGGATCATCGTAACCGGTATCCTGCATGATATGTTGTCCGGTACCGGAATTGTAAATGAAGTATTGGTAAATCTGCATGTGATCAGCCAGCCGATCAATTTCTTTGCCCATCCTGGGTATTTTTGGCCGATCGTAGCATTTGCAAATGTCTGGAAGGAGACAGGATGGAATGCCATTATCTATCTGGCGGCCATCACATCCATTGATCCTTCCCTGTATGAAGCTGCTGCCATTGATGGCGCAGGAAGATGGAATAAAATCAAATACGTTACCCTTCCGGGAATCAAACCGACCATCGTAATTTTATTGCTGATGAATGTGGGGAATGTATTAAATGCAGGATTTGAAATTCAGTATCTGTTAGGAAACGGATTGGTACAGAAGTTCTCCCAGACGATTGATATTTATGTATTGAAATGGGGTATCAGCCAGGGAGATTATGCAATAGGTACAGCCGCAGGTATCTTCAAGAGCCTGGTAAGTATCATCCTGATCGTTCTGGCCAATCAGATTGCAAAACATAATGGTGAAGAGCAGTTATTCTAAAACAGAAAGAGATGGTAATTACAATGATAGATACACAATATAAGATCAAGTCCAAAAAATTCGACATTTTTCCGTTCATAAACAGTGTCATCATGATCCTGTTTGTGATCATAACATTATATCCGGTGCTGAATACCTTGGCAATCTCTTTGAATGACGGTACGGATGCCCTGCGGGGAGGAATCTACCTGTGGCCGAGAAAATTCACCTGGAAAAACTATACGACGGTTTTACATAAAGATAATCTGATCACAGGCGCTTATATCACAGTAGCCAGAACCCTGATCGGAACCCTGCTGTCTCTGGCAGCCAATGCGATCCTTGCTTTTATTGTCAGCCGCAAAAGATTCCTGTTCCAGAGAGAGGTTTCCCTGTTCTGGGTCATCACCATGTATGTAAACGGTGGACTGATCCCAACATTCCTCTTATATAAAGGGCTTGGGCTTACCAACAGCTTCTGGGTATATGTGATCCCCGGAATGGTAAGTGCGTTTAATATGCTGGTGATCCGTACTTATATGAACGGAATTCCTGACAGCCTGGAAGAATCCGCACAGCTGGACGGTGCCGGTTACAGCACTATTTTTCTTAAGATCTATTCTCCGCTGTGTAAGCCGGTCTATGCCACAGTAGCCCTGTTTGTGGCGGTAGGCCAGTGGAACTCTTGGTTTGATGCCATGCTTTACAATCGCATGAGCAGTAATCTGACCACATTGCAGTATGAATTGATGAAGCTGTTATCCTCCGTAACCAATCAGGGAACTTCAGCGGAGGCAATGAAGAATGCCGCAGGAACCGTAACACCGACTTCCGTGCGTGCAGCGGCAACGATCATTACCATGCTGCCCATTATCTGTATTTATCCTTTCTTACAGAAGTACTTTGTAGCAGGACTTACTTTGGGTGGCGTCAAAGAATAAAAATCGGAGAACGAGCAAATGGCAGGAGCATATCAGACTGGAATTTATCGAAATGTATTGAAAGAGTGCGGATATGAAGAGACCGCTATTACAGAAAGACTGGAACAGACCTTTGAAACCATATTTTACGGAACGGAGGCAGAACGTTTTTATCATGAGGCAGGAGATGATATGGCGTATCTGGAGGATACCGGCAATCATGATGTACGCACGGAGGGAATGTCCTATGGCATGATGGTCTGTGTACAGCTGGATAAGAAAGCGGAATTTGACCGTCTCTGGAAGTGGGTGCGGACTTATATGTATATTCCGGAAGGACCCTGCCGCAACTATTTTGCCTGGTCCTGCAGCACGGATGGAACGCACAATGCGGAGGGACCGGCGCCGGACGGAGAAGAATATTTCGCCATGGCATTGTTTTTTGCATCTGCCCGTTGGGGGGACGGGGAAGGAATATTTGCTTACAGCAAAGAGGCAAAGGCAATCCTGCGGGAATGTATTCACAAAGGGGAGCCTGGACATCCGGGAGAACCTATGTGGGAGCCTTCCAATCATCTGATCAAATTTGTCACAAACATGGATTTTTCTGATCCCTCGTATCATCTGCCACATTTTTATGAACTGTTCGCAGAAAATGCGGAGGAAGGAGACCGGGAATTCTGGAAACAGGCAGCGGCAGCCAGCAGAGAATATCTGCATAAGGCATGCCACAAGGAGACCGGGCTTTCTGCAGAATATGCAGACTATGACGGGACACCCCATGCAGGACATCAGGAAATCTTCGGAAGGCATGACTGGTACTACAGCGATGCATACCGCACCATAGCCAACATTGCCATGGATCATCTCTGGTATGACAAAGATCCGTGGCAGACGGAGATTGCAAACCGGCTGCAGAAATTTTACTGTGAAGAGCAGAGAGAACACTGGGACGGTGTGTTCCTGATTGATGGAACAAGACTGGAAGAGAAGGCTCTGCATCCGGTTGCCATTGTGGCAGTCAATGCACAGGCGGCACTGGCAGCGGACGGATCACATGTAAAGGAATGTGTAGACCGCTTCTGGAATACTCCGCTCCGCACCGGGGACAGACGCTATTATGATAATTTCCTGTATCTGTTTGCCATGCTGGCACTTTCGGGAAATTACAGAATTTATCGGAAGTGAGAAAGAAGAAAATATGCCAGAGGAATATTTGAAGTACGGACCACATGGAACGACGGAGCTGTTGTCATTTTCTTTTGGAAAATAAATTGTCATAGATGAAAAGAGAGGTTTTTCATGAGTACAGAGACTAGGGAATATGCAAAAAAGCTGACAGCGCAGATGACACTGGAAGAAAAAATGAGCCAGATGCTGTATGAATCACCGGCGATCGACAGGCTTGGGATTCCGGCTTATAACTGGTGGAACGAGGCTCTGCATGGAGTGGCAAGAGCCGGAGTGGCAACAGTGTTTCCTCAGGCAATTGCCCTTGCGGCAACTTTCGACGAAGACCTGCTTCAGAAAATCGGAGATGTGGTTTCGACAGAAGGCAGAGCCAAATTCAATGAATTCTCCAGAAAGGGAGACCGCGGAATCTATAAGGGACTGACTTTCTGGGCGCCAAATGTCAATATTTTCAGAGATCCCAGATGGGGGAGAGGTCATGAGACCTATGGGGAGGATCCTTATCTGACCGGAAAACTGGGGTGTGCTTATATCAGGGGATTACAGGGACCAGATAGAGATCACCCGAAGGCAGCGGCCTGTGCAAAGCATTTTGCGGTGCACAGCGGACCGGAGGCTCTCCGTCATGAATTTGATGCAAAGGTATCAAGGCACGATTTATATGACACTTATCTGTATGCTTTTAAACGCTGCGTCAAAGACGCCGGAGTGGAAGCAGTTATGGGAGCTTATAACCGAGTCAACGGAGAGCCGGCATGTGGAAGCAGGACGCTGTTAAAGAACATTCTGCGGGACGAATTCGGATTTGAAGGACATGTGGTATCGGATTGCTGGGCAATCAATGATTTCCACCTGCATCACCATGTGACGGGGATTGCGGAAGAATCTGCTGCAATGGCTGTGAACAATGGCTGTGATCTGAATTGTGGAAATGCTTTTTTGCATTTGCCGAAGGCTTATGAGATGGGACTTGTGAGTGAAGAAGCCATCACAGAAGCAGTGGAGCGTCTTATGGAGATCCGGATCCGGCTTGGCATGATGGAGGATTACCCTTCTCCCTATGCGGATATTTCCTATGAGAAAGTGGAGTGTCCGGAGCATGTAATGCTGTCCGTGGAAGCATCCCGGAGAAGCCTGACGCTGTTGAAAAATGAAGAGGACTTTCTGCCGCTTGAGAAAGAAAAAATCTGCACTATTGCGGTGATCGGTCCAAATGCTAATTCCAGAGATGCGCTGGTGGGCAATTATGTGGGAACCTCTTCGCAATACATCACTCCATTGGAGGGAATCCAACAGTACGTGGGAGAAGAAATAAGAGTTCTCTATGCGCAGGGGTGTGGTCTGTATAAGGATAAGGTGGAAGGCCTGGGCGAGAGGAAAGACCGCATGCAGGAAGCTGTGATTGCCGTGGAACATGCCGATGTGGCAGTAATGTGCCTTGGACTGGATGCAACCATAGAGGGAGAACAGGGCGATGCCGGGAATGAATATGCCAGCGGAGACAAACTGGGATTAAATCTGCCGGGACTTCAGGAAGAACTTCTGGAAACCGTTGCAGCCATGGGAAAACCGGTGGTGGTTCTGTTAATGGCAGGAAGCGCCATAGATCTGTCATGGGCGGAACACAACCCGAATGTGAAAGCCATCGTGGATTGTTGGTATCCGGGAGCCAGAGGTGGTAAGGCAATTGCCGAAATGCTGTTTGGAGAATTTTCTCCCTCCGGAAAACTGCCGGTGACATTTTATCAGGGAACAGAAAATCTTCCGGAATTTACAGATTACAATATGGCAGATCGAACCTACCGGTATACCGATAAAAACGTGTTATATCCCTTCGGATACGGACTACATTATGGCAGAGTCCGTTATGAAGAGGAATGTGTATCCGGAGAAAGGACAGATACTTCCGGGGAGGTGAAAGTATCTGCCAGCGTGATAAATGAAGGCAAATATGCCTTGTGGGAAACGGTACAGGTCTATGTGAAGAGAAAGGAATCACTGGATTATGAACCAGGATTTCAATTAAAGGGAGTCTCCTGCGTGCATCTTGCACCGGGAGAAAAACAGAGGATCGAAGTTACACTTTCCCCTCGGGATTTCGCATATATTACCGAAGAGGGAGACTGTGTAGTAAGACCCGGGGAATACCTGATTGCCATTGGTGGACAGCAGCCGGATGAAGAAAGTGAAAGACTTACCGGTCAAAGGGTAACCTGCCTGAAGGTGGAAAAGACGGGAAGCAGTATTTCTGTGGAATATTAGGGATGACTATGAAAGAAGAGAAGACATACCGGCAGGAAGCAGTGGTGCCGGATCGGGGACTGCCCTTTAAGCTATTCCGTTTCGAAGGTGCAGACGGAAAATATATTCGTGAGGCGCATCAGCACTGTAGTGTTGAAATATTTGCCGTACGGGAGGGGAAAGCGGATGCCTACCTTGGTGATAAAAAATACGTTCTTTCGGCAGGAGAGTTCATGATTGTCAATAGTAATGAGGTGCATTCCATTCATACGTCGGGACGAAATGAGGCAATTGTTTTACAGATCCCAATGGAAAAACAGATAATGCGGTTTTCCGGTGAAAAAAGGGAAGAGGATGAAAAGCTTTTTGCATTACTTGAGAAAATGTACAGACAGCAGATCAGAAAAGAGTACGGCTATGAATTATTGATGCAGAGTATCTTTTATCAGCTGAAATACCTTTTGATAACTGTTTATCAGATGCCGGATGAAAGGAAGGAACATTGTACTGAAAACAGGAAAATGGGACACCTTGGAAAGATCACCGGATATCTGCAGGAACACTATGCGGAAGAAATTTCGCTGGAAACGTTGGCAGCAACGTTTGGGTATTGTCCCACTTATTTATCTAAAATGTTCCGTCGGTATGGCAGGATCAATTATAAAGATTATCTGCGGAGTATCCGGTTTGAACATGCATTGCGGGAACTGGAGGAAACGGATCTCACCATAGGTGAAATAGCTCTAAAGAACGGTTTCCCCAACAGTCAGGCTTTTTCCAGACTGTTCCGGGAGAAATACGGTATTCTGCCGACAGAGTACCAGAGAAGACAATAAATTCCGTACAAAATTCCTGAATCAGGGATTTTGTACGGAATTTATTTATTCCTTTAATATTTCTTCCAGCAGGACGGCAGCAGGATCACGAGCATGGGGAAGAGCTCCAGTCTGCCGGCCAGCATATCGAACATCAGCACGCATTTGGACAGGGGACTGAACAAAGCGAAATTCTGGGTGGGACCGACTAATTCCAGACCGGGACCGATATTGTTCAGGGTGGCCAGTACTGCGGTAAAGTTTGTGCTCAGGTCATATTCGTCCAGACAGACGATCAGCAGGGAAACGAAGAGTACGATAAAATAAGCCGTCATATAGACATTGGTGGAACGAAGCGTCTCGTGGGACAGATTGTGTCCGTCCATCTTGATCTTTTTCACCATCCGGGGATGGATCATCATGGACAGCTCCTTGCGGATCGCCTTGAAGAGGATCAGCACACGGGATACCTTTATACCGCCACCGGTACTGCCGGCACAGGCTCCGATCATCATCAGAAGCAGAAGGATCGTCTTCGACAATTGCGGCCACATATTGAAATCCGTGGTGGCAAATCCGGTGGTGGTGATGATCGTTCCTACCTGGAAAAAGGAGTGCCGCAGTGTCTCTCCCAAAGTTGCATAGAGCGGGCGGATATTCCAGGCGATCATCAGAGCACTGGCGAAAATGATCAAAAAATACCAACGAACTTCTTCGATGGAAAAAGCTTCCTTAAACTGCCTGCTTAACAGACAGAAATATACCGTATAATTGACACCGCTTAAGATCATAAGTACCGTTACTGCATTCTGTATCAGTGGAGAGTAACCGCCGATACTGCTGTTCTTGACACCGAAACCACCGGTGCCGACACTGCCGAAGGTCGTACACAGGGAATCAAACAACGGCATACCGCACAGGCATAGCATGATCACGCCCAGAACAGTGATCGCCATATAAAGTCCATAGAGGATCTTCGCAGTATCCCGTACTCTCGGTACCAGCTTGCTGACGGAAGGACCGGGGCTCTCCGCACGCATCAGGTTCATGGTGGAGCCACCCATCATCGGCAGGATCGCCATAATGAATACGAATACGCCCATACCGCCGATCCAGTGGGTGAAGCTGCGCCAGAACAGGCTGGCATAGCTGAGTGCTTCCACATCGGACAGGATACTGGAACCTGTGGTTGTAAAGCCGGAGATCGTCTCGAAGAGAGCATCAATATAAAAAGGGATCTCTCCGGTGAGAACGAAGGGAATCGCACCGAAAACAGACATGACAAACCATCCCAGTGCAACGGCAGTGAAGCCTTCCCTGACGTACAATTCCTTAAAACGTCCTGTGTGCCTGAAGCTTAATAATTTTCCCAAAATGAAACAAATAGCTGCAGTCACCAGATAGATCAGTGCCACATGATATTCTCCGTAGATCATACCAACGATCCAGGGAAGCAGTAAGAATAAAGCTTCGAATTGTAAAATAAATCCGATAATAAAACTCAATATCGCAAAATTCATGATAATGTCCTTCTATAAAATTACCCTTCAATAATATCTTTAATATCATTCAGCCGTGCATGTGTCAGTACTACGACCACATAATCGCCTACATGAAGCTCGTCCTGACCACTGGGAATAATAGCCTGCCCTCCGCGGACGATGGAACAGACCAGGATATTTTTCCGGATGTGCAGACGGTTCAGAGGTATATTGGTAACGGCAGAATCCTCTTTGATGTAGAATTCCAGTGCCTCTGCATGACCGTCTTCCAGCTTATACAGATTCTCCACATTACTGTTGAGAGATTCATTCATGGATCGTGCATATTTAATGATCATATCTGCAGTTACCAGGCGCGGATAGGAGATCGTATCCAGCTTGATATCACTTAAGACACCACTGAAGTTGATACGGTTGATCTTGGTGACTACCTTTGCGCGGGAAGTCCGTTTCGCATACAGTGACAGGAGGATATTTTCCTCATCCAGTCCGGTCAGTGCAGCAAAAGCATCCACGTTCTCCAGCCCCTCCTGTATCAGAAGACGTTCATCCGTACCGTCACCGCAGATGATGGAAGCCTTGGGCAGCAGCTCGCTCAGATGCTCGCAGCGGGCGGGATCCTGATCAATGATCTTGGTATGGATGCCGACTTCTAAAAGTCTTCTTGCCAGATAATAAGCAATGGTTCCGCCACCGACGATCATGGCAGTACGCGCCCTGCCGGCGCCGATACCGATCTTTTTGAAGAAATCATTAGCCTTGGGAGGAGTGGACACAATAGCTACCACATCGCCTTCCCGGAAGACAAAATCACCCCGGGGGATCAGCACCTGATTATCTCTGGTGACCATACATACCAGTACATCGCATTTTAAGGTGGTACGGATGTGGATCAGTTCATAATTATTTAAGAGACAGTCATGGGTCACGCGGAAATGCAGAAGCTCGATCCTTCCCTTGGAAAAAGTATCGATCTTAACTGCAGAAGGAAACTGGAAGATCCGGGCAATCTCGGCGGCACTGGACAGCTCCGGGTTGATGATCATGGCAAGCCCCAGTTCCTCCCGCAGAAAAGCAATCTCATTATTGTAGATAGGATTGCGGACACGGGCGATGGTCTTACAATGTCCCGCCTTTTTCGCAATGACACAGCACAGAAGATTCTGCTCATCGGATCCGGTCACGGCGATCAGCAGATCCGCATGGTCAATGCCGGCCTCAGACAGTGTCTGGAAGCTGACACCATTGCCCACGATGCCCATGGCATCCAGATCATCCGTGATGGAATTCACCTTTTCCTCATTGGTATCGATCACGGTGATATTGTGATTCTCACCGCCTAATTGCTCTACCAGGGTGTAGCCAACCTTGCCGCAGCCCACAATGATTATGTTCATAAAAACCTCCAAAACAAAAGTCATAAAAACAGTTATCGCTTATTATACCACACTATAGAAAAAAAGAGAAGATTGGAAGGAATATCCTGTCCACGGAGACATATATTGTAACTATTCAGAGCATTAAATATCAGCTAAGTCTTGATGAATGCCTGCATTCGCAAAGGAGAAGTTCCGAAGGAACGATTTTGCGCATGAGGTTCTGAATAGTTACGGGAGGAGAAACATGGACAGCCTGCTTCGTATTTTTCCGCAAAAGAGAAGAGCATTCTGGCAGAAGACAGCGGATAATGGGGAAAAAATCTGCGAGATCCGCCTACGTGTGGACAGGCCGGTGATCGTGGAAACATCGAGAGGAGATTATTTCTTAAATAACGGCGGGGAATGGCAGGAGCATCCTTACGGAGCGCATCTGGTGACGGAAGCGGAGATACGGGAGTTGATCGCCTGGCTGTGTCAGGATTCGGTGTATGCTTATGCCGATGAGATCAGACAGGGCTTTTTGACTGTGGAAGGCGGACACCGGATCGGATTGTGCGGACAGGCTGTGTTGGAAAATGAAACAGTGATCCGCACTCTGAAAAATATTTCGTTTATCAATATCCGGGTCGCCCATGAGATCCGGGGAGCAGCTGACGGTATCCTGCCAAAATTATATAAGAAAGGAAAATTTCAGAATACCCTGATTGTATCGCCTCCGGGATTCGGCAAAACCACTCTGCTCAGGGATCTGATCCGCCAGATTTCCGATGGCAATACGTATGGTGCGGGACTTCGGGTGGGAGTGGTGGACGAGCGCTCGGAGCTGGCGGGAAGCTATCTGGGAAGACCTCAGAATGATCTGGGGATGCGGACGGATGTGCTTGATGGCTGTCCCAAGGCTCAGGGGATGTTATTACTTTTGCGTTCCATGTCACCTCAAGTCATTGCAGTGGATGAACTGGGGGAGGAAACGGACAGGCGGGCCTTACAAAAAGCAGCGGCCTGCGGCTGCGGTCTGCTGGCCACTCTGCATGGAACGGACGAGACGGACGCAGCAAAGCGCCTGGGTGAATCCTGCCTGCGACAGATATTTGACCGCATAGTGATCTTAAAAGGAAGGGGACGGATGGAATGCAGATGCTCGGAGGATTTCTGATTCTGTTGGGATGCTTTGGAATGGGACTGTGGTATCGGCAGCAATTCTTAGGAAGATTATATACGATCCGGGAACTCATCCGCATTCTGGAACAGTGGATCAGTGAGATCCGGTACAACGGGTCAACACTTCCGGAATGCTGCCGACAGACCGGCAGACAACGGAAAGACAGGCTGGGAGAGATCTGCACCGAAGTATACCGTGAATATGCGGAGACGGAGGATGCTGGTTTTCTGGAACTGGCGGAGAAAAGCTTTCGCAGACAACTGAGGATGCTTCCTCTGAAAAAAGAAGACATTGAAGAGTTTTTGCGTTTTGCGGAAAAAGAGGGCTATGCGGATGAAACGATGCAGATAAAAAGTATTGAATTGTCCAGACAGGGACTGGAACATACGGCGGATATGCAGCAGCGGGAAATTACACAGAAATGCAGGCTCTCCGTAGGACTGGGAGCCATGAGCGGTCTGCTGATACTGTTATTGTTAGTCTGATGCCGGTTCCGGGGACCACAGAGAGAAGAGAAAAGGACGGGGAAAGATGGGAATAGGACTGATCTTTAAAATAGCTGCGGTAGGAATCCTTGTAACGATACTCAGCCAGGTCTTAAAACACAGCGGCAGGGAGGAACATGCTTTTCTCGTCAGCCTGGCGGGACTGATCCTGGTTCTTAGCTGGATCGTTCCGTATATCTATGATCTGTTTGATACCGTACAGACTCTGTTTTCGTTTTAATAGGAGGAAATATGTCCGAGATCGTTAAGATTGCATTGCTTGGAATTACCGGAGTTCTTTTTGCCATACAATTTAGGCAACAGCGGCCGGAATATGCGCTGCTGATCGGATTTGCCCTGAGTGTGCTGGTATTTTCCTATGTGCTGGGGCTGACGGGACAGCTGCTGGAGGCGTTTGCGGGATTACAGCAGTACCTCGGGGATGCAAAAGGGTATCTCGGTATTTTGATGAAAGTGGTGGGGATCACCTATCTGTGTGAATTCAGCGCCGGAATCTGCAAGGATGCCGGATTCGCAGCAGTATCGGATCAGATCGAGATTCTGGGAAAACTTTCGGTACTGTTTGCGGGACTGCCGATTCTGCTTACGGTGATCCGACAGATCTATGGTATTTTATAAGAGTGAGGGAGCAATGGATGCAATGTGGCAGGAATATGGCATGGAAGAACTGGAAAAAGGGATGCAGAAGCTGTTTCCGGCCTCACGGATCTCCGTGGCGGAATTGATGGGACAGCTGCTGCAGGGAGATGTGCTGGGGGCAGCGGGAACCCTGTTGCAGGAAGTGATACAGGGAATGGGAACATCTGCTGCGGGCAGGAAAAATATTCTGATCTGGCTGATCGTACTGGGGATCCTTTCTGCACTGCTGATTCATTTCGTGGAGGTTTTCGACAAACATCAGATTGCGGATTTAAGCTTTTACTTTATTTATCTGCTCATGGGAGTGATCCTGCTGCAATGTTTTTCCGGGATTCTGGGAACCGCAAGAGAGACGGTGGAAAATATCGTGTTGTTTGTAAGGCTGATGGTACCTACGTATCTTCTTGCGGTGGGAGTGGCCTCGGGGCCGGCTACAGTGGGAGCCGGGTATCAGCTGATGCTACTTCTGATCTATGGTACGGAAAAAATACTGTTGGGTGTGGTACTACCACTGATTTACTGCTATGGCCTGTTGACCATGATCAACGGGATCTGGGTGGAGGAAAAGCTGACACTTTTGACGGAACTTCTGGAAAAGGCGGTGGGCTGGATTCTCAAGGCTTCTCTGGGAGTGGTCACGGGGATCAGCGTGTTCCAGTCATTGATCACACCGGTATTGGATTCCGTGAAGACCTCCGCCGTGGAAAAGGCACTTTCGGCACTGCCGGGGATCGGAAATGCGGCAGACGGGCTTCTGGAGCTGGCGGTGGGGTCAGCCGTTGTCATCCGCAACAGCATCGGCGTACTTTTGCTGTTACTGCTTCTGGCGGCGTGTGCGGCTCCGCTTCTGGAGATTTTGTTTACTGCGTTTTTGATCAAGTGTGCGGCAGCTTTTATGGGGATCGTCAGCGATAAAAGAGTGACCAACTGTACGGATCATATGGGAAATGCAGGGATGCTTCTGTTTCGTACTGCGGGCACAGCCATGCTGTTGTTTCTGATCACATTGGCACTATTAGCTATCGGAAGCAGGGGGAGGTAAGAGGATGCAATGGTTATACCGGGTGATCGGACAGGCCGGGATCTTTCTGATCTGTGCACAGACCGTAGTGCATTTCAGACCGAAGGAGTTCTACGATAAATATTTGAAACTGTTATTATCCGTTATGCTGTTGCTGCAGTTGTTACAGCCTGTTCTGACCATGTTCGGCGGCGGAGACGGCTGGAATGCAGAAGAACAGGTGACAGGATTTACGCAAGAATTGCAGGCCGTGCTGACCCGGGCCTCCGAACAGGCAGAACAGTCGCAGGAAGAGATCGGGAATACGGCAGCTGCTGTGGCGCAGGAAGCCGGGGAAGGATATGACCCGGCAAATGTGTGGGAGCAAGATTCTGCACAGGGAGCTGTTATAGGAGAAAACGGTGGGGAAGTATCGGATCAGAAGGAAATAGATAGGGAAAATGCAGAAACGGAGGGGATCCATGTGGAAATTGCACCGATCCGGCTGGAATGATGGAGAAGTCTGCCGGAGAGTTAAGGAAAATAACGGTAGAAAAACCGGAGCCAGGGAAGAAAAAGAGGTGAGAAGCAATGGGTGAATTCTGGGAAAGGATCACAGGCAGCATTGGTACAGGTAACGGTGCAGGCGGTTCCGGCCCTCCGAAATGGTTCCGTCGGGACAACCTTCTGATTCTGGTATTGTTGGGCGTCCTGTTGTTTATCATCGCTCTGCCGGTGAAGAAGGAGGATCCTCAGGCAGCTTCCGTTGGCACAGAGACTGCAGAGCAGTACAATGCCGGAATTCTCACTTCCTCTGCGCAAGAAAACGGAGATCCGGAGACGGCGGTGGATACCGGAACCGGGGCGGTGACCGCGGGAAGCGCGGAGGAATATACCGCCTATCTGGAGGGGAAATTGAAGAAAATGCTGGAATCCGTCCGGGGACTGGGAGGGGTGGAAGTCATGATCACACTGGAATCCTCTGAGGAAAGAATTGTGGAAAAAGACATGACCGCGGATCGTTCCCAGACAGAAGAACAGGACGCTGCCGGAGGGAGCCGTACCGTGAGTTCTTCCAATACCGGATACCAGACCGTCTATCAGGACGGCAGTCAGGGCACACCGTTTGTGGTGAAGACGATCACACCCAAAGTGGAGGGGGTGCTGGTGGTGGCGGAAGGAGCCGGAAAAGGCAATATGACCAGTGAAATCACGCAGCATCAAACTTACCATCATATTACAAATCCGACAATATTAAAATTAATGAAGTAAAGCGACTAAATGACAAAAAAATAGCCGTATTAATTGAAAACAATTTTACAAATGGATTTGGAAAATCATTTAATCGAGATATTACATTATATCTTGAACCGTCTCCATCGGATCCAAAAAAATATATTATTTACGACAGCGAAGGATTCTGTGGATATGAAGATAATAGTGAGTTCAAATTTGCTGTAAAAACAGGTTGCATTGATAATAAGGCAGACAAGACAGACCAACAAATAGCTAAAAAACTTGTCATAGCAAAAGCAATGATGTTCAATGAATATGTGAATGTTTATTCAGAACTAAAATCAAAAGTCCTCATTAAAAATTGGAGTTGGGAAACATCATATTACGGTAATTCAGCAAATGGACAGGGGATATGCATCAATAAATCAACATTCACGATCCCAAAACCCAAATATAAAATAGTATACAAAGACAGAAATGGGAATGCGATTACCGATGATGATGGCTATATTACATATGACGCACTTTCTCCTGGTTCTTCAAAAGCTTTTACATTTTATACAAGTTATGTGGGAAATGCGTCAAAAGCATCTATTTCTGTTGAATTCGACGATGATTTAATATTTGATTACATCGTGTCTAAAAATTATACCGGAAATGAATATGCCGAGTATATGATAGAGCAAAATAATGAATAAAAATAACCATACTGCTAAGATCATGGACCTCAAAGAAAGATTCCTGAAATACGTCTCCTACGACACGCAGTCGTCCGAGGAGAGCGGCACGTTCCCTTCGACCGAGAAACAGAAAGTCCTGCTGGCCGCCCTGCGCGACGAAATGCAGGCGCTCGGCATGACCGAAGTCACGATGGACCGATACGGCTACGTGATGGGCACCGTCCCCGCGACGCCGGGCTGCGAGAACGCTCCCGTGATCGGCTTCATCGCCCATGCGGACACGTCGCCCGACATGAGCGGCAAGGATGTCAAGCCCCGCATCATCGAGGAGTACGACGGCGGCGACATCGCGCTGAACGGCCAGCTCACGATGCGGGTCGCGGACTTCCCCGAACTGGAGTTCTTCAAAGGCCACACGCTGATCCACACCGACGGCACGACGCTGCTCGGCGCCGACGACAAGGCGGGCGTGGCAGAGATCATGACCGCCGCGGAGTACCTGCTCGCACATCCCGAAATCAAACACGGCAAAATCCGCATCGGCTTCACGCCCGACGAGGAGGTGGGCCGGGGCGTGGATTTCTTCGACGTCAAGGCTTTCGGCGCCGACTTCGCCTACACGGTGGACGGCGGCATGGAGGGCGAACTGGAGTACGAGAACTTCAACGCCGCGAGCGCCAAAATCGACATCCAAGGCCGCAACGTCCACCCCGGATACGCCAAGGACAAGATGATCAACGCCATCGAGGTAGCCTGCGACCTGCAGCGTTTCCTTCCGGCCTGCCAGCGCCCCGAACATACCGAAGGGTACGAGGGATTCTACCACTGCGTGGGACTGAACGGCACGGTCGAGAAGGCTTCCGTCAGCTACATCATCCGCGACCACGACGCCGACAAATTCGAACAGAAGAAGGTCTTCATGTGGGCCTGCGTCGATCTGCTGAAAAAGAAATACGGCGACGAAGTGCTGACCCTCACCGTCAAGGACCAGTACTTCAACATGCGCAAGATGGTCGAACCGCATCCGCAGGTGATCGACAAGGCGCTCGAAGCGATGGAGCGCGCCGGCGTGAAACCGCTCGTCCGCCCGATTCGCGGCGGCACGGACGGCGCACGGCTCTCGTTCATGGGACTCCCCTGCCCCAATCTCTTCACGGGCGGCATGAACTTCCACGGCAAATTCGAATACTGCTCGCTCACCACGATGCGCAAGGCCCAGCAGGTGATCCTGAACCTCGCACAGTTGTGGGCCGAATAAACATATGACCGCAACGGCGGCAGTCCGGACCGCCGCCGCGACGAATCCGCCGCATCTCCGTCCCCGCCGCAAAGCGGGGATCCGGAGCGAAGACGGCGGCAAAACAACATACAAACCTATGGATAATTTCGGTTTTCTGAAAGTGGCGGCAGCGGTGCCGCACGTACGGGTCGGCGACTGCGACTTCAACACCGAGCGGATCGCCGCGATGGCCGAAGAGGCCGTGCAGCGGGGCGTCGAGATCGTCGCGTTTCCCGAACTGGCCGTCACGGCCTACACCTGCGCCGACCTGCTGCTGCAGCCGGCGCTGCTCGACGCGGCCGACGAAGCCCTTGCGCGGCTGGTAAAAGCCACGCGCAAACTGCCGCTGGTCATCATCGCCGGCGCGCCCCTGCGCCACGGCTCGACACTCTACAACTGCGCCGTCGTTTTCACGCAGGGCCGTGTGCTGGGCGTCGTACCCAAGACCTACATCCCCGACTATACGGAGTTCTACGAAAACCGCTGGTTCGCATCCGGCGCCGGAATCTCGGAAGAGACGATCTCCGTCGCGGAGCAGAGCGCCGACTTCGGCGCGGACCTCACGTTCGGGATCAACGGCACGGAATTCGGCGTCGAAATCTGCGAGGACCTCTGGACCGCCATTCCGCCTTCGTCGCACCTCGCGCTCAACGGCGCCAAGGTGATCTTCAACCTCTCGGCGTCGCCCGAATCGGTGGGCAAGCACGCCTACCTGCGTCAGCTCGTGGCCCAGCAGTCGGCCCGCACCCTCGCGGGATACGTCTACTGCTCGGCAGGCTTCGGCGAATCGTCCACCGATCTGGTGTTCGCCGGCAACGGCATCGTCGCCGAAAACGGCCGGATACTCCGCGAATCGGAACGCTTCCGGCTCGAAGAGCAGCTCGTCGTGGCCGATATCGACATTCAGCGGCTGGAATTCGAACGCCGCCGCAACACCTCGTTCCGCATGCACGAAGGGGCGGCGGAGAACACCGTAATCGAAATGGAGGTCCCCGAAGGACTCCGGGCCGCGGCGCTCGACCGCGACATCGACCCGATGCCGTTCGTGCCGCAGGACGAAGCGCACCGCAGCGAACGCTGCGAGGAGATTTTCCAGATACAGTCGCACGGGCTGGCCAAAAGGCTGGTGCACACCCGCTGCGAAAAGGCCGTAATCGGCATTTCGGGCGGACTGGATTCGACGCTGGCCCTGCTCGTCACGGTCCGCACGTTCGACAAGCTGGGACTCGACCGCGCCGGAATCATCGGCATCACCATGCCCGGCTTCGGCACCACGGACCGCACCTACAACAACGCGCTGGAACTGATGCGCGGGCTGGGCGTCACGATCCGCGAAATTCCGATCCGCGACGCCTGCTCGCAGCACTTCAGCGACATCGGACTCGATCCCGAAGACCGCTCGGCGGCCTATGAAAACAGTCAGGCCCGCGAGCGCACGCAGATACTGATGGACGTCGCCAACATGGAGGGCGGTCTGGTGGTCGGCACGGGCGACCTGAGCGAGCTGGCGCTGGGCTGGGCCACCTACAACGGCGACCAGATGTCGATGTACGGCGTGAACGCCTCGGTGCCCAAAACACTGGTGCGCCACCTCGTGCAATGGGTCGCGGACACGGAATCCGACATGGCCGCGCGCGCGACGCTGCTCGACGTCATCGACACCCCGGTCAGCCCCGAACTGCTCCCGGCCGACAAGGAGGGAAAAATCGCCCAGAAAACCGAGGACCTCGTGGGTCCCTACGAACTCCACGACTTCTTCCTCTACAACTTCATCCGCGCAGGCTACGGCCCGGCTAAAATCCTGTTCCTCGCCGAGCAGGCCTTCCCCTGCACCGCTTTCCGCTGTTTCAAAGAAAGCTCCACCGAATCTTCTTCCTCAATGTAAATATCGTGGTAA
>ENA-ORCP01000974-ORCP01000974.1-human-gut-metagenome-genome-assembly--contig:-NODE-974-length-25411-cov-21.541288_pt1 | contig 25411 bp, 28 predicted proteins | sample MGYA00242990_ERZ507991 | MGnify/ENA primary metagenome ERZ507991 (study PRJEB26167, sample SAMN06115496) | human gut metagenome | host: Homo sapiens | place: China:Henan | collected 2015-05-07... | reverse complement strand
AAAAATCATGGAAGATATGGATATAGAAGAGTAACTATGCAGCTGCATAAACAAGGGATAAAAATCAATCATAAAGTAGTTATGAGATTGATGAAAGAAGAAAATTTAACATGCAAAGTAAGAGCAAAGAAATATAAATCGTATAGAGGGCAAGAAGGAAAAATAGCTAAAAATATATTAAATAGAAATTTCAAAGCAGAAAAACCAAACGAAAAATGGGCAACAGATGTAACAGAATTTGCATTATGTAATGAAAAAATATACTTATCACCAATAATAGATTTATATAACGGAGAAATAATAAGTTATAAAATATCGAAAAGACCAATACTAAAGCAAGTATTAGATATGGTAGAAGATGCAACAAGAAAGATAAAAGAAACAAAAGGGATAATTCTACACTCAGACCAAGGATGGCAGTATCAGAATAAAAAATATCAAAAATTATTAAAAGAAAAAGGCATTATCCAAAGCATGAGCCGAAAAGGCAATTGCTTAGATAATGCCGTAATAGAAAATTTCTTTGGTTTACTAAAAAGCGAATTATTCTATTTAAAAAAATTCAAATCCGTTGAAGATTTTATAAAAGAGTTAAAATCTTATATAAAATATTATAATACAAAACGGATAAAGATAAAACTAAAAGGACTTAGTCCTGTAGAATACAGAATTAAGTTTCAATTAGTAGCCTAATTAATATGTCCAATATTTTGGGTGCACATCATTGAACTGCTTTTTATTTTATACGCATAATCCAATATAAAGCCATATATGGTGGTTTATTTTCTATTGGTTGTCCAAAAGAATTATTTGTTCCTGGTATTGTAGCAAAAGCATTTCTAAAATAGCCGTGAGTATTACCTTCATTTTTCATAAAATATTCCCAACTCCATGACCTTACAGGTAAACTTGATACTAAATTTTCTGAACCATTTACTTGATTATTACCTTGAACTGCAATATTTTTATTTAGAAAATCTGTTAAATTAGGCAGTTGATTTAGTGCAAGTATATTTGTACTTGTACCTCCAATGGAATTAAGATTATAAGAACTACCTGCACCAACGATAAAACGCTCTCTTAAGTCTGGTGTGCCATCTGTTCCGTCACAGATATGATAGTTTGATGGCAAAGCATTTAAAGAGCCTGTATAAGCAATAATACCGCCTATTGGCACAGAAAAACTGCTACCTAAAGAAATTAATAACCTATAACAGACCAATAAAAATGTGTTGAATAATCTGATTGACCTTCTCCATTAGGCATAAAGTAACAATATGAATTAGTAAAATCTTCTCTATAATTTACGCCAGCAGCTCCTACTCCATTTCTTTTAGAAATAGCAGATATAGAAATAATTTTATTAGGAAATTCTATAGGAAAATCTATTCTTTGCCAATGTTGAAAACCTCTATTTTCATAATTACCCCATTGATATATTAATCCATTAGGTAATATCCAATAATAACCTCTATTATTAGAACCAAATTCACCTAGACTATTTCCTAAAGAAGTTCTTATGTGCTAATAACAATAATCATGATATAATATATCTAGGTGGTGATAAAATGTTGACTATAGAAAAAATAAAAGAACTCATAACACCTATATGTAAGAAATATGGTGTTAGACGTGCATATCTTTTTGGCTCATATGCCCGCAATGAAGCTACTGAAAAAAGTGATGTAGATATACGCATTGAAAAAGGTAAATTAAGAGGTTTATTTCAATTAAGTGGACTACGTTTAGATTTAGTTGATGCCTTAGGAGTAGAAGTCGATTTGTTAAGTGTACTACCTGACCCACAATATAAGAAGTTTCGGGAAAATTTGAAGAAAGATGAGATTTTGTTATATGAAAGTTAATGAAAAAGATGGACAAATTCTTCAGCACATAACACATTATTGCAGTGAAATAGAAGCAACAATAAAATTTTTCGGTAAAAATTGTATTACTTTTGAACGCAATTTTATATATTCTAATGCTTTATCTATCCCAATGGCACAAATTGGAGAATTATCAAAACACTTTTCAAATGAATTTATAGATAGTACTAAAAAGGATATTCCTTGGAAAGAAATTAAAGGAATGAGAAATGTTATTGCTCATAATTATCATTCTATGGACAAGATTGAAATTTGGAATACGGCAATAAATGATATACCTACATTAAATAAATATTGTCAAAAAATACTAAGAGAAAACAAACTAGACATCCCTAAAATATTTAGTTTAGGATTAAGCAGAGGACGATAAAAAGAGCAAATAGTATGCTCTTTTTTATTTTGCCTTAATGAAATAACGAACTGCTTTATTAATCGGTCTGATTTCATTATCTGTAGGAAGTATTCTTGAAGAATCAAAACCTATCATCCAATCACCAGCTCTTCCCTGTAAACCTGTATCATTACCAGCATTATAAAATACACCACTAAAAGGAACACTTGATTCTTCTACAGCTCCTGGTGTCTTTCCCCATATTTTTCTCATACTATCACCTTGAATTTCACCTAAAGCACTACTAGAATATATTGTTTCAGTGATACCGTTCCGTTTATAGAACCATTAATTTGTCTATAAGATTGACTTCCTAAATCACGAAGAAATACTCCTCTATAGTCAGGCACGTTATGCATAAGTTGATATAACTTAGGATATTTATTACCATCTACTGTCTGTCCGTTACATTCAAGGTAACTATCACTAGGATTAGAAGAGAGTGTCCAAGCCACTACCATACCTATTTCTAAACTATCACTTCCTAAAGAATTTATTTAGCTTTTATAAAGTATCTAACTGCCTTATTAATTGGTCTATTCTCTACTGCTACAGGAACTACTCGACTTGCATCAAAATAAATTATATGACCTTCATTAGAATGTCCACCATCATCACCATCACCTAAAGCTTTAGTAAATAATGCTCCTGAAGATGTTGGCCAACCTTGAGATGTAAATATACCTGTACTTCCTGTGATATTACGAATGGCATCGCCTTGTAATATTCCTAAGTCGGCACTATTGCCACCGAGTCCACGTAGAAATATACCTCTATAATCTGGCGTATTATTCATTAGAGCATAAAGTTTAGGATATTTTGTACTGTCAACGGATTGACCATTACATTCAAGATAATTGTCATCAGGATTAATTTCTAAAGCCCAAGTAATAATACTGCCTACAGGTAAAATATCATTTCCTAAAGAAATTACCTTGCCTTTATAAAGTATCTAATCGCTTTATTAACAGGACGATTTTCTTTATCTGTAGGTACCACACGACTAGCATCAAATGATGTTAAAAAATATGGTGTAGGTCCCCAATCTCCCCATTCAGTTCCTGAATAACTATATCTATTTTGTGAAAAAACTCCTTCATATGCAATAGAACCACCAATAACAACAAAATTACCAGTTATATTACGAATAGCATCACCTTGAAGTTCTCCTAGATTAGCAGAATTACCACCTAATCCTCTTAGAAAAACACCTCTATAATCTGGAGTATTATGCATTAAAGCATAGAGCTTAGGGTATTTACTACTATCTATAATTTGACCATTGCATTCTAAATAATTATCACTTGGATTAGAAGATAATGTCCAAGCTACTACCATTCCTATTTCTAAACCGTCCATTCCACTTCCTAAAGAAATTAATAACCTATTAAGATTATTCTAGGTGCTACACTTTCAAATATATCTTCTCTTTGATTCCTTAAAACCGTTATATCGGTAAGCGTATGTGTTATTTCTTGATATATTATATCTGCAGCTGCTGTGCTGGTCTTGAACCATTAGCCCAAGTTGATATGCTAATACCAATAATCTTATTCTTAAAAGGAATAGGATATTTAATTTTTTGAATTTTATCAAATCCTGAAGCATCAGATTTACCTGTTATAAATTGCATGATCATTCCATTAGGTAATTTCCAATAATAACCATATTCGTTTGATTCTAATTTTCCAATATTACTTCCTAAAGAAATTAATAACTTATTTAAATTATTTTAAAAGATATATTTTTATATATAAGTTAGTTACTGTGATATAATATAAATAAGTTCTTACAACATAAAAGTTTAATGATTATTAAAATAATCATTGAATTCTTTATATAATGCATTAATAGCTTTTACTTGACTTTCTTGAAGCGTATGAGAATATATATTTAAAAGCACATCAGGACTTGACCAACCACCAAGCTTTTGTATATCTACAATAGCAACTTTATTATGGATAAGATTTGTAGCAAAAGTATGTCTTGTACTATGAATGTGCAAGTCCTCTGGTAACCCTAAACGCTTCAATCTTTTTTTCATATTCTGTAAAAGATTATTAGGATTGTAAACATCACCTTTTTTAGTACAAAATACAAGATTATACATATTAGTATATTTATGCTTAGAAAAATATTCTTCCTGTTCTTCTTTTAGTATTAATAATTTATTCATTAATTCTTGTGGTATATGTATAACTCTAATCGAAGATTTATTTTTAGGAATAGATTTTAACTTAGGTTTATTATTAATTACAACTAAAACTTGACTTATAAATATAGTATTATTATTAAAATTAACTTTATCCCAACTAAGCCCTAATATCTCGGATCTTCTTGCTCCTGTGAAAAATAATAATTCATATGCTAAATGATATCTATAATTTTTAGAATTATTCAAAAATAATACTTGTTGTTCTTTAGTAAAAACATTTTTAGGTACATTAATAATCCTAATATTCTCTGTATATGAGGCTACATTTTCTTTTACAATATTTTCTCTAACAGCTTGATTTAAACAAGAGATTATAAGTGAACGTATTTTATTAACAGTCCAATTAGATAAACCTTTTTTCTTCGTACATAAAATAGATTTATTCCCATATTGTAACAAATTAGATAAAAATTCTTGTATATCTCTAGTTGAAAGATTTTGAATAAATCTTCTGCCTATATTAGAAGGTCTTACATGAATATTAATATAGGTTAGGACATACGTTTCTTGTAGTGATTTCATGTTTAGGATATTTGTATATCATATACCAGTTATACATATAATTACCAAAAGTTACATTTTTGCGTTTCATAAAAAACACTCCTTTATTTTTGTATTATTATACATAAAGGAGTGTTTTTTTACTAAGTGAATAACATTTTAGTTTTTAAATGCTATTTCTTGTTTATTCCATCTATCCATAAACCACTGATAAATTTCTAGTTCATTTATAGAAATATTGGTTACATCAGATATATATTGCCAATCATCACCATTAGCCATCATTCTCATAGCAATTTTTTGAGCTACTTTTTTAGTAAATTCAATATTTAAATTTTTTATATTTTCTTCAAGATAATCTATTACTCTACCTAAAGCCTCTGTAAAACATAACATATAATCATGAAAAAGTTCATTTACTACACTATGCTTTAAAGTTTGAAAAATTTTTTCTAAATATAGCGTTTGATTATTTTCTTTTGATATAAAATCTCCAACTTCATCTATATCATAACAATCTAATAAATTTATAGGATATTTTGAAATATCATTTCCATTTTTTTTACTAAAGAATATCCGACAAACACCTTCGTGAACTAATTCTTGTATTTTTATATCCATGTCTTGATTATACCTATAGATTTTAAATATATTATCTAACCTATTTTTAACGATATTTTCTTCAATTTCATATAGTTTAGATACTGGTATACTTGTCATTTCAGAAATATATTCTTTATTTTTGTTATTCATTAACATATTATATGCAATGTTAGTTGCAACTTCCTGTTCAAGTATAATATTATTTTTTTCTATTTTTGTTTCTAAATACCAAACTAAATCATCCATTATAGATACTAAATTACCATATGTGTAAAAAGTATATACATCTCTAAAATTATCATGGGTTAATGATTGTAATTCTTTTCTAAGAAATAATGTTTCTGATTTATCTTCAGATACAATATTTCCCACTGCATTATAGTCTTCTGTATCTTCAATTAAATATGTTGGTGGATTTTCATATTTTGGGTCTAATAATAACTTGTGAGTAATTTCAAAAGCTATATCACTTATTTTTATATCTAAACTTTGATTTTGCAATATTGTGTCTTTTATCATAATATCATCTCTTTCATTTGTTTTATCTTAATTGTAGCATATTACTAAATAAATACTAATTATTATGATTTATTTTAATATCTTCAATACAGAAGATATCTTTACTGATTAATCTTAGTTTTAAAATGATTTCATAGTCAAATTTATGTTTAAATATTACTAAAGAACTATCTATATCGATATCATTCAAAATAAAGCCATAACTTTCAAAAGTAGCTAATAAATTAGTTGTATTCATCATTTTTAGTTTTAAAGCTTTAATCTCATTGATTATTTTGTTGTCTAACTTAATCATGTATATCTACCTTTCCTTTGCGACCATTTTTTGTTGATTTTCGCACGTCTTTAGGTAATGACAGAAGGGAAAAAAACAAGGGTAGCGAAGCTATTTATTTTACCCTTGTTTTTTGGAATGAATGTCATTATAGTGCAAGTAGAAAAGTGACAAAAAGTTATTTTATCATTGTTTTAAAATTTAATCCGCAGGATTATTTTTATCATTTATTATATTTGTTTTGTGTTCGATTCGAACACAATTTGACTAAACGTATATTCTAAAAATCAAATATGATTGCCTAAAAAAATGTGTTCGAATCGAACACATTTTTTAGTTACTGACAAAAAGTTCCGCTTTTTTTGCCTATTTTCATCGAACACAAAACGATTTCAAACCTGCAAACCCTTGATACATAAGGATAAAAAATTTTTTTCGTTTTTTCAAAAGTCGATAATCCTAAAATCCACTTCCATGATACCATAGTTTTAACAGGGATTTAGGAGGCATTCAAATGAACAAAAAAGCATTTTTAGAATGGGAGTTGATTTTATATTTATCTATCATGTTAATACTTTGTCTTGTAGGTATATTTTCTTTTACAAATTATGCTACTGCTAAGTTTGATATACAAAAGGAACAAATGAATAATTTAGATATGGCATTAGAAAGATATAGCACAGACCATTTAATGATAAAAGATGTATATATGGATAACGAAAATAATATTGTAGATAAAAAACAAAAAACATATCCTGAAAATTAGATGAACTAATAGATTTAGGGTATATAAACCACATTGAAAATATAGATGACTTTGAATATAAACCATATAAAAAAGACAACTATTATATTTACTATGAACTAAAGATAAAAAAGCCGTTATCTAACGCTTACTATATAAGTGAAGGTAGTAAACGAAGTGAATATATAACAAAGGAAGATTAGATGTTATTAATAAAAATACTTATTGCTATTAATATTTTATATTTAATCATTGAAGATTTTCGCACAAAGACAGTTAATGTCTATTATTGTATCAGTTTATTTATGCTAAGTAGCATATATGCTGTATTCTCTGATTTTAATATTGTATCTTATCTAAACAATTTATTATCTGGAACATTATTTTTGGTGTTTATCTATGTTTCATCAATCAAATTAAAAAATCGCAATAATATCACTTTAACTAATGAGGATAATATCTTAGATAAAGGACTTTCATACTTACCAATAATATTTTTAGGTTATGTAATGTACAAAATCTTGAATTTTAAGGATATGTTTATTAACTATTTAGCAACATTTCAAATGAGTATGGATTTTTTAGCATTACCACTGTGCATTATAGCGTGTTTAGTAATATTTATGCAGATTTTAAGATGCTATTTTAAATCAAACAAGCAAATAATAACCAGCATGGGAGATGGCGATATTTGGGCAATGATGGGAATAGTTGGTTTTATACCTTTAGGCGAGTTTTTTATCATAATATTTTTAGCTAATATCACATTCATTTTAATTTACACAACAAGGAGATTTTTATACAGTTAGGATTTAACCGAATCAATTTCATACAAGACATCATTAATAATAAGTTTAATGGCAGTATAACAAAATGTGCAACAGAACTATCCTTATCTCATAGTTATCTACATTCTGTAATCTATGATACTAAAAATAAAGGTGGCATGAAATTATTAAATGCCATTATTCATTACTGTATGAAAAATAAAATAGACTACAGAAAATATATTTTTATAAAGGAGAATTAAATGAATATAAGAGATTTCTTTAAACCCGCATCATATGTTAATCACACAAACCCCATAAATCCCTCTGATAGGGCAAAAGATGATTATGATGTTGAATTATCTAAATTAACCAATGATAGATTTAATCTTTTGCGATTAGTGGCAATTTTAGCTTTTGTAATAGTTATAATGGCAATTTCCTTAATTTATTTTGCTACAAAATCTGAAATTAAACCATATATAGTAGAAGTAGATACACAAACGGGAATAGTTAGAAACGCTGGTTACTTACAAGAACAAAAATATGAGCCACAAGAAGTTGCTACAAAATATTTTATCTCAGATTTTATCAAAAAGATGAGAGAAATACCTTTAGACCCTGTGCTGTATAAAAGAAATATTAACTCATCTTATGCCTTTTTAAGTAGAGATGCTATGGGAAAATTAAATCATTATCTACAATCTGAAGATATCGCTAAAGCTTTAGGTCATAAGACAGTGCAAGTAGAAATAAATGTTATCTTGCCACTTACAGAGAGCAATAATTCCTATCAAGTACGCTGGATAGAAACAAGATATAGTTTAGATACAGGAAATAAAGAAACTGTAGAAATGTCTGGAGTTTTTACCATTGCTGTAAAACCACCAGAGAATGAAGAAATGGCATTAAAAAATCCACTCGGTATATATATAACAGATTTTTCATGGGATAAAGAGGCTGTAAAACAAGATAAAAATAAAAAATAGGAGAGATAATTATGAATAGAAAAATAGCTGCAATTTTAGCAGTATTAATGATAAATAGTTATCAAATAACAAATGCAAACGCAAATGAAAATATCACAGTAAATGAAATAAAACAAGATATAACAAAGCTTAATGAACACAAAGATAATAAAGACTATGATGTAGAACAAGCTGTAGCCAAGCTTTATGAAAAAATAAGTGATTTAGAGGCTAAATTAGAAGTTGAAGTAGACCTTGCCACCAAAGATAAAGACGCTAAAATAACTGATTTACAAACCAAACTAGATAATATCACTAAAGAAAAGCAATCCGTAAAAGAATATTTAAATGACCTTAAGCAAAATCCTCCAGAAAATAAAGTAAATGAATTACCAAAATTAACTTATGATGCACCAAAACAAACTACTAAAGATTATGTAATTTTGCCACCTAATTCTTCAAGAGCTAATAACTATATTCAAGATGGCAAAAATGCTCAGGGCTATGCTCGTATGGTATTTTCTTATGGACCAGAACAAGTATATAAGATTTACTGCAAAATAGGCTATCTAACAGATATTAAATTTAAAGATAATGAAAAAATAACTTATGTGGGTGGTGGAGATACTGCTCAATGGTTAATAGACCACGCTACAGTAGAAAACACATCTCATTTGTATGTGAAACCTATAGCTAATAATATATCTACAAATGTAATTGTAAATACGGATACAGGTCATATTTATCAAATACTATTAAATTCTGGCGATTGGTTTAACCCTATGGTTAGCTGGAGTTATGGAAATGAAGATGACATTCAAAAACAAATAAAACAATCTATGGATAATGCCTATATTGAAAAAGATAATATTAAGCCAGAAAATATAAGTTTTAATTACAAAATTAAAGGCAATAAAAATATAGATTTTATGCCAACAGCTGTATTTAATGATAAACGAAAAACATATATTAAATTTAAAGAATTAGATACATTACCTGTTTTATTTATTAAAGACAAAGATAAAAAATTAATCTTAGCCAACTATAAAACTTCTAATAATACTTTTATTGTAGAAACGATATTTGATGAAGCCATTTTAAAATCAGCTGATGAAGAAGTAACTATTACAAGGAAAGATTGATATGAATATATTAGACAAGGTTCGTCATAAAGACACAACTTATTTAACAAACAATATAAAAGATAATCAGCCTGCTGAAACCTTAGGTGAAGCACTGAAAAAAGATGAAGAAGACATAGATAATCTACAAACCACTACACAAACATCAACTGTTAATAAAAAAGTAGTTATAGGATTATTTTTATTCTTTATGACTGTAGCTGTAACCGTATTTATTTTTAGTTCAGATGATTCTTCCGATGAGAAAAAAGAAAATAAACCCAAGGTTGAAGTTGCAGATACTCAAAATGATTATAATGTAGCCAAAACAGGTAGCGTAGATACAATTCCAGATAATTATGATTCTCTAGCTAAACACGAACAACAACCAAATAAAAATATTAATAATCAAAATCAAGCTCAATATGTACAAAAAAGACCAGCAACTAATTCAAGTAATAATACTAATTATTATCCAGAAAATAATAATGAAGTTCACTATTCAAGACCTGTACCAATATTACAAAGCCAGCCTCCTAGTTATATACCTAAGCAACAAACATCTAATACAGCCAATACTACTTCTATAAATTCATCAAATACAAATAATGAACAAAAACAAGATGAAAAAAATATATTTGCAGCAGCTATAAAATTTATGTCATTTAACCAAGATAACCAAGATGAAAATACAAGTGAAACAGTAACTACTGAAAATCCTACTAATAATACATTTTCCTATCCTCAAGTTAATAATATAAACGAAAATACTATTTTAGCAGGAACCTTAATCAATGCTACTCTTTTATCAGGCATTAACAGTCAAATCGGTGGGCAAATAATGGCTCAAATTAATAATAATATCTATGACTCTTTATATGGAAATAATTTATTAATTCCTGCTGGTAGCAAAATTATAGGTCAATATGAAAGTGCCATTAAGCAAGGACAATCAAGAGTAGATATATCTTGGAATACACTTATTTTTCCTAATGGAGATACCTATAATGTTGAAAATATGTTTAAATCAGTAGATGCTCAAGGTTATGCAGGTATAAAAGGAGATGTCAATAATCACACGGGAAAACAAATAGGAGCTGGTATATTAGCTAGTGCTATTGGAGCTTTAGGAAACATAGCTACTGGTAATAATTACAGTGAATATGGCTGGAGAAATAGTGGCGATTTAGCAGCTCAAGGAGCAGCTACAAGTCTTATAAATACAGCATCTAAGCTATTTGAAAAGCAAATGAATATCGAGCCAGAAATAACTGTTAATCCAGGAACATCAATTAATATCATGACAATTACTAATCTGGTTTTTTAATGGAGGTTTGTTATGCAAAATCCAATTAATAGATTTATAACCTTTCTATCAATAACCGTTTTATTTACCTTTATAGGAATATTTGTAGCTACTCAACAAGTAGCTTATCACTGCGAATATGATAGTGCTTTAGGACAAGGGTTTCAAATTACAAATAATATTGTTTTATATAAACCATGGATGTTTATTATCTGGTATATACACGCTTCAGATATAATTCCTACAATTATTCATAACGCTGAAAACAGCATCTATATTTGTATATTACTAGGTATGAGTATATCACTATTTATCATAAGGCGAAAATCTCCAAATACCTCTCATGGCTCAGCCACTTGGGGAGGTAAAAGAGATATAAAAAAAGCCCATTTCAAAGCTAAAGAAGGTGTAATTTTAGGAATTAATCCTTTTACTTATACAAAAAACTTAATCTATAAACAAACATATCTGCTGCAATATGACATCAATGAAAAATCTCATACACTTCTTGTTGCCCCTACTCGTACAGGAAAAGGTGTAGGCGTTATTATTCCTACACTATTAACATGGAAAGAATCCGTTTTTGTTCTAGATATCAAAGATGGTGAAAACTGGGATTACACAGCTAGCTTTAGACGCAAAGGTTTAAAGCAAAAAGTACTAAATTTTAATCCTTTAGATACAAAGGGAATAACTGCTCGTTGGAATCCTATTGCTGAAGTCCAGTATAGAACAGATAGGGAATACGCTGATGTTATGACCATAGCCAATATGATAGCAGACCCTACAGGGAAAATGGCAAATGACCCTAAAAGCAAGCACTGGGTACTCACAGCATCAGCATTAATTGAAGCTGTTATTATGCACTTATTATATGTCCATGATAAAGAACATAAACCTGTACCTAATATGGGAGATGTAACTAGATTTATTTCTTCATCATCACGGTCTTTCGATGAGGCTATAACTGAAATGATGTATTATCAGCATATCACACCAGAAGAAGCATTTTCAGATGATAATATCTTTCAAAAAATTTATGGAGATTATGTAGAAATTAATGCTTTTAATGATAGTTTTTTAGAAACTGAAGAAACTGATAGTCTAAAACTCAGAAAAATACGCTCTGATATTTTAAATATTTCAGAAGATGATTTAGATAAAAACTCATATTATAACGATTACAGCAAGTTCTTAAATTTTAGTGAAATTAAAGCATATTTTAAAGATGATTATCAAAATCTAGATTTTGAAATGAAACCTTATTGTTTTTTATTAACTCACCCAAGAGTTGCCTCTGGAGCTTATAAAATGGCATCTCGAGCCGAAGAAGAACAGTCTTCTGTATTATCTACAGCAGCTACAGGATTTCAGCTTTATCAAGACCCTGTAATTTCTAAAAATACGGCTGTAAGTGATTTTAAACTTGATGATGTAATGAACTATGAAAAAGCCGTATCACTGTACCTTGTAGCTTCATCAGCAGATAGAGCAATTTTACAACCAATATTTCGCTTGATGCTAGATTTCTTTTTACGACGCAATATGAAAAATTTAACTGAACGAAAAAAGCATAAATGCCTACTATTATTAGATGAGTTCCCTCAAATAGGTAAAATTGACCAATTTGAAATGGCTATAGCTACTATGGCAGGCTATCAACTTCGTTCTTTAATCATTATTCAGAATTTAAGTCAGCTATACAGCATCTATGGCAAAGACACCTCGATTATCTCGAACTGTGCCGTAAGGGTATTTTACACGCCCAACGATGATAATACACCAAAAGTAATATCAAACATGTTGGGTAAAGAAACTATAACCGTAACCTCTAAATCTGAAACCAATAATTTATTAAAGAAAAACAAATCATGGCAATCTGCTGCTAGAGATTTAATGACAGTCGATGAAGTATTAAATCTTCCTGAAAGTCAAGAGATTGTTTTTATCAATGGTAAACGCCCTATTTTGGCTAAAAAGCTTTTATATTACAAAATCCCTTTCTTTTTAAATAGGGTATCTATATGGCAAAAAGAAGATAACAATGTACTTAATCCTAAGTACCCACCACTTTTAAAATCAGATTATTGTACTATCGTGGATAGTTATACTAAGTTATTACCCAAAGCTGTAGAAAAAGGAAAATTAAATTCATTAAGCAATAACATAACGCTAAAAAAGAATACTAAAAAAATTAATAGTAAATTAAGCGTTATCAGTTTGTATATATTAACAATCAAAAATAAAATAAAAACCTTATTGGCTAAGAAAAAACAACAACCAGAAAAAATAGCACAGCCTAATTTTGTAGTTAAAGACAGTATAAATGAACTGCAAAAACCTAAAACCAAGACATCTATTACTTCAACTGAAGAAATCCCTGTAACAGCTATAGAAGATATACAACAAATTGAAGAATTAGAACCTATACAAAATGAAAGTGAGGATAATATGAATATGTTAGAAACTAAAACTGATGAACAAATACCAGGAATGGGTGATTTAATAACTAAACAAAATACAACTAAAACAACAGAAAATGAAGCTACATTTACAGATACCTTTGAAGATGATGACATTAATCAAGTTGAAGATAACTTAGAAGAAACTGTTAATAACAATAAAGATGAAGCTAAAAATATAGAAAAAGCTGAAGATAATAAAACTAATCAAGTAAATGTAGCAACTGAACAAATACCTACTGAAACTTCAACAAATGAGTCAAAACCTGTAGCAAAATCTGAAAAAACAATTATTAGAAGAAAACTTATCCAAAGGAAATCTTCTTCTGAAGTAGATATAAAAATGCTTTCATATTTACATGATTTAGGAATTACAAATGTTGAAGAACTAAATTTTTATTTAGATAATTGCACTCTATCTATAGATGAAACTCAAGAAAAAATAGCTAGATATCAACAAGAACTTGATGAATTAGCTGCTATTTATGATGAATTAGAGTCTAGCTGATGAAAGATAATACTAGATTTAATGAAAGATTAGATTTTCTTTTTAAAGACATAAAGCCTTATTTGATAGATGACGATGTCTGTGAAATTATGGTTAATGATGATTCCCAAGTATGGGTAGATACATTTTCAAAAGGGCTTATCTATACAGGGAAAATCCTCACAAATGATATCGTAAGTAATATTATTGTACAAATTGCAAACCACTCACATAAGATTTGCAATAAGGATAATCCACTTCTTGAAGCCGAGATTTTAAATATGCGTTTTCAAGGATTTTTATCGCCAGATATAGTTAAAAATTCAAGCTTTTGTATTAGAAAACACGCAAAAAAAATCTTTAACCTTGATGATTATGTACAAAACAAAACCATGACTAAATATCAAAAAGAAATTATTATACAAGCTATTTATGATAGAAAAAATATCATAGTAGAAGGTGGTAAAGGTAGTGGAAAAACGACCTTAGTAAACGCCTTACTTTTTGAAATAGCAAAATTAAATAACAGAGTAATAATTATTGAAGATACCAAAGAATTAAAATGTGATGCCAAAAATAAGCTTGCTTTAATTTCTACTAAAACTACATCTATGGAAGATTTATTACGAGCAACACTTCGTTCTCGCCCAGATAGAATTATCTTAGGCGAAGTTAGAGGCAGTGAAGCATTTACACTTATAAATGCCTGGTCAACGGGACACAAAGGTGGTATCTCTACTGTACATTCTAATAGTGCATTTCACACTCTAACAAGAATCGAAACCTTGGTAGGCTTTGGTACAGATAAGGTGCAACCTTCAATTATTGCAGATGCTATAAATGTAATAATTTATATCAAAAAAACGCCAACAGGTAGAATAATAGAAGAGATACGCAAAGTTATTACTTACGACAAGAAAAAAGAAGAATATATAACAGAAAAATTAGCTTAAAGGAGATTTTATCATGCAAAAAATTATTAAATTCATTATGGAAAATAAATTATTTATCTTACAGTTAACATTTTTAGGAATTATAGCTATGAATCAAACAGCGTTTGCTTCGGATTTTGCGATGAATACATCCTCGCCATTCGATGAACCTATTAATAAACTGAAAACTATAATTGTAGATAATTTGCCTAAAGTATTTATTTTAATTGCTACTGTTTTAGCAGGTTTTACCATCGCTATGGGAGAATCACAGATTACAGGAAAAATATCTAAATTATTTTTAGGTGCTATAGCTGCTGCTTGTTTTGCTGGTAGTATAGTAGCATATTTCTTCTTAGATGGCTCTTCTGGAGCGTGTTTTTAATGAAATACACCATTCCTGTATTTAAAGCATTAACCGAAAGAGCCACACTACTTGGTGGTCCAAAAGAAATAGTCTTATTAAATGCAGTATTAGCACTTATTATTTGGACTATGTTTAATACTTTATGGATAATACCATTCAATCTTATAATTCATTTCTTCAGCATTTATGTGAATAAATTTGATGACAGATTTTTTATTTGTTTACTTAAATTTTTACACAAGAAAAAATTTTATGATGTGTGAGGTAAATATGTACTTGTTTAAAAGATACGATGAAAAAACTAATATTTTAGCAAGTTATTTGCCATGGCTATATTTAGTTAAAGATAACATTATTAGAAATAAAGATGGCTCACTATTATGTGCTTTTATTTACGAAGATATAGATACTGCTATTTTAAAACAAATAGCAGTATCTAATATTTCTCTATGGATAGATTATGTAGATAAACAAAAAACTTTATACATTGTCTATAAGGTACTACTTTATAATGCAGATTTAAAAAAAATAAATTCATCTATAGAAAAATTTAGTGAATTTATCTTGGAAATAGAACATAATTTTCGTCTATGTTCACTTAAAAATACAACATTAATTAACAGTTTATACAAAATTATTACCATAGATAAAACCATTTCTATGATGAATAATCCTATTTATTTAGATTACAAATTAACTAAAAATCACAGTTATAAAAAATATCTTAAAGAATATTTAGTGATCGATGAATATTATCTTCAATGTGTGAAATTACTAGGATATCCAGAATTTTTAACTAAAAGCCTTATCCTTTATCTTGAGCATAACAATATACAATTTCGCTACAATAAACGCTTAATTTTTCTATCAGATAAGGATAAACAAAAAGAAATTCAAAGATATACTAAAAATTGGAGCAAAAGCCATAAAGAATTTTTAAAAGTATTAACCTATGAAGATAATTCTCTTTGTGCTTACTACAATAACATATTAGTTATTTATAACAAGGATATACAAAAATTAGTTGAAGATATAACAAATGTTACTAAATTTTTAAATCACTATGGAGTACCCACCGTAATAGATAAATCCAATATGGGTGATATTTGGTATAGCACTATTTCGGGAATGTTTCGCTCTAATCTAGTATCTCCACTTATGGAAATAGATGAAAGTAAAGATATGTTTTTTATTTGAGGAAGATTACTATGTACAATTTAAAACGTTTACGTATTAAGAAAAATCCATTATATACACAAATGAATTTAGGGAAAATAATTTGCTATGAAGATATAGGTATAGTTATTAATAAAGATGGTTCACTTATGGCAACGATAGAATATCGCGGACCAGATTTAGATAGCTCTGTTGAAGAAATACTCGCTATTTTAACCAGCCAGCTAAATAGTCTATTTATGACACTTGATACAGGTTTTATATTTTATTTTGAAATGCAACGAACACCCTCTTTAGATTACCCTACGAAAAACTATTTTCCTGATGAAGTAACTAAAAAAATAGATTTAGAACGACGATATCAATTTAAAAATCTGCATAAAAACTTTGAATCAAGATATTTTTTAACAGTTTATTATATGCCACCAACAGATAGTGAGCAAAAAATTAAATCTTTTGTCTTAGAAACTAAAACTAAGCTAAAGGATTTAAACAATTATTTATCTATATTTAAAGCTAATATCGATAAAATATATCGAATGTTTATTCAATTAAAGTTACCGTTAGTTAAAATGCTCACTCCTGACGAGCTGGCAACATATCTTCACAGTTGTGTATCAACTAATAAAATGAATATTCACTTACCAGATAGAGAAAATCAAAAAATTAAAGATAATAATATTGCTTTAGTTAAAAATCCTATACACCTAGATAATTTACTTTACGATTGCTCACTTAATGCTAGTTTAAAGCCTATGTTAGGGGAGCAGCATCTAAGAGTTATTACGCCACTATCTTTTCCAAGCGAAACGCATTTTGGTTTTTTTGATGAGCTTACGTATCTAAATTTCTCTTATCGCTTTGTAACTAGATTTTATTTTTTATCTAAAAGCGATGCTTTAAGTGAGTTGTCCTCTCGTTCTCGAGATTGGCGAGGTAATTTAAAAAGTTATTGGACTTATGTACGAGAAGCTTTCCACGTGGAAAGGGCAGATGATGACTTTGATGCTAATGCTGTAGAAAAAGTCAATGAAGTAGAAAATGCTCGCATATCCATTGAAAAATCTGAGATAAACTATGGCTTTTATACAACTATGATTATCATAACAGATAAAAATGAAGAACTTGCTGAAGATTATATAGATACTATTGGAGATATTTTTTCTACCTTAGGACTAAAATATAAAAGCGAAGATTTAAACGCTGTAGAAGCTTGGCTTTCTTCTGTTCCAGGAAATGTGTATAACAATCCTCGTCGTTATTTAATAAATACAGGTAATTTAATACATTTAGCTCCGATTACTGATGTTTGGGCAGGTGATGAAAAAAACTACCATTTAAATGCACCTTCGCTTTTATACACTAAAACCAAAGGGAATACATTATTTCGCCTAAATATCCATGTTAAAGATGTAGGACACACTATTTTAATTGGTCCACCAGGCAGTGGTAAATCTGTTCATCTTTGTATGATAGCTACTCAATTTAGAAAATATAAAAATGCTAAAGTATTTATCTTTGATAAAGGGGCTTCTTCAAGAATTTTAACACTGGGCGTTGGTGGCAATTTCTTTGATTTAGGAAATAATGATGTAGCATTTCAACCACTTAGTAATATACAAAATGAAAAAGAACGCTCATGGGCTTTAGAGTGGCTTTGTTCCTTCTTAGTGCAAGAAAATGTAGTTGTAACCCCTAATATAAAAGATACTATTTGGCACACTCTATCATTAATAGCTACTACTTATCCAAAAAATCAATTAACGATGAGTACTTTTGTATCTTCACTAACCGATGAAACGCTTATTGAAACATTTAAACAACTTACCATAAATGGTTCATATAAAGTTTTTGATGCTAATAAAGATAGTCTATCTTTTACAGATTTTCAAACCTTTGAAATGGAAAAACTAATGCAAATGAAAACTATAATAGCACCAACACTATTATATATTTTTCATCGTTTAGAGGAAGTTTTAGACGGCTCACCTAGTATTATTATCTTAGATGAAGCATGGGTTTTCCTAGATAATGAAGCATTTTCGCAAAAAATCCGAGAATGGTTAAAAGTACTTAGAAAAATGAATGTATCCGTTATCTTTGCCACTCAATCTTTGGTTGATGTTACAAATTCTAATATTTTTCACACTGTATTAGACGCTTGTCAATCCAAAATCTTTTTAGCTAATCCCACAGCTATAGAAGAAGCTAATAAAAAATTATATAAGAGTTTTGGTCTTAATGATAGACAAATTCAAATCATTGCTCAAGCAATAGCAACAAGAGATTATTATTACACCTCCGTCAAAGGCTCACGACTTTATGATTTATCACTTGGCAAATTTGCCTTAGCTTATGTAGGCATAAATAAAGCTGACCAAAATAAATGTGATGAAATACTAAAAAATTATCCAAGAGAAGAATTCAATGATGAATGGCAAAAATATAAAGGAGTAGATAATTATGACTTTACTTAAAGACTATTTAAATCAGTGGGCTACCTTTGAAGATGAAAGATTGTATCTACTAAAAAAATTAGACTCTAGCATAATGAAAACTATGCTAAAAAATAATATACCACTAGATGAAGTAAAAAAATCCATTAGAGATAATAGTAGCCTTTGCAAGGGAAAATCTTTTATAGCAATAAAAAAATATATAGATTCTTTTGAGCATGATATACAACCTTCCGAAACTAAACCTACTACTAGAGATTACAATGATTATAAACAAAAATACATGCCACGAATTTTTGATTTTTATGTACAAAAAGAAACAAAAATCATGCAGATTTTACAGCAAAAAGGCTACAAATTGACTGATATAAAAGATATTATCGTAGAAAATACACCTCTTTTAAAAGATATAGATATAAATTTATCTGAAAAACTAACATATTTTAGTAAACTCAATATTAATTACACTAAAAAGATAACTGATATAAATAAAGCTAAAGAAATATATATGATTGAACTCAACAACTTAAAATTACGACATACCAATTTTAAGTTAAATCTATATTACGATGCCAAAATAGCTTTTTCTATGTATTATGAGAAGAACTATGACTTATCTACCATAGAAGAATTACTTGCTAAATACACCCAAAATTCCCATGCCAAACAACCAGAATACACCAATGCTATTATAAACTTTGTAAAAGAACATACACACTTATACCATCAATTAACTAATACCAACATAATTAAGCCACAAAATACTAAAGAAAAATATATTAAATATCTAAATGAATATCTAAAAAATATTTTAACGAAAAGCCTCACTCCATTAGGGGAAAAACAGATTATAAAACGTCTTTTATCTGAAGGAGCAGATAATACTGAAGTATTAAACGTAATAAAAGCATTTTCTCCAGTAGTTCGTGAAATAGGTAGAAAGAAAAACTATGCAGATACCATTGTCAATTTAGCCAGTGAAGATATAGTCAAAGCTCAAAATCATTTGAAAAAAGTATATGATATTTTTAAACAGAAGACACAAAACTTGCCTCAAAATCCTGATAACTTAGCATATTGTTTACTTGCAAAAGAAATGATTTTAGAAGGTTGTTATCCTGAATATGTAGTAAAAATTTTTAATGAAAAAATTTATTCATCTAAAGATAAAACAGCATATTATATAGTGAAATCTGCCCAAAATAATATTAAAGCAGAAAGAGAAATAACAGAATTTATCTGTCCAGATAACCTTTCAAATATGACTCTTGAACAAATAAACAATAAACATATTTCATTAAAAGATGTCTATAAATATGCCATTAAAGAGCGAATACTTTCTTACCCTAATACTAAATTAAATCTATCTGATGAATATATAGATATTGATGCCAGTATAAAACTATTAAACAGATATCCTGGTATCAATAAAAATGAACTTGCTCATATCATAAGAGAAACTTCAGCCAGAATGCAACTTCCAAAAATTCCTCAAGATTATCCCAAACTTGTAATTGAAAAAGCAGCTAAAAAATTAGCTGAAGTATTTCATTATGACAAAACGCAAGAAGAACAAAAAAAAGAACTTAAAGAAGATTATCAATTAGAAGTAGCTATAAACGATGCTACTATCAATAATACAGACAATGATGAAGAATATATAAAATGTGATTATAGGGCAGCTCTTAGCTTTATTAAAAAAGGCATTGAAGAAAATGATATTAAAAATATCATCGCTGAAGAACAAAGCACTAGAAATAATAAAGACGCTTTAGAAAACTTTAAATATGCCGAATATATTACAAGTATTGCTAAAAAAATAAATACTCGGCAGTTAAATATTATAAATGTCTTAGATACTAAAAATAACAGACCTACTGTCGAAAATATGTACAAAACGCATATGAAAGAACTATATCAAAAAACTAATTTATTCAATCAAGATATGGAAATCAATGCAGCTATGTATATGCTATACAAAGACATCAAAAAAGAAGATATTGCTCTTACTCTCACTAAATATTCACCTCATGCAGTAGAACCTAATCATTCATCTTTAAGTTATATAAATAAAGCGATTATATATAATGCTCAACAAAAACTAACTATAGAATTAGAAAAAAGACGAGAATTTGCCAAGAAAACTCTAGTAGATAAAGATATTAATAACTTATATAGCAAATACTACAGCGATTATAAAGAAAATATAGACCTTCCTTTTGATATGATAGCAGATACTATAATTGCAGCTAATATTATAAAAGCAGGCTTTAAATTAAAAGATACCTTAGATGTAGTTGCCAGTCAATCTCCTAATTTAACTAATATATCCAATGAAAATATTTCAAAATATGGTCAACAAATAGAAATAATTTTAAATAAACTTACAAATACATTAAATGATACTAAAGTTCAAAAACATAATTTAGCACATACCTTAACCTTAACTAATGAACAGGAGGCTAATTAATTGCAGAAATTCATCATAAATATATTGCTAATTACATCTTTTTTCATCACACCTATAGTGCATGCTCAAGAGAACAATTACTACAATATAATTTATTCTGAAGTATCCATGTATAATCAAGAGCAAACAGACTGGATAACCAACGCTATACTTTATGCTAGCAGTACCTATAGCCTTGATCCACTATTACTTACAGCACTACTTGAGGAAGAATCTCATTTTAATCTAAATGCCATGTCAGGTGCTGGAGCTATTGGAATCGCTCAACTAATGCCAGGTACTGCTAGTATGATAGGTGTTGATCCATATAACCCTTTAGAAAATATCCTAGGTGGTGCAAGTTATCTGCGTACACAAATAGATAATTTTACGTATGCTGGACAATATAATATAACTTATGCCTTAGCTGCCTACAATGCTGGAGCAAATGCCATTTATGAATATAATGGAGTACCACCATATAAAGAAACGATTGAATATATCTATAGCATTTCAGATATCTTCAATCGATTAAATAGCTATAGATAGAAAAGAGGCTTTTATGTTAGATAAAATCTCTATTATTAGTTCTAAAATAAAAAGAAATTGTCTATCCTTGGTTATTGCTTCAGTTATAATTTCCATTATTTTTGGCAAAAGTATAGCTAGAGAAGTAGAATTTTTATTAGTTATAGATATGCTAATATTTTTTCTAATTTTATTTTGCTTATTTATAGATTCAATGATTGACATTATCAATAATATTAGAAGCTATGATAGCATTATTTCATGGTTTAAACATTTTTTAATAACTAGATATCCTTTTCCAGCATCTATGATAATGAATATCTCAATACTCATAAAAACTCTTATTAAATCAAACTATGCTTTTGAAAGATTTGTAGGAATAATATTTGCGATACTTATGATACAAGTGTGTATGGTTTTTATATATGTAATAGTAAGTGGATTAATAATTCCACTAGGTAAATTATTAATTATACTGTTTAGAGGTGATACGTTATGATACAAATGAAAAAAAGATATCTAATACCAACTATTTTTATGGGAATAGCAGTAGGATTTTGTTTAACTGTACCTAAACAAACAGCTACAGCTGCTATCTATGTAGAAGATATAAAAAATATAGCTGAGAATGCTAAAACAGCTATAAATACCTATACAAATGCTATAAATACAGCTAAACAAGTATCACTGATGATACAAGATTTAACATCTATGGATCCTAAAGCCCTAATCGCTCATTATACAGGATTAGATAAAGAATATAAAAATCTTATGAACAACTTAGACTCTCAAATAGGTACATTAGATAAAGATACTTCTACAGATAGTATTTTAAGTGAACGAATGGGCATAGATATTTATACAGGTGGTTATACTAAACCAGTAGATTTAAATTCATATACACAAAATATAAAAAAACTTTACCATGTAGCTGATGAAACCTATTATTCTGCTTTATCTATAGGTAGACGTCAACAAGAAGTAGAAAATAGCATTAATCAATTAGAAACTTCCCTGCAAAATCTATCTAAAGCACAAGGAACAAAAGAAGCCATGCAGGCAAGCGGACAAATAGCTAGTCAAAATACTATGGAAGCAGCAAAAACAAACGCTTTATTATCTACTCTTTTATCTGTTACAGCTACCGAACAATTACAAGAAAATGCTCAAAAACAAGCAGGTATGAAGATAAATGAAAATATGGCAATAGATATAAAAAACAACTCACAAAAAGTTTTATCTAATATAGAAATGAACAAACAACAAAATATTGAAGACTATAAAAAATTAGTAGGTTATGGATTATGAAAAAAACAAAGATTATACTACTGACTATAGGAATATTATTATTACTTTCATCTATCTGCTTTGCTCAAACACCAGAACTTGCTTGGGACGATATATTTGAAAAATTTATCGGTACTTATGATAATGGTTCATTAGATACTGATGGAGCTATCTTAACCGATAAAGTACCTAGAATAATTGTGACTTGCCTAATAGTTGGCTCTGCTGGAATGCTAGCATTTGGAGAATTATCTGCTACCACTACTACTTTTTTACGTATGATTTTATCTATGACAGTAATTATCAATTTAGGAATATATTTTGGATATATGTTCATTGTTCCAGATAGCTCTTTTATCAGCATTGCCGAACCTAAACCCGACCCCAACTCTGCTAATTTTTTAGGACAAATGATGATGAGTTTTATCTATAAATGTCAAAAAGGTGCTGAATTTTTATATCCCATTTGTGTGAAAATTCTCGCTTGTGCTTGGGCTATTGATGTAGCAATAACCTTAATGCTAAAAATAGAAGACGATATCATAAAATACATGATATCTAACGCCTTAAAAATGGCAATGTATCTATTTTTAATAACAAATTGGATTTTAGGTATGGGAATTGCTCATGCTGTTTTTGCTAGTTTTGAAAGAATAGGCTATATCGCAGGTGGTGGCGAAAATAGCATACTTATGCCTGATGATATAATGGGCAATGCCTTTAAAATTATTGAAAATACATGGAATAGTTTTTCTCAAATATCCTTTACCACAAGCCCATTTGCTCTAATATTAGCTGTAGTGATATTTTTAGTAATTGTAGCCTGCATATTAGTAATTTCAGCTCAAATAATGGTAGTAAGAGTAGAATTTTGGGTAATGGCTATATTTACTATGTTAACCATGTCTATAGGAATGTTTAAACCAACAAAATTTTTATTTGAAAGAGCTATAAGTTCACTTATACATTATGCCACCAAAGTAAGTATTGTAGCTTTTGTAACAGCGATACTTGAACCAATGCTAACAAGTGCTGTAGAAAATTTTGTTTCAGGTGGAGAATCACTTGATTTACAGAAAAACTTCTTAACCTTTATGCAACTTGCCTTTTCACTTGGTATAATGTGTATGCTTGTCTATAAGCTACCAAACTTAGCACAAGCAATATCTTCTGGACAACCAGCTTTAAATGGTAATGATTTATCCAATCAATTAAAAGCAATGCCTACTAAAGCTATGAGAATGAAAGGTGCTTGGGACGTAGCTTCAAGAATGCCAGGAGGAAATTCCGCTAGAGGAGCAGCAGGCTTTTTATCTAATATGAAAAGCATAGGAATGCAAGCAGGAAGAGGAGACCTCAAAGGAGCAGGAAAAACAGCTTTAAACTATGGCAAAGGAACACTAGGAACAGCAAAAAACCTAGCTAAAATGGGCGTACAAAATGGATTATTAGATTCGTACTATAAAGCTCAACAAGAAGCTCGCAATAAAAGGATAAATATTGCTACAATGCAAACAGAAAAAAAAGCTGGTAATTTGAAAAGTAATACCAACCCAAATGAAGAGAAGAATGCTCAAAATGCTCATATTCGAAAGCAATTAAGAAACGCTATAAGTCCTAAAGATAATTATAAATATGAATTAGAAAATGCTGAACGAGCAATAGCAAAAGGAGAATTGCCTAAACCTCTAAATACTAATATTTCACATTCTAATTATTCTTATAATAACCATAATAATCATGATAATGATATAGATAATAACTCTAATAATTATAACAATGATAATGAAGATTGAAACTATTATAGTAAAAGAGTATAATTATATTAGAAAATAGTTTATAAGAAGGTGTTATTATGGATACTGTCATGGATATATTAGGAGTTTTAAAATATATTCACATTGGCTTCATTCTGAAGGATAGCATAGTCTGTCGCACTAGTCACATCACGTCTCTTCCATGCACTCTGCC
>ENA-ORCP01000967-ORCP01000967.1-human-gut-metagenome-genome-assembly--contig:-NODE-967-length-25466-cov-9.718973_pt1 | contig 25466 bp, 25 predicted proteins | sample MGYA00242990_ERZ507991 | MGnify/ENA primary metagenome ERZ507991 (study PRJEB26167, sample SAMN06115496) | human gut metagenome | host: Homo sapiens | place: China:Henan | collected 2015-05-07 | study... | reverse complement strand
CTGAACAGCCCCGCGTTCAAAGCGGAGTTGCAGCAGATCGTTGGTAAGCTCCGTGAAGATGTGCTGAAAAGCCGCTTTGCTATGGAGCGCTTCTGCTATGAACACGGCGGAAAAATCGACGGCGGCTATGTACAAAACTACGGCTACATCGTGGAAACGGAGCATTACCGCTACTGCCTGCGCTGCAACCCCTCTCCGGGCGATTATAACGGCTACCTTGCGATATACGATTTGGCCGTCCAGCGGCAGAACATGGCGCGGGACAAGCCTCTGGTGGGCCGCGTCACCTATGCCAATGGCGATACACAGGAGTTTACCGATGCCGAAGCCTTTTTCAAATGCATTCAAGAGGAGTTGCCGTATCGCCCCACCACAGGCTTCCGTTACGAGGTGCTGACCGACAATCCCAGCGTCCGCAAGCAGGTGGATGACATGATCTTTGACTTCTATGGCGAGGAGAATCCCCGCCAGTTGGAGGAATATCAAAAAATGCCCGATCAGGGCATGACAATGGGAGGAATAAAATGATGGACAGAAAAATGGTGAATTTTATCAAGGAGCAGTATCCCCCCGGCACTCGCGTCCGACTCAATTCGATGGAAGACCCCTACGCGCCCATTCTTCCCGGCACCGAGGGCGAGGTGGACTTCGTGGACGATGCGGGGCAGCTCCACATGAAATGGGACAACGGCCGCACGCTGCCGCTCGCCCCCGGCGAGGACAGCTTCACGGTGCTGCCGCCCAAGCTGACCACGCTCAAGCTATATATGCCCCTGACCGCCGATCTCTACGAGCGAAACGAGTATGGCGAATTTGACGACAGCAGCACATTGCTGGAGGGCAGTGAGTTGCGCGGCTATCAGGATCAGATCACGGCGGCGCTGGTGAAAAACCGGATGCCGGAGGAGACGGAGCGCGGTCTCATGCATTGGTATGATGAAGCCGACAGCGTTGACCGCAAGGTACGCTCTGCCGTCTTCACCGTGGAGGAGCGTGACCGGCAGCTCTGGGGCGTGGCGGAATGCCTCGTCGCCGGGGAATTATCGGACACAGAACTGGGAATCTTAAAGGAATACCTCACCGGGCAGGCGTCGGACGGCTGGGGCGAGGGCTTTGAGCAGCGGGAAATTTCCGTGGATGACGGCGGTGAATTGTATGTCCACCTTTGGAACTCGGACGAGTGGAGCATCCAAACGGAGCAGGAGCTTTTCTCTCCCAAGTTGGCGGAGGGTCTCCCGGAGCTGTGCTTCTCTACCCTTGCCAGCACCGGCGAACTCATCTGCATCAAGCGCGGCGAGAGCGGCTACTATCCCAGCGACTGGTCCACGGACGATCCAGCGCATAACCAAGAGTTGGCAGACTATAACAACGAGCGACTTGGAGTGACGCAGGAGCAGCGCCTTGCCATGGAATGCGGTAGTATGCACGGCTGGGGCGTCCCCGGTGCTGACCCCGGTTACTATGAGCAGAAGATGGGAGGAATGAAGTTTGGCTAAGAAAGTGTTTGCCATGTATCTGGCAAAGGAGGGCAATCCTAACAGCGATGCATACGCAAAGCTGGACTTGCCCGCCTCACCGTGGGAACTGTGGGACGCGCTGGAAAAGGTGCGGCTTCAGACAGATGACATCCTGTACATGGAGATTGAAGACTACTATGCCTTTGAGCATCTCGCTCCACATTTGGACGGGTTAGAGATTAGTCTCAACGAGCTCAATGACCTCGCCGCGCTTCTGTCGGCGCTGGACGAAGTGCAGGAGGTCGCCTTTGACGGTTTCCTGCGCATGGAGGTGCAGAATAAAGTTGATACCAACGGCGGTGTCATCACGCTGCAGGATCTGCGGGATCTGGCGGTCAGCGCAAAAACCGACTGTTATCATGTAGTGGATGCCGCAGACGATGCTGCCCTCGGCCGGTTTTACGCAGAAAACGATTTTATTCCAGAATTGGAGGGAGTACCGTATGCCGTCTTTAAAATGCTGGACTTTGCCGGTATCGGCAGAATGATGCGTCATGGGGAAAACGGCGTCTTTGTTGGAAACTGTTATGTGCTGCGTGACAGTGAGCTGACTGCTGCGCCGCCCTGCGCCAAGGGACTGCCGTCGAAGCCAAGCTACTTGTTCCGCCTGACCCTTGGCCTGCATCCTGACTTCAAAGATGCGCGCACGGTGACACTGGACCTTCCTGCAACCGAAGCGAAATTGTCCGCGGCGCAGGAGCAGCTCGGCACCCTGAATTGGGAAAACACCGTTGTCCTCAACTATGACGGTATTCTTCCCAACGCTGCCTTTTTCGCAGACCTCCCCTCTGAACTGGAGGCGTTCAACGAGTTCGCCAAAGCAGTGCAGGATATTCCTTTTCCTGAAAAGCAGCTTCCAAAGTTGAAGGCTCTGCTGAAGCAGTTTGAGGTGCAGGACATCGAAACCGCCATAGGCTTGACGGAGCATCTGGATGACTACGTCCTCACACCGGAGATCAGCTCGCCGCAGGAAACGGCCATCGACCAGCTTCACTTCATGACGGATGACCACTCGGTGGAATTGCTGATTTCCCATGTAAATCTCTACGCCTATGGCTGCGACCTCATCAGGGAGGACAACGCAGTGCTTTCACCCTACGGCCTGCTGCACCGCGCGGACTATCAGCCCATGCTGTCGCCAGTGCAGGAATCTCAGGAAATGAAGATAAAAATGAAGTAATACCACCTTGGCTCGCAGAAGCCATTAAAAATCATTTTAGGGGCCGATTTTCCGAAAGGGGATCGGCCCCTTCTTTTTTTATGCCCTTTTTCGGGAAATCACCCCGGAAAGGAGAAAACATGCGCGATGAACAACTGTTGGCGTATCTCAAAGGCTTCTGCTCCGGCAGGAAAAACCGCGTCGGTGGGACGGAGCTGGAGCGGACGCTCCATGTCAGCGGAACCGACCTGCGAAAGCTGGTGAATCAGCTGCGGCGCAAGACCCATCCCATCGCCAGCGACCGCAGTGGCTACTTTTACGCCACAACTGCCGGTGAGGTCTACGACACCATCCGCCAGCTGAAACGGATGGCGGATGGACTGGAAGCGGCCATCAACGGTCTGGAACGGTCTATGGATCGGTTCCGTGAGGACGAGGAGGCCGAACATGGCTAAGCCGCCCTTTCCCTGGATCGGCAGCAAGGAGAAGATCGCACCGTACATCCTGCAGCTTTTCCCGCCTAATCTGACGCAGTATGTGGAACCGTTCGGCGGCAGCGGCGCGGTGCTGCTGGCTTTGCCGCCAGACCCAAACCGATTGGACATTTATAACGACTTGGATGCCGAGCTGGTGAACCTGTTCTCTTGCATCAAAGAATGCTCCAATGTTCTGCTGCGGGAACTGAAATTCCTGCCCATCCACGGCCGCAAGCTCTTCGAGTATTACCGCGACTTTGTTGCACATAAGGAGGTCTACTTTCAAAATGTGCAGGCGGAGATCGAATGCCTCGGAGATCGGTCCTGCTTTACGGAGGAACAAGCCGGAGAACTGCTCCCCATCTTTCAGGAGCGGCTGGCGCTTTACGATGTAAAGCGGGCAGCGGCGTATTACCTCGCCATCCGAGGCAGCTTCAGCGGAACAATTACCTCATTCGGTGTCAAAGGACTGGATGTCGAACGCTTCCTAAAGCTGTTTCCACCGGTGTCCGCACGACTGAAGGACGTGCCGCTGGAGAACAAAAACGCCTTGCAGCTCATTCGGGAACGAGATAAAAAAGGCAGTCTTATCTATGCCGATCCGCCCTATGTCAAAACGGAGCGGCTCTACCGGATCGCCGGAAAGCTGGGGCGTTTCCGCAGATTCCATGTCCGGCTCTGGCAGGTACTGTCCGACTGCGAAGGCTATGTCGTCCTCTCCTACAATGACTGCCCCTTTATCCGAAAGCTCTATCAGGATTGGTACATCTTATCCTTCCAGCGCAGCAATCCGCTCTCTCAGAAAAAGGGCTCGTCCTTCGGCGAACTCATCATCACCAACTTCGATCCCCGCCCCTACATGACCAGCCAGATGAACCTCTTCGACGAGCCGTTGGGCGAATGGGAGCTGAAGCTGGTCCATATCCCAAATCATCCACCAAGGAGGAAAACAGCATGAAATTCAATTTGAACCATGATCCTAACAATAAAACTCTTGCCATCCCCCGCGCCGCTTTGCAGCTCTCCGGACTTGCGGACGTCAGCGACCTGATCCTCCATACCGACAGCGGCTGTATTCTGCTGCTGCCGGGAGATCCCACCGTGGCGGAACTGCTGAAAACCATTTCTCTCATCTCCACCGTTACGCCGCAGCTGATCTCCCGTCTGGCGGAGAGAAGCCAGATGGCGATGGAGACCGGAATGACGGAAACGGCATGCGGTGCCTGTGAACACGAACCCCACTGCTCCGGCCTTGAAATTCCGCCCTGCCAGCTGGCAGAGGCGGGGATCTCGCCCAACACCGCGCTGGAGTCCTTTGTAGAGAAGGGCAGAGTCATCGTGCAGGCAGCGGAGAAAACCGCCGCAGATGTGCTCATCGACGAGCTGGACGATGATGTTCGCACCATGCTGGAGGATTCCGGTGTGCAGCTGGAGGGCGTATGCCGTCTGTTGGAAAAGGAGGAGATCTCGGGATGAACAATACTTATCCCTACCCGTATTCCGCTGCTGAAGCCCGTAAGCGGAATGAGCTTTCCCTTTGGCGGGAGAGCCACAAGACAAACATCGCCTGCCGAAATGCTATCGAGGACGCCATTCGCCTGAACTTTGATGGCATGAACCTTCAGACAGATTGTTTAAAGGCCGTGCTGGACGAATACGGCTACAAGCGCACCGCATGGGTACTCGCCAATACGCTGCACGAACTCAAGTGGGATGGGCGTTTCAGCTACGCCAACAAGCATTGGGCAGAGAAGATATATATTCCCACAGATCTCAACCACAACAGCGATTTTGTTGTCCGAAGCCATCCGGCCGTGCTGGATGGCTTCGTCAGTTTCTACCGCAAGGCGGTGCAGGCGTTAAATCTCTTTGGCGCGGAGCATTGTGTCGGTGACCGCGCCGAGCAGGACTATACCGGCAAGGTGCTGGTACTCAGCCCTGACACGCTGAAAGAATCCTGCTGGAGTCAGGAAAACCAGCTCTGGTATGCCCATGACGGTTTTGGCTGTTCGCCTCACGCCATTGGCCGCTCGGTGCGCTGCACCTGCCTTAGCGACGGGGAGATGACACGCTGGAACCGCAGCGAGTTCATTGGCGTACTGGATGACAAGTTCCTTCCGGAATGGGCAAAGCCGAAGCTGGCGGAGCTGAACGCGCAGGAACAGACCGATGCCCCCACTATGGGCGGCATGAATATGAAGTGAGGAGGACATCTGAATGTGCATGACCTATTACACCGTGGACGATCTCCGCCCCGGAAGACCCGGATGGGATGTGAGGCGGTTTTCTGCATTGGCAGAGACCATCGACCATTACCGGACGCTCCCCATGGATGGGACCCGCGTCCTTGGTATGGCGGATGACGCCCACACTTATGAACTCATCCGCTGTGTACGCCTTTTCCCCGGCGATGCCCAGGGCGAGGATGTTCTGTCGGCAGATTACCGGCGCAGCGGCTTGACGAAAAAGAATGCTGCTTTGAAAAATGCGCTGGACGTTTGCTTAGAAGTCCTGCATCCCCGTTTCCTGTTGGAGCCGGAGCGTTTGGTTCCCGTTCCCCAGCGCAGAAAGCTGCGGGAAGAGCTGCGGGAGGCGCTTCTCTGGCAGGGTTATGAAGAAAACTACGATTCCGCCATCCGTTCCGTTTTTGTGGGCGGCGTTGGTTGGATCTCACCCCAGGACATGAAAAAGCAGCGGCAGCTTCCACTTGTGCTGAGCTACCGGGTAGACGGTATGTCGAAAGACGGTGCCTACCTCTCCTTAGAACTTGAGCCTTGGGAATATGACCTTCTGCTGGAGCAGACGAAAAATCACTATAAAAATAAAGAAAAGAGGAACACAAAATGAAACGAATGTTATCTCTCTGCGCTGCGGCGTTGTGCCTGACTTTGGCACTGACACCCACTGCGCTGGCGGCGGACTTTGAACCCGCAGTGCCGGACGCCAAGGTCTGCTATCCCACTTCCATCGTCCGAAACAACGATGGCACAGAACTGAAGAAAATCTATGATCTGAGTCCGGAAGACGATCCTGCGGGCATTCCCCGCTCGGACTTTCGGCAGGACGGCTTTCAGTACACCCTGACAGATCTTCTGAAGCAGGAGCTTCCGGAAAATGAGAGCCGCCAGCATACGGAGCATGTTTCTATCGAGAGCGTCAAAAAGGATATGGAATCCGTGCTGGCACTGCTGCCGCAGGAGCGTGATTTCATCACGGACGACGGGCTCATGGGAACCCTGACACTCCGACTTGACACCGTGCAAGTCGAGCCGTCCGGCTACGGCAGTTCTACAAAGCAGCTTTCCGTCAAGCGCAGCTATCCCAATCTTGCTGAGCAGGATACACAGTACATCCCCAAGAGCCTTGAGGACGGCGGCAGGACCCTGACGCTCTCCGACATTCAGTGGCAGACTGACAATACCGCCAACATGGACGGCTACGCCGTGGCGGACCGCTATACCGCCGTCGCCACCTACACCGGCAGCGCCACCAGCAGCTATGTCAAGGGCTACACCGTCACGGCGGATTATACCGGAACCGTCAGCCGGATCGCCCTCAACCGTGTCCGCTATGTCGCCATCTTTGAGGGAACACCCATCCAGCCCGCAGAGCCTGCGAACGTACCTTCAGCGGCATCCGCTTTCCGCTGGTCCTATGTGCTGATTCCCCTCGGAATTGTGGCTGCGGCAGGAGCCGGTGTCGGCGGTGCGCTGCTGGTGAAGCACAGAAAAGAAAACGCAGATGAGGAGGAAACGGCAGAATGAAAAAAATCATTACCCTTTGCCTGAGCCTTTGCCTGACAGCGGCTTTGGCGGCTCCGGCGTATGCGCTGGAATACAGCATTGCCCCTCCGAAGGACTTTGACTTTGGCGGGGATACATCTATTGAGGTCATCCACACGGCGGATGGCGGTGCCATGCGCAACGAGGATGTGAGTAAGAACGCAGCGCTCATTCCGCCCGCCTTTGGCTCGGAGAGCATGAATGCGCTCCATACCGGCGAATACCTGACGCCGAATCTTGCGCCGCGCACCCTTCCCACGGCTGGCGCCGTGATCAGCGGCAGCGGTGATGTGGTTACCCCAGGGAGTACGGTAAGCAGCGGTTATCAGCCCTCCGTGCTGTTCACAGATGTAACGAGCGAGCTCTACTACAGAAACGGTTCCCTCGGCAAGATCGAGATCCCCGCACTGGGGCTGAGCGTGTGGATCTATCAGGGGACGGACAGCAAGACGCTCGTCAAGGGCGCCGGGCATTTCGAGGACACCTCCATCTGGGAGGGCAATGTTTGCCTCGCCGCCCACAACCGCGGTGCCAACAGCTACTTCGGGCAGATCCACACGCTGAACATCGGCGATAAAATCACCCTGACGACGAAGCTGGGGACGCGCACCTATCAGGTGACGGACGTCAGCAAGGTCAGCGAGACAGACCGCAACGGTCTTGCGGACTCCGGCGAGAATATGCTCACGCTTTACACCTGCGTCCGCAACCAGCGGGATCAGCGCTGGTGCGTGACCGCGGTGGAGGCTTGATTTTTTCTCCGTTTTGCCGGATCGGTTCTGTTCGACTTCTCAGCCTTGCCTGTGATATGTTCGTGCTGCAGAGATCACCACATATCAATTTAAAATGGAGGTATGGATATGAACAGAATGAAGAACACCGGGCTCGTCCTCTGCGGCCTTGCGCTGGGGCTTTCGCTGAGTGCTCCTGCGGCGCAGGCGGTGGAATCGCTGAAAGCGACGCTTTCCACCAACCGCGTCCTTGTAGACGGTCAAGAAGTCCGCTTGACGGCGTACAACATCAACGGCAATAACTACGTCATGCTGCGCGACGTCGGCAAGACGGTAGGATTCGAGGTTTACTGGGACGGCGATGCCAAATGTGTACAGGTCGAATCGAAAAAGCCGTACACCGGCGAAGCGCCGGTAACGTCTGCGGAGGCAAAGCCCGTGGAGCAGCCTGCGCAGACAGATGTTGCCGCTGCAAAGCAGGACATCATCGACCGCACCAATGCCCTGCGCAAAGAAAACGGCGTTGCTGTGCTACGTGTCAACGACAGGCTCATGCAGGCGGCGCAGGTCCGCGCGGATGAGATGGCCGCCAGCGGCGTCTACTCTCACACCCGTCCGGATGGGCGCAAGAGCAACACCGTCACCGACAGCAAGTATACCGGCGAAAACCTTCACAACATCTCGGAGCTGTATCTTGAGCAGCAGCACAAAACGCTCTCCGAGGCGGTGGTCGAGCTGTGGTCCAACTCCAAGGCCCACGCGGACAACATGACAAGCTCCCGCTACGGTGAGATCGGCGTCGGGCTGGCGCGAGGTATTGACAAGGACGGCTTTGACTGCTGGTACTGCGTGCAGGTCTTCCTGCTGGACGGTTGTGAGGTCACCTGGGTGGATACGACTGCAATGAAATGATATATCAGAGCTGTCAGAACAAAAACGTGGACATTCCGGCATTTGTTGGGTATAATGAAATCAAAGGAGGAGTGCTTATGATTTATTCAATCTACGAAATTCAGCAGCGAATCGCGCCGGTGGCAAAGCAGTACGGTGTGAAAGCAGTATTCCTCTTTGGCTCTTACGCAAGAGGTGAGGCCCGCGAGGACAGCGATATCGACCTACTGGTCGATACCAGCGGAACGAACCTGCGCAGTCTTCTCTCTTTGGGCGCGCTGTATTGCGACCTTGAAGCGGCACTGCAAAAGCCGATCGATCTGATTACTGTCAGCGCGCTGGAACAACGTGCGCAAATGCCCAGCGAGGAAATGTTCCGTGAAACCGTGATGAAGGAGAAACTGAATGTATATGACGCAGCCTGACCGCCAGCGCATCCAGCATATCCGCGATTACTGCGAAGAGATCCGCAAGACCATCGAACGCTATGGAGAAGGCTTTGCGGTCTTTGATCAGGATGCAGATTATCAGCGTTCCATTGCATTTTCCATTTTGCAGATCGGTGAACTGAGCGGCGGATTATCCGAAGAATACCGCAAAGCGACCAGCAGCCGCGTGCAGTGGGGACCGATGAAGGGAATGCGAAATCTTGTCGCGCACAGCTACGGCAGTATGAACCGCGAGATCATTTGGGAGACCGCGGTCAATGACATTCCCACCCTGAAGCAGTTCTGCGAGGAGCAGCTTGCAGAAAACTGAAAATTAAACGATATACAAACAAAGCAGACCGAGTTTACTCGGCCTGCTTTTCTTTTACAAAAAAGGAGGAATAACCTTGAAAACGATTCGAACAAAATTCTTGTCAGTATTGCTTGCGCTGGTGACGATCTTGAGCCTGCTGCCGACTGCGGCTTTCGCTGCGTCGAACACGGGTTCTGGCCTCAAAATTACCACTAACCAGGCATATTGGAGCACGCGCCTGCTTGCCAACGGAACCCCGTACAGCTACCGCCCGCCGCTGGCAGACGGCAAGCTCGTGTACTGCATGGATAGCGGCCTCGGCTATCATTACGCAACGCCTTCATACCTGAATTCCTTTACATGGACGTCCGGCACCGGTGCAGATGCAGATGCCGTATTGCAGTCGGCACTCACGAACAGTGGTCTCAGCGAGATGGACGCCGCGACCGTCGAGAACGTCAAGTGGATGATGACCTACCTCAACGACTGTAAAGAGTCCAACGTCGGCCAGCTTTTTATGGCGGTACAGACCTACGTTTGGGAGAACCAGTCCTATAAAGGCGAACCCGGTGGAGACGGCGACGCGGGCGGCTACGCCAACGCCGACACCTACGAGCTGTATCTGAGCCTCATCGACTCCCTCCTTGCAAAGAAAGCAGCTGAGGATGCCGAGTTCCAGCGTCAGATCGAGGAGTACGCTGCGCAGGGTATTGCTGCAACCATCGTGGAGGATGAGAGTGCAAGATGGGCGGTGTATGCGATCTCCAGCAACCGCAAAAATCAGTCATTCTTTAACTACTATGGACCGCGCAAGCTCGTAACGGGCGAGCCTGCGCCTGACCAGCCGGAGCAGCCAACGGGCGGCACGGGCAAAATCGTGCTGAAGAAAACTGCCGGTGGGACCACAACCGGTCTCGCCGGTGCACGTTTTAGCATCTACTTTAACGGTCAGATCGTCGGCAGCGACATTACCAATGCGCAGGGCGAGATCTATGTTGAGGATGCCGCGACCGGCCTTTGGAGCTTTGTCGAGACCTCCGCACCGGACGGCTTCTGTGTTGATCCCACGCCCAAAAGCGTTTATGTAGATGTGTCCGAGGGCGACCGCGAATACAGCGTTGCGGCGGTCAACTACGAAAAGCCCGATATGAAGATCATCAAGACCGATGCGCAGACCGGTGCGCCGATCCCCGGCACGGTGCTGTCCATCAAATCCGTGACCGGCAGCTATTCCACCTCCGTTACGACTGGGGCGGATGGCTCCGCAACGCTCTCGGCCATTCCTGCCGGTGTCTATGTCGTGCGCGAGGAATCCGTTCCCGAGCCGTACATCGTAACCAATACCGAGCAGACCGTGGCGCTGCGCCCCGGCAAGACCTCCGAGGTCACTTTCGTTGACTATGAAAAGCCAGGTCTTGAAATTGTCAAGAAGAACATCGCCAACGGAGAGCCTATCGAGGGCGTCACCTATCTCATTGAGCAGATCGACGGCAGCTACTCCACCAGCGCCACGACCGATAACCACGGCCGCATCTTCCTTGAGAGCATCCCTGTGGGCAGCTATCGCATCACGGAGAAGAATGTGCCTTCCCATGTTATTCTCTCTGAGATCCCCCAGGAAGTCTATCTGGAAGCAGGCTGCACCAGAACGGTGACCTTCTTCAACGCGGTCAAACCCTCCCTGACGATCCTGAAGCGCAACAGCATCACCGGTGATCCTCTCTCCAATGCCAAATTCCATATCTATTACGGCTCGGACAATACCACCACCGGCGAGATCAACGACCTCGGTGTATTCACAACGGCCTCCGATGGTAAAATCACGCTCACCGATGTAAACCGTGGCTGGTACAAGCTGGTGGAGGAGTCCGCTCCCAAGGGCTTCGGCATTCAGGGCAGCGGGGTCACCGAGTTCTATCTGGAAGCCAATACCTCTAAGACCGTGACCGTGGACAATGTTCCTCACAGTGCCCTCGTTGTGTACAAATATGACGCCAAAACCGGAAAGGGACTGGAGGGCTGCCGATTTGAACTGAGATATTTAGGCGGCGGTACTTCCGGTACTGGCGGTACAGTCATCGGGACCTATTTGACCGGCCCCAACGGGGCGTTCACCGTGACAAACCTCAAACGCGGCACTTACATCTGTCAGGAACTCGAAAGTGACGGAAATCACATCATCGACCGCGAACCCCAAACCGTGTGGATCTCCGGCGAGGATCAGGATGTGGTGACGCTCCGCTTCGGCAATGCCCCGCTGGGAAGTTTGCTCATTACAAAGCTGAGCGATGACAGCAAGCACGAACCGCTCTCCGGCGTAGAGTTCCTGTTGACCGACAGCAGCGGCCATTATCTCGGCAACGACAACGGCCGCTTCACCACCAATGCCGCAGGCGAAATTCTGGTGGATGGTCTGGAACCCGGCATGACGGTCATTGCCCGTGAAGTCAGAGCAAAAACGGGCTATCTGTTGGATGACAGCCCCCAGCACGCGCTCATCAAGAGCGGCGAAACGGCGCATTTGCAGTTTCTGAACCAGCCTGCCGGAAATCTCATCATCCGCAAGGTCAGCTCCGGTCCCAACAAGGAGCCGCTGGAGGGCGTAGAGTTTAAGATCACCTACGCGGATGGCAGCTTTGTTCCCGACGCCAACGGCGAGCTGTCCAGCAACGGCATTTATTACACCAATAAATCTGGTGAAATCCGCATTTCCGGCGTCGTCGGCACCGTGGTAGCAACGGAAACCAAGACGATTCCGGGGTTCACCATCGACGAAGCGACCCGCACGCAGACAGTGGTGGTCAACCCCAACGACATGCAGACGCTGACCTTTTACAACAAACCCACTACAACATTGATTCTCCAGAAATACATTTCCGGCACGAAAAATGAACCGCTTGCCGGGGTACAGTTCCTTGTGACGGACTCCTCCGGCGCGGTAGTCGGCCCCAACAACGGCTACTATACCACCGACGCTGCAGGCCAGATCGCCATTGAGGGTCTGACCGACGGCATGACTGTTACCGCAAAAGAGGTCAAATCTGTGGATGGATTCGTGTTGGATGGGACACCGCAGAGCATTAAGATCGACCAGAGCCAGTCTCCCCAGCGCATGACCTTCTGGAATGAGCGACAGGGCGCGCTCATCATCAACAAGCTGTCCTCTCTGGACCGCAAGACGCCGCTGGAGGGCGTTACCTTCAAAATCACTACGGCTACCGGCGAGTTTATCCCCGACGAAAACGGAAAAATCAGCTCCAACGGTCTGTACTATACCGACGAAAACGGTCAGATCATTCTCAAGGGCGTCACCGGCACACTGGTGGTAACGGAGGAAAAATCCATCTCCGGTTACACCATCGACGAGAATACGCGCACGCAGACCGTGGTGGTCAACCCCAATGACACGCAGTCCCTCTATTTTTATAATGCTCCCATCGGCGGGCTGGAGCTGGTGAAAGTGAATGCGGCGGACAAAACCCAGCGTATCCCCAACACCACCTTCGAGATCCGCCGTGTCAGCGATGGCGGACTGGTGGACACCGTCACCACCGGAACGGATGGCCGCGTGTATGTGCCGCTGGAAAGCGGCAGCTACTATGCCGTGGAAACGGAGGCAGGCAAGGGCTTCCAGCTGGACAATACCCCCATCTATTTTGCCGTGGAGGATGGTAAAACCACAACCAAAACGGTGACCAACAAAGCTATCTCCGGTATCCTGATCCACAAGGTCGATTCGACCACCGGCGAGGGCATCTACGGCGTTTCCTTCATTCTCTACGACAGCGGCAACAATCCCATTGCGCAGGAAACCAGCGATGACCGCGGTTATGTCCGTTTTGAAAATCTGACAGCTGGACGCTACTATCTGCGTGAATTGGAAAATGAGGGATATATTCCCGACACGCAGAAAAAGACCGTGTATGTAAAGTCCGGCGAAACCACGGAAGTCGAGTGGAAGAATACCCCCATCACCGGTCAGATCCAGATCGTCAAGACCTCGGCGGACTATAATTCCATGAATGGCTGGCCCGCCGGAACGCCGATTCCCAACACCGTCTTCGAAGTTTACAATGCCCGCACCAACCGTCTGGTGGATACCATCAAGACGGATAAAAACGGCTTGGCGGTCAGTAAGCCTCTGCCTCTGGCGCGGTACAAAATCGTAGAATCCAAGGCGGCGGAGTTTTACGGGCTGGATAAGACACCCATTGAGGTGGAGATCGAACACGCCGGTCAGATCGTTAAGGCGAGCATGACCAATAAGAGCCTGTACACGAATGTGTCGATCAAGAAAACCGGCTACGTGGAGGTCATGCCGGGGCAGCTTGTCCGCTACAACTTCACCGGCATCGCCAACAATTCCACCACGGCGCTGGAGTCGTTCTACTGGAGAGACACTCTGCCCGTCAAGGCGGTGCGCCTTGAAAAGATCTACACCGGCACGTGGAATACCCCCGGAAATTATAAGATCGTGTACAAAACCAATCTCAGCGGTGATAACTGGCGCACGCTGGCAGATAATCTGAGTACATCCAAAAACTATGTCTTGGATGCTTCGCCCGCGGCGCTGGGGCTTGCCGCCAATGAGTATGTGACGGAGTTCATGGCGGCGTTCGGCATTGTACCTTCAAACTTCCGTCAGGTGGAGGCGCCCCGCGTAGATTGCAAGGTGCTTTCAAAGCTCACCGGCGGCACGCAGTTTGTCAACACGTCGGATGCAGGCGGCGTCTACAACGGGCAGTGGATCATGGCGACCTCCCGCTGGGTCACCAGAGTTTACGCCCCCAGCAAGCCCCTGCCTCGCACCGGTTATTAAGGACTAACAACGGATGCCGCTCCGCAAGGGACGGCATCCCCATTTTAAGGAGGTTGAGATTTCTTGAAATACAGAAAAATGATTATTCTGACATTGACGCTTCTGCTTCTGACCTCTCTCTGCTGCACCTCGGCACTCGCTGCGGGCGGGGATGTTGCGGGAGCGGTGGAGCAGACATGGACGGAGGCGGCCAAGCAGATCAAGAGCGTGGTGGAGAAGGTGGTGTTCCCCGCATTGGATATGATCCTTGCCATCGCATTCTTTGTGAAACTTGGCGGCGCGTACTTTGATTGTGCGCCCGTAGCGGCGATGTAATAATTTTGGATATGGCAATCCAGCGGGAAAAAGCTCATTAACCCGTCATCACCCGACTTACCTGAGAGGGAAACCTCATAGGGGAAAATAGCACATCGGGAAACTCATAAGTTGGGCAGTTGTCAGCCCACGACTGAATGGGAAGATGAAACGGATGATACAAGGATAAAAGCTATACTGCCTGAAGCGCAGTCCGAGAGGTATTTGTAGGAACTATGGCGAAAGACAGCTATCGCCGTACCGTGCAGCCACAATTCATTAGTCGAGAATATGTGGGTGAGCTTGTGCACGGCTCAACTCCGTATGGAGAAAAGGACGAAAACGCTATCCGACAATCATCTATGCCATTATTACATTGTTAAACGGGGATTGCCTAACCCGAAATGCCGAGGAATCGGCTATGTGTAATGCCTATGTGGTGATAAATTTCAAGGCTACGCCAAGAAAGATGACACTGAATATTCGGCATGGCAACGGAGCCGCCGTAGTAGTCCGAGTGCGGTAACGCCGCACACATGGCGAAGGGTGGCAGCTTGTTATCTTAACAACAGAGAAAGGACGGTGTGTGATACACCATGAGAAATCCAATCAATTTGTTAAGCAGTTTACAAACCCACAGCAACGACAGGTCATATACCTTTGAACGACTTTATCGTAATCTCTATAATCGGGAGCTGTTTATGCTGGCATATCAAAATATCTACGCCAGTCAAGGGAATATGACACAAGGCACCGATGGCAAAACCATCGATGCAATGAGCCTGAGTCGCATTGATGGCATCATTGCGAGCCTAAAGGACGAGAGCTATCAGCCTCAACCATCAAGAAGAACCTACATTCCTAAGAAGAATGGGAAAATGCGCCCGTTGGGCATCCCATCGTTTGATGACAAGTTGGTACAAGAATGTGTGCGGCTGCTGCTGGAAGCAATTTATGAGGGCAGTTTTGCGAAAACCTCGCATGGCTTTCGCCCCAATCATAGCTGTCACACGGCGCTGAACCAAATACAAGTCTGTTTCTCCGGCGTGAAGTGGTTTGTTGAGGGAGATATCAAAGGCTTCTTTGACAACATCGACCACGAAGTCATGTTAGGTATTTTAGCGGAGCGCATTAAGGACGACCGTTTTCTGCGCCTTATCCGTAAGTTCCTAAAGGCGGGATATTTAGAGGACTGGAAATATCACAACACATACAGCGGAACGCCGCAGGGTGGTATTATCAGCCCCATTCTCGCCAACATCTATCTGGACAAACTGGACAGGTACATGGAGGAACTGAAAACGCAGTTTGACAAGGGTGCAAAGCGTGCTGTCTATTCTGAAACCTACGAATTGGAAAAGAAGCGGGGCGTGCTGGCGAAGAAATTACGCAATGCCATCACAGAGGACGAACGGCAGATGCTTTCGGAGAAAATCCGTGAGATTGATCGTAGAAAGCTGACAATGCCTTACTCCGACCCGTTCGACGCCAACTACAAGCGGCTTCAATATGTCCGTTATGCCGATGATTTTCTTGTAGGCGTGATTGGCAGTAAGGAAGACGCAGTAGCAATCAAGGAACAGATTAAGGCGTTTGTAGCGGATATACTTCATTTGGAGCTGTCAGACGAAAAAACACTGATAACCCATTCTAAGAAGAAAGCCCGGTTCTTGGGATATGACATCTATGTGCGCCATTCCACCGCTACTAAGAGAGATAAAATAGGGCGGTTATGCCGTCATCTCAACGGCACGGTATGTTTGGAAATGCCGACAGAAATTATGCAAAGGAAGCTGCTGGACTATGGAGCTATGACCATCGAAAGAACGGTTTATGGCAAAAGTAATTGGAAAGCTAAAGCTCGTTACCACCTCAAAGATAATGATGACCTTGAAATTCTTGACCAATACAACAGTGAGGTCAGGGGCTTTCGCAATTATTACCGCATCGCCAACAATGCGTCTCTCGCAAGCTCTTTTGGCTACATCATGCAATACAGTATGTTCAAGACTTTTGCAACCAAATATCGTACCAGTATGCGCAAGATGATAGCAAAACTTCGTATGGGCAAAGACTTTGGAGTAAGATTTACCGATAAGAAAGGAAAGCAAAAAATACGGTTGTTTTACAATGAGGGCTTTGCGCGAAAATCCATGCAAAAGACTGCCGCTGTAGATGCGATACCGAATACGGCAAAGTATTCCAGCAGAACCAGCTTGATGGATAGGCTGTCCGCAGGGCAATGTGAGCTTTGCGGCAAAACTGATGGAGACATTGAAATACATCACATTAGGAAGCTCAAAGACCTGAAAGGCAAAAGCTATTGGGAGCGCTATATGATTGCGAGAAATCGCAAGACAATGGCGCTTTGCCTTGACTGTCACAGAAAATTACACAACGGTAAACTGAATTAACAAGTGGAGAGCCGTGTGCGCTGAAAGGTGCAAGCACGGTTCGGGGGCGAGTGTTCGGAAACCTGCCGCAGTAATGCGGCAAGGCGCTGGGCACTTAGCCTACATCGCCAGAGAGGACAGTTTGAGTGGACCGGCCCCGCCATCCTCTTTGCCTGCCTGATTTTCAGCTTGATCGCACCGAAATACATCTGGAATATCATTGGGATCTAATTCGTGAAGAAAGAATTTAAAAATCGAATCCGGACTCTCCTGCCAGAGGCAACGAATAAGACACAATGGTTGCTTTGCCGGCGAATGCTGTAGGCCTATAAAGTTACCTTTTACACCTCACAAAGATAGGCTTGCATAAAAAGTGTTATCTTGATATAATACTATCAAGAAATTGATAAGGAGGGCTTTCTATGCAAATCAGACCATCCTCTGCTCTGCGGAATGAGTACACGCAGATCTCCGAGCTGGCAAAGGCATCCGGTGAACCGATCTTCATTACGAACAAGGGTGAAGATGACGGTGTTTATATGAGCATGGCAGCATACGAGGAGCGGGAAAAAATGTTCCGACACCGCGACAAAATTTATGCTGCGGAACTCAGCAGATTGAGCGGAGAGCCTGTCTGCACGCCGGAGGAGCTTGACGAAAGAATGGAGGAGCTGTTCCGTGCCTACGAAAAGTAAACTGGTCTATCTTCCACCTGCTCAACACGACTTCGAGGAGATCGTAAAGTATCACATTACGGAGGCAGGAACTCCCTACGCGCGGAAAATCTACAGTACGATGAAAACGACCATAAACCGTCTGCGGGATTTCCCGCTGATGGGGCAAACGCATCCGGACCCGATCCTTGCGGCAAGCGGTTACCGTAAACTTGTGCTGACGAAGACTTATGTTGCCATCTACAAATTGATCGGGGACACCGTCTACGTTTATGCGATCGTCAATGGCACAACAGATTATCCGCGGCTGCTCAAGTAAGCGCTGCAGTCAGATGCAAAACAAAATACTCTATATGAAAGGCCGTCGCCCATCTGGGCGGCGGCTTTCTGCATTTTCGGAGGTGAGCGAAGATATTTATTTGGGACTTTGTTGCCGCGACGGTCCTGGATCAGCTGGTGGACTGGATCTACGGGCAGATCGTGGGCTTTCTCGGCAATTTCTTTGCCCTCATGGGCAATATGGGCGTGGAACTTTTTGAACTGGAATGGGTCAGCGCCATCATTCTCTTTTTCTCCCGCCTTGCCTGGGCGCTGTTCGCTGTCAGCGTGGTGGTCTGCGCTTTTGAGTGCGGCATTGAATACTCCACCGGCAGAGGAAATCTCCAGCAGTGCGGGATGAATATCATCAAGGGCTTTCTGGCGGTAAGCCTCTTCACCGTTGTCCCCGTCCGCCTCTATGCCTTATCGGTGTCGCTGCAGGGGACCTTTTCTGCGGGACTCACCGGCTATGGACGGAGCATTGGTGAGGTGGGACAGGACATCATCACCGAACTCAGTGAGATACAGACACTTGCCGATGTAGTGAACAGCTCCCACTTTGGACTCGGCATCATCACCAGCCCCATTATGCTTCTCTTTTGCGTGATCCTTATGGGCTATGCGGTGCTGAAGGTGTTTTTTGCCAACCTGAAACGCGGGGGCATCCTGCTCATCCAGATCGCGGTGGGCAGCCTCTATATGTTCAGCGTCCCACGGGGCTATTTGGATGGCTTTATGGGCTGGATGCGGCAGGTCATCGGCTTGTGCCTGACCGCCTTCCTCCAGTCTACCATCCTCATTGCGGGACTCATGGTGTTCAAGGACCACGCACTGATGGGCGTGGGGCTTATGCTCTCGGCGGGAGAGGTGCCCCGTATCGCCGGCAGCTTCGGCTTGGACACCACGACAAAGGCCAATATTACGAGCGCCGTGTATACGGCGCAGGCTGCCGTCAACACCACCCGAACCATCGCCGCGGCGATCAAATGAAAGGGTGATGATATGACCTGGTTAACACAAATCACCATGGGCAGCCTGTTCGACGGTATCGGCGGATTCCCTTTGGCTGCGGTCCGCAACGGCATCACGCCGGTATGGGCGTCGGAGATCGAAGCATTTCCCATTGAGGTGACAAAGCTGCGCTTTCCCGGCATGATCCATGTAGGCGACATCACTAAGCTGCGTGGCGCGGAGCTGCCGCCTGTGGACATCATCTGCGGGGGCAGCCCGTGTCAAGATCTCTCCGTTGCTGGCGCAAGGGCAGGTCTTGTCGGCGCGCGTTCTGGCCTCTTTATGGAGCAGATGCGCATTGTGCGTGAAATGCGGTTGGCAGAGAAAGCCCGTGGCCGGGAGAGTGTCAACATACGGCCGCGCTGGATGTGTTGGGAGAACGTGCCGGGGGCTTTTTCAAGCGGAAAACCGAAGTATGAGGACTTTCGGATTGTGCTGGAGGAGATCGTGCGGATCTGCTTTCCCAACGAACTTATCCCAGGCCCCTATCCTTACGGATGGCCCGATGTCGGTGATCTCACGGCAGGCGATATGTTTTCTATTGCGTGGCGCTGTCTGGACGCGCAATTGTGTGGCGTCGCACAGCGTCGCAAGCGCATTTTTCTCCTTGCTGACTTTGCCGGGCCGCTTGCGCCCCAGCTTTTATTTGATGTATTTGACGAAACGGAAAACAGTGAGAAGGAGGTCACATAGATGTACCGATTCGATACGAACGGGCAGATGACGATGCTTGGGTTAGACACGGCTGAAAGGGGCGGAGCACCGCCCAAGCGCAGACCGGGCAAGCCGGACTCCGAACTGGTTTCGATCCTCGCTGCTGCCACAATCCTTCCGGCATCCGTCATAACAAACAAATCTTCATTTTTCACCGCTTCTTTTGCGGTATTTTCCGTCGGATAAACGCCGCGTATCCAGCCGATCACCGCTCTGCCTTCCTCTTCCTCCGTTAAAATATGATCATAAATTGCTGCAACCTGTGCAATATCTTCTTTTGTTCCTCTGCGAATTTCCAACATTTTCTGTCCTCTCTGTCTACTCAGAAACCAAAATCTTCATAATCCTCTTTCAAGAATCGATGATAAATAATATGGCATCCTTCATCTTTAAAACAATAATAATATGGATCGTCCGGTTTATCTTCAAAACGGATCAGAATATCAAATTCTCCATTGTCCATAGGTTCTGTCACGATCTTGTCTGAATGAGAACGGAACAATACTTCGATATCTTCAATCGTGCAGCCATGCTTTGCGACAAGTTCCACCAGTTCTTTGATAAATTCATTCGGTTTCATATTTTCATGCACATATTCCGATGCTTTTTCCGATAAAGCAAAGCAAAAACGGTCCATTGCATGTGTAATCCCGACTTCCCCGAAAATATCTTCTGCTGCTTTCGGAAAATCTGCAAGGAGCTCCTGCATTTCTTCCGAATCTGCATTCGTCTCCATAAAATGATTCAGTGAACTGAGCGGATAATAAAGCCGGATCATCTCTTTCCGATATCCGAGCTTTGCCTGCTCTTCCTTTACCAGATCGATTAAACTCTTTTCCAAACGCTCGTATCCCATATATATTAAAACTCCTGTCTTGATAAAATTATGCGAGTCTGCTGCTGCAAACAAAAATATTTTATCACATTCTTTCCATTTTCGCCACTCACACCATTGAAGAATTCCCTTATTTTCGTTATCATAAAAGAAACATACGTTATTTTCAGTATAAAGGACTCTTCAAAAATATTCTAACACCAAACACAATTTGGAAAACAGGAATCGAAACTTAAATATCCAGATACCTGGGAGGTTAAAACACATGGATGAACAGACAATCAGACAGCGGATCTCCACGCAGCGTGATTTTTTTGCAACCGGCGCAACACTTCCGCTTTCTTTTCGATTAAAACAATTAGAACAGCTAAAACTTGCACTCAAACGCCATGAACAAGATCTGTACACTGCACTAAAAGCGGATCTTGGAAAAAGCCGGATGGAAAGCTATATGTGTGAAATCGGTCTGACGCTTTCCGAGCTCACCTGGATGCAAAAGCATTTACCAAAGCTGGTGCGCTGTAAAACCGTCCCTACTCCGCTGGCACAGTTTGCAGCCAAAAGTTTCCGGACGCCATCTCCATACGGAACCGTACTGATCATGAGTCCCTGGAATTACCCGGTACTCCTCACTTTAGAACCGCTGATCGATGCGCTCGCCGCCGGAAATACCGTCATCCTGAAGCCAAGCGCTTACGCTCCACACACCAGTCAGATTCTGAGTCAGCTTCTCAAGGAATACTATCCACCGGAATATGTAACGATAATCACCGGAGGCCGGAAAGAAAATCAGGCACTCTTAAACCAGCGTTTTGACAAAATCTTTTTCACCGGAGGAAAAACGGTTGGAAAAGACGTCCTTCGTCATGCTGCCGAATACCTGACTCCCGTCACTCTGGAGCTTGGGGGGAAAAGCCCGTGCATCGTGGATTCCACGGCGAAAATTTCTCTCACCGCAAGACGGATCATATTTGGAAAATACCTCAACTGCGGACAGACCTGCGTCGCCCCGGATTATATCCTCTGCGATGCTTCTGTTCGAAACCAGCTGCTTCAGGCACTGGAAAAAGAAATCCACCGGCAGTTTGGCAAACAGCCTCTTCAAAATCCGGATTATGGGAAAATCATCAACGAAAAACATTTTCACCGGCTGCAGAACCTGATTGCTGCCGATAAACTGGTCTGTGGAGGTGAGTCCGATCCGTCTGCCCTGCGCATTGCCCCGACCATCCTAAAAGATGTCACCTGGGACGATCCGGTCATGGGCGAAGAAATTTTCGGACCGATTCTTCCGGTACTTACCTATTCTGACCTAAATGATGCAATCCGGCAGGTCGAATCCCATCCCCACCCGCTTGCACTCTATCTTTTCACCGAAGATCCTGCTGCCAAAAAGAAAGTCCTTGCCAGATGCCATTTTGGCGGCGGCTGCATCAACGATACCATCATCCACCTCGCCACCAGCCAGATGCCGTTCGGCGGTGTCGGAGAAAGCGGCATGGGATGCTATCATGGAAAAGAAGGATTTGAATGCTTCACACATCAGAGAAGCATAGTCGATAAGAAAACCTGGATGGATCTGCCGATACGGTATCAGAAGTATCGGTTCTGGAAAGAAAAAATGCTGAGAGGCTTCCTGCGCTAGGATTAGCGCGGGAAGAGCTTCCCAGCAAAACAGCTCCGATAATCATCTCTACTTTAAAATACTTCTTTACAATTTCCTTCTAATCAGCTCAGTTTCTTCTTAATGATCTCCAGACTCCTGTTCCCCATCTCGTCGTTTGAAAATTCATCAACAATACTCTGCATCGTTTCCGCACTCCAATATATTTTCAGTTTCTTTTTTGCACGCGTAATTGCCGTATAGAAAACGCCATGTGTCACTCTTTCTGAATTACTGTCCGGAATCACAATTTTTACAGAATCATATTCCAACCCCTGCGCCTTATGAATTGACACTGCATATGCAAGCTGAAATGGCACCACTGCCGCCGCTCCCATGAATCCAAAGAATCGTTAAATGATTTTATTTCCTCGTCCGTTACCAGAGTATCCTTTTCAAAATAGATTTCTCCTGTCCGCATTGTCTCGTCCTGAACTTTTAAATATGGAAATGCCCGGTCTAAATCATTTCTATTTCCGATTCTGATAATCGAATCCCGTCTGCTCTTATCACTGCTGTTGGAATCCGGCAAATTGGATATATATGGGTTCGACTCAAACGGATAGCATCCCGACGAAATACCCAGATTATCACTTAAGCATTTGGAATAACGATTTACCGCAACACTTTCTATCAGCTCTTCCCGCAAATGAAGCAACAGATATCGAACCACATTTCTCCCTTTGACCGTCGAATCTGCGGAATAATTTTCCCGCAGTTCCTGCAAAATTTCTTTAAAATGCTTTGTGTTTGCATCTTTGTAAATCTCTGTGATAACCTTATTAAAATCAATCTCCTTCAGATCAATCAGATCCAACAGATTTATACCTGTTATTGTCAGGAATCTCATTAATGCATCATATTCTCCATATTTTGAACTGATTCTGAGTGAACGCTTAAGAATTTTCCCCATTTTATTCAGACAGGGGGGCTCTATCGAAACCTTCCAGTCTGTTACCACCTTGATTTTTGATTCCACACCCCATAACTTGATCGTAGTTTCAGAATATGCAATCTGAACTGAATAATTGGTTGAAATATCCAGCTTGGTATATACAGTAATCCGGTTAAACTTGGTTGCATAAATACTTGCAAGCTGCAGCGTCAGTTCAAAATATCGTTCTTTCCCAACATAAAAAGCTGTTTTCTTATGTACATAAAATCTTGTTACATTTACTAATGGATGAATGATTTCCGCAGACTCTATCGCTTCTGCAATCATCTCATAATACTCCTGATCCAGTTCATTGATACAAAGTGGAAATTTTTCAAGATTTCCCAGAATCTCCATTCCGAATTTTTGCTTCGCCATCTCCCGGATTTTCCACATAAAATCATAATATTTCAGCATCAGACGTTCTGACTGCCCGATTTCCAGCGTGCGATATCCAATATAATCCAGTCCTTTATAAAAAATAGCCAGATACTTTGTCTCAATATCCAGAAGCGCTGATTCCCATGCCAGCTGCACGCTCACTTCTTCACCCCTGGATGACAGTGCATTCATCAAAAGAGCCGCTACACATAACTCTTTCAATATCCGCAGCATATTTTTCGAAAGATCATCTCTGGTTTCATTGTATGTTTCAGAACGGTCAATACACTCCGAGATCCGGTTACTACACTCTTCCATGATATTCTGTATTTCTTTTTGCGAATATCCTCTTTGATCCAAATGCGCAGCAAACGAATGGTGCTCTGCAATTTCTTCCAGCTTTTTGCAAAACTGGTCAATACTTTCGTCGGTATATTTGATCTCGTCCTCCAGATCAAACTTAACGGTACAGCTGTCTTTGCTGTAATCAATCGAATGGACATATTCTGCAGACATGTATTTCCAGAAGACTCTTTCTTCACCTCTCTCATCCGGATCCGTTACAAGAAAAAGAATTCCCGGATCAAGTGAAACATTTTGATAAATAACTGCAGGAAAAGCGAGGCTCTTCAATTGATAGACCATTTTTCCATCCCGTTCTTCGTAATAATGTGTTCCTTTGATCTGAACAACAAAATCCTGATCCGGTCTCCTTGAAATATCCGGATTGGACACAAATTCAAACCTGCCGTCCGTGTTCGGCCACTTATCCACTGCTGCAAAATCCAGATTAATCCTGCCATCCGATTTTAAATGATTTTCCAGAAAATGAACTGCTGCCTGATCTTCGCTTGAGCGTTGTAGGTTTCACTCCCTCCATTTGGATATAGAAATTTCCTTTACTACTCATTTCTTCGGCAAAATACAATATGTCGGTATAAAATAATCATTAACCACTACATATAGTGTTTCCCGTTAGTGAAAGAATAAGCTACGGTATAGGACAGAAGGCAAACAAGGTAATAAATGAGTTTTTCTCTGACAGAATAATAGCTGTTGCCGAGGCTGCAAAACAAAACCTTACAGACAGCGGAATAAGTGCAGACAGAATAGACGTTATATTAAACGGTGTTGAACCCCTTACCACTGTTTCGGAAGAAAAGAAAAAGGAAATAAGAGCAAAGTACGGCGTAACAGAAAATGACTTTGTTTTGGGTATACTTGCCCGTCTTGAGCCGTATAAAGGCCATATTTATATTATAGAAGCGGCGGAAATGCTGAAAGAAAAGGGAATACCGGTAAAAATAATAATAGCCGGAACGGGAAGCTCGGAAGAAGAACTGAAAAAGACAATAGCCGAAAAGCACCTTGAGGATACTGTTATAATGGCAGGCTTTGTAACAGATGTTTCGGGACTGCTTTCAATAATGGACGTTCAGCTTAATGCTTCCTACGGAACAGAGGCAACAAGCCTTTCACTTCTTGAGGGAATGAGCCTTGGTATACCGGCTGTTGTAAGTGATTTCGGCGGAAATCCCGGAGTAATAACAGACGGCGAAAACGGATTTATATTCCCTACAAAAAACAGTACCAAACTTGCTTTATGCATTAAAGAGCTTTATGAAAACAAAGATAAATACGACTATATGAGCAGTAAATCAAAAGAGATATTCAGCCAAAAGTTTACGGCAAAGATTTATGCCGAAAATATAGAAAAAGAGTATGCGGATGTTTTTGAAGGAGGCAGAAAAGGTGGAAAATAAAAAGCACAAAATAAATATATTTGACATAGTAGTTGTAATTGTTGTGGCGGTAATTGCCATTGCGGGATACAAATATCTTCACAGAGAAAAAATAGCGGAAACAAAAACAATAAGATATACATTTGAAATGATAGATAACTACGAAGGTTTTTCAGACCTTATACACGTAGGCGATGATATAACTGATAATGTTAAGAATTACTACATGGGCAAGGTTGTAGATGTTAAAAGCGAGCCTTACACAAAGCTTGTAAACGATATTGAAACGGGAACAGTAAAAGAGGCTGTTGTGCCCCGGCATTCAGTCCGGTGATCGGTGAAGCCATCGTCTGTTTTCTGATTCCGCTGTCTCTGCTCGTGTGGTTGCTTG
>ENA-ORCP01000966-ORCP01000966.1-human-gut-metagenome-genome-assembly--contig:-NODE-966-length-25479-cov-42.184080_pt1 | contig 25479 bp, 20 predicted proteins | sample MGYA00242990_ERZ507991 | MGnify/ENA primary metagenome ERZ507991 (study PRJEB26167, sample SAMN06115496) | human gut metagenome | host: Homo sapiens | place: China:Henan | collected 2015-05-07... | reverse complement strand
CGGTCTGCGCTGTCTACGGATATTTTTGTGCAGATTCTTTTTCCGGCTGTTTTAATGTCACTTTCGTCGGCTTGCTGCATCTCACCTGTCATGGAATTACTTCCACCGGCTCTATTCAGCGTCCACTCCACTGCAATTTCATCGCCCACATAGTCTATCTTAAATACCTGTGATGCATCCGCAAATTCCTTTACGCCATCATCTGTCATCTCGTGGTGTGTGCAGGCCAGGTTTTTCCCCTCCACCTCATCAGGTGAGCAGCTATAGTACATCTGCACATCCTCCTGCGGGAAGAACTCCTTGAGCAGTGAGTGCACATCATATTCAAAATCCGGTTTATTAAATACTACTACTATCATAAGTAAGGGTTATACATCCTCTCGTTTTCTATGGTTGTTGTGTCGTTGTGGCCCGGGTACACCTCTGTATGCTCAGGCAGTGTCATGATTTTTTCCTTCACTGTGCGCACAAGGTCTGACATGCTGCCACCCTTGAAATCCGTACGTCCGATTGAGCCGCAAAACAGTGAGTCTCCTGTAAAGATCACGTCCTCATACGGGAAATAATAGCAGCAGCCGCCCGGTGTATGTCCCGGTGTGTGAAGCACTACTATGTGAAAGCCTGCGATGTCAAGCTCCTGCTTATCCTTCAAAAATACATCTGCATAAAAGGTCTTTGACTGGCCCATCATATAGCTGACATTAAGCTGTGGGTCATCGAGTGTGGCTTTGTCTGCCTCATGGATATATATTTTGATGCCGTAGCGGTCTGCGAGTGGCTTTGCATCCGTGGCATGGTCAAAGTGTCCGTGTGTGAGCAGTATTGCTACAGGCTTTGCGCCTGACTCATCCACCTTTTTGGCGAGCTGTTCTGCACACGCACCCGGGTCTATTATTATCATTTCCTTTGTCTTTATATTGGTGACAAAGTAGCAGTTGGTCTGCACCGGTCCCACTACGAAGTGGTCTATCTTCATATTTACCATATGAGTGTACTCCTTGTCTGTTATATGTTATGCTTCACGCAAGAACCACCGGGATTTAGCCGGTGGTCCTCTCTACGTCTATTACACTTTCTATCTGTCTGAGCTTCTCCACTAGAACCTTTATCTGGTCCCTGCCTCTGATATTGAAAAATACCTCGATTGTAGCGATGCCCTGCTTACTGGTCTTGGACTGGATACCGCTGATATTGATTTCCTTCTCGGTAAATATCTTTGTGATATCTACGAGCAGTCCCGGCCTGTCATGACAGAATATCTTAAGGTCTGCCTGATACTCGGCACCGTTGTCCATGAGGGCTGTATCCTGCCACTCTGCTTCTATGAGCCTGTCCTTTTCTATCTTTGACAGATTGATGATATTCACACAGTCTGTCCTGTGGATTGAGATACCTCGGCCTCTCGTGACAAAGCCAACGATTTCGTCTCCCGGAACCGGATTGCAGCACTTTGAGAAGTGTACTGCCACATCATAGAGTCCGTGTACCACAATGCCGCTCTTTGACTTGTGCTCCGGCTGTATGCCTGCTGCCGCCTGCTGCTTTTCTGCGATGCTGCCAAGCACATCTGCATCTGTCACCGGCACCACATGATCCTTCTTGTACTCGTCGTACATCCTGTTGACTATCTGGCTCTCCTTGAGTCCGCCGTGGCCGACGGTTGCAAGGCATGAGTTCCAGTCGTGGAAGCCGTATTTGCGGCGTATTTTCTCCTGATACTCAGGCTTGTTTATCTCAGCAAAGTTGATACCCTTTGCCTTGGCATAGGCTGCTATCAAATCCTTGCCGTGCTGTATATTCTCCTCCTTGAGCTCACTTCTGAACCACTGGTTGATCTTGTTCTTGGCCTGTGTGCTCTTTACGACCTTGAGCCAGTCACGGCTTGGTCCCTTGGAGTTCTGTGAGGTGATTATCTCTATCTGGTCACCGTTTTTGATGACATAGTCTATCGGCACCAGCTTGCCGTTTACCTTGGCACCGACCATCTTGTTGCCGACCGCAGAGTGTATGCTGTAGGCAAAGTCTATAGGTGTGGAGCCCTTTGGCAGGTTCTTTACATCGCCGGACGGTGTGAATGCAAATACATTGTCGGAGAATAAATTTAAATCACTCTTTAATAAAGTCATAAACTCCTTATTATCCGACATATCCTGCTGCCACTCGAGTATCTGACGCAGCCAGCTGAGCTTCTCCTCCTCTGTGACAGTGGTGGTAGTTGCATTGCCGTTGTTTGCTTCCTTGTACTTCCAGTGCGCTGCGATACCGTACTCAGCTGTACGATGCATCTCATAGGTACGTATCTGTATCTCAAACGGCTGTCCGCTCGGGCCTATGAGTGTCGTGTGAAGCGACTGGTACATGTTCTGCTTCGGCATGGCAATATAGTCCTTGAAACGGCCCGGTATAGGCTTATACTTCTCATGTATGATACCAAGCACTGCGTAGCAGTCCGGTATGGTATCCACCAGAATTCTGATGGCAAATAGGTCATATATCTGGTCTATCGTCTTGTCCTGATTGACCATCTTCTTATATATACTGAAGAAATGCTTTGCCCTGCCGTATATCTCAGCCTTGATGCCGGCATCTGTAACATACTTCTTGACATCGTTTACCAGGCCCTGGATGTAGGTATCGCGCTCTGCCTTTCTGAGGGCTACCTTCTCTACCAGATCATAGTAGGCATCCGGATAGAGGTACTTCATACAAAGGTCCTCAAGCTCTATCTTTATCTTGCTGATACCAAGTCGCTGCGCGATAGGACAGTAGATATCCTGTGTCTCTCTGGCGATACGCTGCTGTGCCTCCTTTGACTGGTACTTGAGTGTACGCATATTGTGCAGTCTGTCTGCCAGCTTTATGAGGATGACTCTGATATCCTTTGCCATGGCGAGAAACATCTTGCGCAGATTCTCTGCCTGCATCTCAAGCCTGTCCGCGTTCTTGTCCTTCGGATCCTTGGTGCTGTCTGTCAGATGCAGGTGCTTTAACTTCGTGACACCATCCACCAGATGTGCGACATCGTCTCCAAACTCCGCACGCATCTCATCCATGGTCATGATGGTGTCCTCCAGCACATCATGGAGCAGTCCTGCTGCAATGGTTTCCTTATCCAGCTCGAGCTCGGCGAGTATTATGGCAACACAAAGCGGATGTATGATATAAGGCTCTCCTGACTTACGCGCCTGACCCTTATGAGCATCATAAGCTACCCTGTAGGCTTTGTCCACAAGGCTCGTGTCATCCGACGGATGGTACTTTTTGATTTCCTTTTTCAGCTCATCGTAAAGCTCCTCTGGGCTCGTAAAATCCTTTGTTCCCCTTATACCGCTGGTATCAGAGCGAAATTTGTCCGCTATTTTTTCTAATTCTTCTGTTGAGTAATCTGCCAATAGTCTCACCTCGATTGTAGTGTATCTTTAGTAGCCATTATATTTTATTTCTTTAAAAATTGCAATCTTATGTTGTTAGCCGATAACCATCTTTACTCCGCCATACATGCCGGCTGAGTTGCCGAGTGTGGCAAGCTTGATCTCTGTCTCACGGCTTGCATGGAAAGCATACTCTTTATAGTACTTTGCTGCTGTATCGATGATGATGCTGCCTGCCTTTGAAAGGCCTCCGCCGACAACAAATACCTCAGGGTCCATGACGCATGCTACTGCTGCCATTGCCTTGCCGAGAAGCTTCATAGACTGCTCTACTGCTGCAATGCCCGCTGCATCTCCTGCCTTTGCCGCATCGCATACATCCTTGGCTGTGAAGCCTGCATTTAAATCAAGCTTTGTTGCCACATTCCTGTTTGCTGCAATGTATCTCTCTGCCACTCTTACGAGACCGTTTGCTGATGCATACTGCTCTAAGCAGCCCTTCTTGCCGCAGCCACAGCACTCTGACTCATCATCTACCATAGGCATATGTCCTATCTCTCCGCCTGCTCCGTTTACTCCGGCTACGATTCTGCCCTCGCGGATGATTCCTCCGCCTACGCCTGTGCCGAGTGTGATCATGACTACATCCTGATGACCCTTTCCGCCACCCTGCCACATCTCACCGAGTGCAGCTACATTGGCGTCGTTTCCGGCCTTTACCTTGATGCCGCCGCACAGTACTGAGAGTGACTGTGCCACGTTGAACACGCCCCAGCCGAGGTTGACACACTTCAATACTGTTCCGTCATCCTTTATAGGTCCCGGCACTCCCATGCCTACGCCCTCGATGTCACCCATCTCGATGCCATGCTTCTCGTTATTCTCCTTGATGGATGCTGCGATATCAGGCAGAATGAGCTCGCCGGAATTCTCTGTGCGTGTAGGAATCTCCCATGTATCGACAAGCTTTCCTGTGGTCTCGAAAAAGCCTATCTTTACAGTTGTTCCACCTATATCTACTCCATATGCATATTGTTTCATTTTTTCGTCCTCCAAATCGTTAAACTATGTTTATATTTTATTGCCTAATTGCATATTTTTCAATGTTTTTCATTGTTTTTTATGTTTTTTCTATATATAGAAGCGTTTATATCATCATCCATATGCCCGCTATTTGTAAATCCAAGCTTTTTGGCAAGGCGCACCGATGCTTCATTTCTCTCATCTATCCGGCAGTAGAGCTCCTCAAAGTCTGTGTTTTTCCGCGCATAGTCTACGATAAAGCGGCACACCTCCGTGGCATAGCCCAGGTTCTGAAATTCCGGTGCTATCATATAACCCATTTCATTGTGCTCAAGTCCCGCCCGTCCTATCAGCTTCCCTGTTTCCTTGGAAAATACAAGCCACATGCCATACTCGTAAAAGCCATACATGTTCTCTATATATGCTTTCTGGTATTCAAGCTCTGTCTCGTAGTCGTAAAGCGGCTCCACAAAGTCTGTCATGCCGGGCTTGTCATAGAGCTCATAGAGCGCAGGAAGGTCTGACAGTGAAAGCTCACGTATCAGGCATCTGTCTGTCTCGCCAATATCCCATGGGATATGATTATACCGCCTGCGCACCCGCTCCAGATACTCAATGTCTAATTCTGCAAGGCTTTCCACTGCATAGCGCGTGCCACACTGCGGTTCTCCTACTGATGCTATGCCGAGTGAGTCAGCTATTTGCTTCTGCTGCCGGTCGGATACTATCCAGATGCAGTCGGTGGGAGCTTTCGGTATTCTTAGATTTCCCGTATTAGCTTTCGCTGTGTTATCTGCAGATTCTTGTATCGTTGTTTTTTGGAAGTCATTAATTGATTCATCTGCCAGTAGCGCAACATACAGTTTTTCCTGTAGCTCATCAGGTAGTTTTTCTTGCAGCTCATCAGACAGTTTTTCCTGAAGTTCATCATAAAGCTCCTGTGATGCAGATGTCATCTCTGCTGCACGCTTCCACTGTGGCTTGAAGCTATCGTCATGATAGTAAAAAGAGGCAAGTTTTTCGCTTGCCTCATCAATAATTATTATCATTAAACTGTCTCCGGCTCCGGATAGTCCACTCCGAAGGTCTCAACTGTAACTGTCTTCATGACCTGAGCCTCAAGTGGTTTGTCCATGTAGTCTGTGCGCACCTCTGCGATCTTGTTTACCACATCCATGCCCTCGATTACCTTGCCGAATGCCGCATACTCACCATCGAGATGTGGTGCATCCTGATGCATGATGAAGAACTGGCTGCCTGCTGAATCAGGTATCATGGTACGTGCCATTGAAAGTACACCGGCTGTGTGCTTTAAGTCATTTTTGAAGCCGTTGTGTGTGAACTCCCCCTTGATTTCATAGCCAGGGCCGCCTGTGCCGTTTCCGTCCGGATCTCCACCCTGGAGCATGAAGCCCTTGATTACGCGGTGGAAGCATACTCCGTCATAGAAGTTGTGATTGATTAAGCTGATAAAGTTGTTTACTGTGTTTGGTGCGATTTCCGGATAAAGCTCCGCCTTGATTACATCGCCGTTTTCCATTGTGATTGTTACGATTGGATTCTGTACCATTATTTTTCTCTCTTTCTTTTATAATATTATGAGGCTTGGAGAATATCCATTCCTCGCAATTATTAAATATCGAATTAATTTCTACCCAATTGATTGATTTTACCTGATCTTACTTACTCAGAGCCTCGACTACCTTCGGAAACTCCATGAAGTGTGATGCCTTCACCAGTATGGTGTCGCCCTCCTTCACATATGAAAGGAGCTCCTGTGTCATGGTCTCCCTATCCTCGAAATAGTGGATGTCTACATCAGATGATTTCTCTGCGGCTCCGGCTGCATATTCATTTGCAAGCTCTCCTGCGGCGAAAAGTGTATGGATATGATTCTCTCCAACTGCTTCGCCTACCTCATGGTGCAGCTTTTTCTCATCGCTTCCCAGCTCGCCCATGTCGCCAAGCACTGCTATTGTCCTGCCCTTTGCATGTGAAAGCACCTCGATAGAGGATTTCATGGATACAGGGTTTGCATTGTAGCAGTCATCTATCACTGTCATGCCGTGTGTTTTGATGAAATTGGTACGGCCTGCGATTGTCTCTGCTTTCTCGATTCCTGATTTAATCTCAGCTATTGTGAGACCAAGCTGCAATCCGACAGCCGCTGCCGCCATGGCATTGTATACATTGTGCTCACCCGGGATGTGGATGTGTGCATCAAACTCACCCTCCGGAGTGACAAAATGAGCCTTCATGCCGTCAAAGCCCAGGTTTTCAATATTTGTGGTATATACTGATTTATGAACGTCCGAAGCCGATTCCTTGCCATAGTATATGGCAGGCTTTCCATTTACCGTCTGCACTGTGGCCAACTTGTCGTCATCTGCATTCAGCACTGCGACCGCATCCGGCATCATATGCTCAAAGCACTCTGTCTTTGCTTTAAGCACACCATCCCTGTCGCCCAAAAACTCCAGATGGCAGTAGCCGATATTAGTAATGACCATGACATCCGGGCAAGACATAGTAGAAAGTCTGTGCATCTCGCCAAAATCAGATATGCCCATCTCGAGCACCGCTACCTGATGGCTTTCCCTGATTCCGAAAATGGTGAGTGGCAGGCCTATCTCGTTGTTGAAATTGCCTGCGGTCTTGTGGACGCTGTATTTCTGCTCAAGGACTGATGATATCATCTCCTTGGTGCTGGTCTTGCCGACACTTCCGGTGATGCCCACCACCTTGATATCAAGGCTTTTTCTGTAAAATGCCGCGAGCTTTTTCATGGCATCGGTGGTTGATTCAACAAGCACATATGGGCCTGCCGGATCCGTCAGCTCATGCTCAGAGAGCACAATTGCCGCTCCCTGCTCAAACACAGTCGGAATGAATTTGTGTCCGTCCACCCTTTCTCCCTTTATCGGGATAAAAAGATAGCCCTCCTTCACCTGTCTGCTGTCAATGACTGCGCCGGTGATTGTCGTATCGAGCTGTGTCTCATCGCCTATGTATGTGCCCCCGCAGGCCTTTGCGATATTTGCAAATGTAAGATTCTTCATGTACTTATCCGACATGCTACACCTCATATTTTTTCAAAGATATGTCAATCAGATGCTCACAGAGCTGATTAAAGCTCATACCGATAACCGCAGCCTCCTGTGGCAGAAGACTGGTCGGAGTCATGCCAGGCAGTGTGTTTGCTTCGAGGCAGAACATCTCATTTTTGTCATTGAGCAAAAAGTCTGAGCGTGAATATGTGTCAAGCCCGATAACACGCGCAACCTCCTCGGCATAGTGCTGCATATCCTTTGTCACCTGCTCAGGAATCTCGGCCGGACATGTCTCTACTGTACTGCCCGCCTTGTATTTATTCTTATAATCGTAGAAGCCCTCCTTCGGTGCAATCTCTATAATAGGAAGAGCCTTGCCCTCGATAACGCCGACAGAGAACTCCCTGCCCTGTACAAATTCCTCGATAACCAGCTCATTTTCCCACTTAAAGGCATCGTCAAGTGCCGCCTTGAACTCTGCCGCATCCCTAACGATGGTGACACCGATGCTTGAACCACCGCAGCATGGCTTTACCACGCATGGAAGTGTCAGGTCAAGCTTTGTGATGTCGTCCTGTCTGGTCGCTCTTGTCATGGAAATACCCTTTGGAGTAGGGATACCGTTTGCAAGGAAGAACTGCTTTGATGTCTCCTTGTTCATGGCGATGGCTGAGCTTAAATAATCGCTGCCTGTATATTTGACACCGAAGAGGTCAAATGCGGCCTGTATCTTTCCGTTCTCTCCGTTTTCTCCGTGGAGAGCCATGAAAACAATGTCAGCCATCTGACACATTTTTATGACATTTGGTCCGAAGAAGCAAGGTGACTGATCCTTTCTGGAAGCCTTTACCTTTGCGAGGTCAGGTGCCTCTGTCGGAATATCGCTGACCTGCACGCTTATCTCGTCCGCGCGGTCAAATATACCTGTCAGGTCCTCCTCCCTGTCACTATATCCCATAAATACATCCAATAATATAACTTTGTGGCCGTTCTCTTTGAGTGCCTTAGCTACCATGCTTCCTGTCTTGAAGGAAACATCTCTCTCTGTGCTGAGCCCTCCGGCAAGTACTACGATGTTCATTTTTGTCCTCTTTTCTTTGATTGAATTATCATGCTTTGGTTTAATTAAACACAATGCAATGCTTCTTTTTTAAAGCTATGAGTAATCAACATAATTTCTTCAAAATTATAACACCATTTGTGCAAAAAAGAAAGACCGGTTGCCCGGTCAAAAAAGAAATTCTCATTTTATTTTAAACTGTGTTGGCTTCCAGCAGCTGTATCATTCTCATAAATACCATCCGCCCGTGCAAATCATCCTGTGAAAGTGATTCTCCGTACTTCAATACTAATAATCGGCACTGATAAAAATTCAGCTCAGGATTGCCAAAAAGCAAAATCCGCAAGGCTGCATTTTCCAGGTAATTGTGTATATTTCCCACCTCAATAAATATATCTACGATATCATCGAGGTTAATAAGTCCTTTCTGTTCATAATAAATTCTTCCCAAATATTTCATCCCTCCATCGGCTGTATTTTTCGTAGAACTTCTTTTTTTATCTTTCTTTTGAAATTTTGTCGTCTTTTGCGAAATTTCACTCTTTGTTGGTGGATTCATTTTTCCATATAATATATCAATATTCTAGGCGCGTTACGCGCTTGTATTTTGAAGATTTCTATTAGAAGATTTAATATTGATAGGTGATTAGCAGTTTTCGACAAAATATGACATGGGTTTGGGTTTAATTCAGTTGGTTTTTGTTTAATATTGCTCTTTTTATATCAGAATTTTTGTAATGATAAATTTGTACTATATTTTGAGGTTTTTGTTTTAATTATTTCATTTTTTATTGTTCGCTTGTTCCTTTGAGTAAATTTGGATTGACATTTTTCAATTTTTCTTTTGTTCGATTTTTCAGCAATATTTGCATTTGTGTTCTTGCCATTTCATGCAATTTAGCAAAACGCTCACTTTGAGATAAGCCTTCCTTTATTAGTTCGGCATTTTGGCTTTCCATATTCACCAAGATAATCAGTTCCTCAGCCGAAGCATAATCTCTAATATTCTCACCCCTCTGTGCTTCAATAGAATGTTCATTTCTCCATTCCCGTGCTTTCTTCCCAAAAAGAGCTACATTAAGCATATCTGCTTCATCCGCAAACGTATATCCCTTTTCAATAGATGATAATTCATCAGTAATAAGATATTTTTGCACTGCATCTGTATGTATATGATAATTAATCTTTGACAAAGCTCTTTTTTCATCCCAACCAATAGCTTTCCGTTCAGCCTCATCTTTTTTGAGACGTTGATAATCTTTTATAATATACAATTTGAATTCAGGAGAAACCCATGAAGCAAATTCAAATGCAATATCTGTATGAGCATATGTTCCCCCACCGTATCGACCTGATTTAGAAACCAATCCTATAGCATTTGTAGATGAAATCCATTTTTGTGGAGATAATGTAAAAGCATTACTACCAGATTCATTTTTAAAGGCATCGAATTCGAGCCCTTTAAAATCAGGATTATGAATTTGCTCCCATAGCCCTAAAAATTCGATTGTCGAGCGCAATCTCATCCAATTGGCAACAACAGCTTTGGGTTCATCAGGATTTTTATATCTTGCAATATCCGTTAAGCTCAAATATGCATTTTCCCCCATAGTTTCTCCAATTACCCCTATTTCTACTCCGTTTGCATTAAGTTTTGATGTTGGCGCCATTATTTTTCTCCTTTGTATTAATTTTATTTTTCTTTAGTTGCAGCTGATACTCCTATTTTATTCCCAAGCTCTTTTTGTGTTATATTTGTAATATAAAGTAAGGAAGCATCTGCTCCCCGACCAAAGTTTGCAGATGCTTCGAAGGTGTTCTCACCATAGTTTATTTTTTGTAGGTTTTCAATCTCTTATATTGAGTTATTATAGGCTTCAAAGCCTTATCTGTCAAGAAATTCTCCGTACATTTGTCTTAACTTAATGACATTGAATTTTCAGGCTGGTGAGGTTTTTTTATGTTCTTACTGCCATTGGAACCAATCGCATATCCAAGACCAAATGAGGTTAAACAGACATAAAAACCGGCAGCCAACGGCTGCCGGTTTTCGATGAAAGAAAGGTTAAATTATGATGAAAAACAAGAGTCTAACATTCCGGTTCGATAAGTCCGTATGTATGTCCTTTTCTCTTGTAGACTACATTTACTTCGTCATTCTCTGCATTTCTGAATACGAAGAAATCGTGGCCTGAGAGCTCCATCTGGATGCATGCATCCTCAGGATACATAGGCTTCATACCAAATCTCTTTGTACGGACAATCTTGATTTCCTCGTCCTCTGCATCGTCTGCCTCCACGAAATCATCCTGGAATATCGCCGGTGCATACTTCTTTGCGGAAATCTTGGTTCTGTATTTGCGAAGCTGTCTCTCGATTACTTCCTCTACGAGGTCAATTGATACGTACATATCATTGCTGACCTGCTCTGAACGGATAACATGTCCCTTTGCCGGGATAGTAACCTCGATTTTCTGTCTATCCTTTTCTACGCTGAGTGTAACGTATACGTCTGTGTCCGGTTTAAAAAACTTCTCCAGCTTTGACAGCTTCTCCTCTACTGCCTGCTTAAGCCCCTCTGTTAATTCGATGTTTCTTCCTGAAATTGTTATTCTCATGATGTCCAACCCCTTTATCGTTTATTTGATACGTTGTCTGTATCATGTAAATATTATACCATAAATTTCTTTTTCATCAATCATTTTTATGCAATTTATATAAAAAATCAAGAGTTTATTTATGGTTTTTCGCGAAATCGCTTGATTTCGTTATGATTAGGGATTTCATTAGAATAAAAAAAATCAAGTCGAGTGATTTTTTATACACTATCGCAACATTTCTCAACTGCAACAGCACATCTAAGCTATCACGACGTTTCTAAGCTACAACAGCACATCTAAGCTATCACGACGTTTCTAAGCTACCACAGCACATCTAACCTATCCAAGCGCCTCAAGCTGAGAGGAAAGCTCCTCCCACGCCTCCATATCTATAAGGATTTCTTCCTCGAGAGCGTCTATTTCGTTCTGGATTTCCGTGAGCTTTGAGTAGCTTGACTGATACTCCGGCTTCATAAGCTCGGCCTTGAGCTCATCGAGCTTTGCTTCCTTGACTGCCAGGTCCTCCTCGGCCTTTTTGACCTTTTTTTGTATCTTTGAGCGTTCCTTGCCCGGGTTGTAGTATGCCTTGCCTGTTGATGAGACAGCCATGCCGCCTGCCTGGGCTGCGCTATTTGCATTGGTGCTTTCGCCCACATTACCTGCTGCAGCGGTTTGTGACGTGCTCCGGTTTGCATCACTGCCTGTCTGACTGCTACCGTTCTGGCTTATCGCGCCGCCAAATATCGCATTGCCTCTGTATACATTTTTGCTCTCCTCAGCCTCCCTGTCGAGCTTTTCCTGATACTGCTCATAGCCAAACTGATAGAGATTGGTCGTGCCATCCTCGAACACAAGCAGCTGTGTGGCTACCTTTTTCACAAAATATCTGTCGTGTGATACAAAAATCAGTGTGCCCTTGTAGTCCTTAAGCATGCTCTCTAGCGTTTCCTTGCCTACGATATCCATATGGTTAGTTGGCTCATCGAGCACGAGCACGTTCGGTCTGGTCTTTAAAATCTTGCAAAGCGCCAGTCTGACCTTTTCTCCTCCGGATAGCATATTTACGTTCTTGAACACGTCCTCCCCTGAAAAAAGGAAGGCTCCGAGTGCATTTCTTGCCTCGGTTTCTGTAAGATTCGGATACTCATCCCAGAAATCATCGAGCACAGTCTTGTTGCTTGTATACATGGCCATCTGCTGGTCGAAATACCCTATCTGCACGTTGGTTCCAAAGCGGTACTCGCCTGAAAGTGCAGGGATTTTGCCCACAATGGTCTTTAAAAATGTCGATTTTCCAAGTCCGTTTCCGCCGAGTATGCCAAGCTTTTCGCCTCTTTTCAAATCAAGCGAAACTACGGAGAGCGGATGGTCATAGCCGATTGCAAGCTCTGATGTATAAAGCACATCGTTTCCGGTCTCCTTTTCGGGCTGGAAATTGGCATGGAAGGTCTTGTTGTCGTACTTGTCCGGCGCCTCGATAATCACCATGCGGTCGATAGCCTTCTGCTTTGACTGCGCCATGGATGTCTTGGTCGGCTTGCCCTTGAAGCGCGTAACCATACGCTGCAAACGCTCTATCTCCTTCTGCTGGGCGATATGATCCTTCATCTGCTTGTCGTAGTTTTCCTTTTTGCGGGCGATAAAATTGGTATAATTGCCCGGATAGCGCCTTGCTGTGCCGTACTCTATCTCGTATACCACATCTACCACATTGTCAAGAAACATACGGTCATGGGATACGACAACCACTGCCTTCGGGTACGACTTCAGATAGCCCTCAAGCCACTCAATCGTCGTGACGTCGAGGTGGTTGGTCGGCTCGTCCAAAAGCAGTATGTCAGGCTTTGACAAAAGCAGCTTTATGAATGCTATCTTGGTCTGCTGCCCTCCGGAAAAGTCACGGATTGGCTTTTTACGCTCCTCGTCAGAGAATCCGAACTTGCGGATCATGACCTCATATTCCTTCTCATAATAATAGCCGCCGTCGTCCTTGAAGGCCTCCTCCATCGCGGTATATCTGGCTACCTTTTCATCGGAATAATCATGCTCGAGCTCTGCTGCCGCGCGCGCAAGCTCTGCTTTTCGCTCGTCCATTTTCACGAAGCATTTGCGCACCTCCTGCTCGAGTGTCACATCAGGATCATCAAACGCAATCTGCTTCAGATACCCTATCTCCGGGTTTCCTGCCTTTGCAATAAAGGCGCTCTCATCGCTGTCGAGCTTTTCCATCTCAACCTCGCCTGAAATGAGCTTTAAAAGTGTTGTCTTGCCACAGCCGTTTCTGCCGACTATCGCTATCTTTTCTGTGTTTCTGATTTCAAAATCTATACTATGCAAAATGACGTCGTCGCCAAATGCGACAGCGCCATTACTTATTTGGTAGAGCATATATTATCCTTTCATGCTTATGCCTGCTGCTTAATTGTTAGCCATAATGTAGTTGACAAACTGTGTTGCAGTACGTCCTGAAATACCACCGTGGCTGAGTTCCCACTTGTTTGCCTCCCTGCACAGCTCCTCGTCTGAAAGTGTGCAGCCGCTCTTTCTCGCAAGCTCTGTTACGATGTTGAAGAACTCCTTCTGCGATGGCTTTGAGTAGCTGATCGTCACACCAAAACGGTTTACAAGTGACAGCTTTTCCTCAACCGTATCTGAGTGGTGCTTGTCATTGCTGTTGTCCTGGTCATTGCGGTCATTCCATGTCTCCTTGATCAGGTGACGGCGGTTAGATGTTGCATAAATCAGTATGTTGTCAGGCTTTGTCTCCACGCCGCCCTCGATAACTGCCTTTAGGAACTTGTACTCAATCTCATGCTCCTCGAATGAGAGGTCATCCATATATATGATAAATCTGTAGTTTCTGTTTTTGATTGCTGCGATAATCTTTGACAGATATTTAAACTGATGCTTGTATATCTCAATCATGCGCAGTCCGTCATCATAATACTGATTGACAATGGCCTTGATGCTTGTTGATTTTCCGGTTCCGCTGTCTCCGAAAAGCAGCACATTGTTGGCCTTTTTGCCCTGTACAAACGCTTCTGTATTGTCTGTGAGCTTTTTCTTCTGGATTTCATAACCGATCAGGTCATCGAGCATGACCGCATCCATATTGTTGATTGGCATGAAGGAGAAGCCCCCGTCCAGATGCTCTTCAATCCTGAATGCCTTGTTGAGACCAAACATGCCGACTCCGTATGCCTTGTAAAAGCCTGTTACCACATCAAAGAACTCCTGCTCATCCTTAGCTGCCTCAAGCTTCTTGCTCAGCGCCCGTACTTTCTCGCTGACATTGTGATTGTACATAAGGTCCTTTTTCACAATGGCCCTGTAATTGCTGATTTGTGTGAAGCAGTCGATTCCGAGTGCTGACTCGATTGGCTTGAAATCATAATCGAAAAGCTTCTTAAAAATCCTGAAATCGTTTGCCACAAGCCCATTTACGCTGCCATCACTGGCTCCGACCTTCTCACAGGTGATGGAAAACGGATTCTCACTCATCATAAGGAAGAAAGTGAGATAGTTGTGCCACAGATTGTCATCAAAACCATAGTCTGTCGCTACCTTTAAGATTCTCTTGACCTGTGTATTGATGTCGCGCACAAGCTCTGTCTTGTTGTACTCGCCCACCTCAAACTGCTCAAAGAGCTGGCCCAATTTATAAAGTATCTCGTCCTGAGATAAATCTCCGTACATAAGTAATTTTGATATTTCCTGATACATGGCTGTTCCTCCTGGTCTTGCCTTGTTTTCGCTGCTAACATATGATTATAAACACTGCGCCACGATTTTGCAAGAGCTTGTGTGCCCGGTATGGCGCAGGAGACGTAAAAAGGCGGAGCTAAAACTCCACCTTTATTGTTGTGCCACGCCCCACCTCGCTGTCGAGCGTAAGCCCTGCATCATGCAGCTCCACTATATGCTTTACTATCGCAAGCCCAAGGCCTGTGCCGCCGGTCTCCTTCGAGCGGCTCTTGTCCACTCTGTAGAAGCGCTCAAAGACGCGCTCCTGCTGATCCTTTGGGATGCCTATGCCGTTGTCCTCGACCGTGAGAACTGTCTTGCCACCTAGCTTGTGTACCGTCACATTTACGGTGCCGCCATCATTGTTGTAGCGGATGGCATTCTGGCAGAGATTCTCAACGAGCTCCGTGAGAAGCTGCCTGTTGCCCCGCACCATACAGTCTGTACCGTCAAAATTGAGTGCTACATTTCTCTGCTTGGCGTTCACCTGTAGATTTTCCATGCAGTCCTTGACCAGACCGTATAGATTAAGCTGTTCAAAGCCCTGCTGCGCCTCGCTGGAATCAAGCTCCGAGAGCTTTATGATATCATTGATCAAGGAAAGCAGGCGCTGTGCATTTCTTCTGATTTCAGTGGCAAAATGAATCTGCTGCTCCTTTTCGACCATGCCGTTTTCTATGAGCTCTGCGTAGCCGGAGATGGCTGTAAGCGGAGTCTTTAGCTCGTGTGACACATTGGCTGTGAAATCCTGTCTGCTCTTTGCCGCGGCAAGCACGCCCTCATGCTGTATCCTTATCGCATTCATGAACGGCACAAGCTCCTTGTACTCTGTCTTTTTCTGGATGACAGATGCCTGTTCAAGGTTGCCTGCGAGTGTCTCGATTGGCTTCATGAGCTTTCTGGTCAGGCTCTTGGCGAGAACCACACATATTCCAGCTATGATAACCGTCACTATAAGCATGGCCGGTATATTGCTTGCAAACATGTTCCAGATACTTCTCGCCGCAATAGAGACACGCAGTACCGTTCCATCGTCGAGCCTTATGGCGTGATAGAAGGTATTGCTGTTCATGGTGGCTGATGTTCTCACGCTGTCTCCCTCGCCTTTATCAAATGCTGATTCAACTTCCGGTCTATCTCCATGATTTTCAAGTTTTTTCACATCATTTTGATTGTCATACAGCACTATGCCATCCTTGTCAATCCAGGTAACACGAATACCCTCCACGTCAATCTGCGGGATTTCATTTATATCCTGTTTTAGTATTCCGGTGCTTTCTATTGTCTCTGCCATGACCTGCAGGTCTTCCTTTACCTGCTTCTGAAAGAGGTAATAGTTGATTACTGTCATGGAAACCATAGTAGCAACTGCTACAAAAAGTGCTGTCGCTACCAGATAGTAATTAATCTTCTTTTTCATGCTGTACGCTCCGCTTATGTATATTAGAAATCATTATAACAGCTATTATTCTATAACATAGCCCACATTTCTGACAGTCTTTATCCTGCTGCCATAGTCACCCAGCTTGTGGCGGAGTGTCTTTATGTGCATGTCCACTGTACGTGTCTCGCCCTCAAAGTCAGTATCCCAGACGCTTCTCATGATGACCTCCCTGGTCATGACTATGCCCTGACTGCCCATCAGAAGCCTTAAAAGCTCGTACTCCTTGTAGGTTAGGTCAACCGGCTCATTGTTCACTGTAACCACATGGCGCTCATGGTCAATCACCAGATCATCCAGCTTTAAAAGCTTCGGCTCCTCCTTCGCTGTTCTCCTGAGCAGTGCCTTTACTCTTGTGATAAGCTCCATGATTGAGAAAGGCTTTTTGATGTAATCATCTGCCCCTCCGTCAAGCCCTTTTATCATATCCATCTCTGTGGTCTTGGCTGTGACCATTATAATAGGAATAGCCTGTGTGGCCGGACGTTTTCTGAGCTTTCTCACGATATCGTAGCCGCTCTCATCCGGAAGCATCACATCAAGCAGTATGAGATCCGGTACGAGCTCATCCAGCTTCTTGTAAAATTCCTTTGCGTTTTCAAATGCACTGACTATGTAATTACTGTTTTTTAAAGCAATAGTCTCTATCTCACGTATGCTCTCGTCGTCCTCTACAATATAAATAAGTGCCATAGCTTTCTCCATTTCAAAAAATCTTATGTAAAATTTTTACCTGCTTTTTACTTTCGATTATACATTACTAATGTAAAACAGACGATGGTTTTATGTAAAATTTATGTAAAATCCATCATCTGTATCAATTTCATGATTAAAGGGTAAAAAGGTATCATCGATGCATGCTTGCTTGCAATTCGATGTATACCTTTCATTTGTGTGTGATAATTAAATCATGACTTACGAACCTTGTCATCAAGTGCAAATTCAACCCATTCTGCAATATTTGTTGCATGGTCTCCGATACGCTCGAAGTATTTTGCAACCATGAGAAGATCCTCTGCCTGCTCACCATCCTCCGGATGCTCCCTGATGAAATCAATAAGCTCAGCCTTTACCTTATCAAAAAGCTCATCAACCACATCATCCTGCTTCATCACTATGTGAGCCTTGTCATTGTTCTTCTCAACATATGCCTCGATTGCCCTGATAAGCATAAGCATTGTCTCTGAAGCCATGCTCTTGACATGCTCTATATTGACCCTGTATGGCTTGTCACTGCTCATCAAAATGGTCATCTCGCTGATATCGGCCGCGTGGTCTCCTATACGCTCCATATCAGTAACCATCTTCATCGCTGCAGAAATTGTTCTAAGGTCTCTTGCTACAGGCTGCTGCTGCATGAGCAGATTAAAGCACAGGCTTTCTATCTTTTTCTGCTCTCTGTCTATCTCTGAATCGCCCTCCATGATGGCTTTGGCGCTATCGGCATCCTGATGTATAAATGCCTCGATTGCTTTCTGTATTGACTCCTCAATCATGCTTCCCATGTGCATCATTTCTTCATTCAGCTTCTTAAGCTGCTCGTCGAATTTCGATCTCATTAACCAAACCTCCCTGTTATGTAATCCTCTGTTCTCTTGTCCTGTGGATATGAGAAAATTGTCTTTGTGTCACCAAACTCAACCATATCTCCCACAAGGAAGAAGGCTGTATCGTCTGACACACGCACTGCCTGCTGCATGTTATGTGTTACAACCACAACTGTGTACTTTTTCTTTAAATCCTCCATGAGCTCCTCTATCTTTGAAGTAGAGATAGGGTCAAGCGCTGATGTTGGCTCATCCATCAAAAGCACCTCCGGCTGTACGGCAAGCGCTCTCGCAATACACAGTCTCTGCTGCTGTCCACCCGAAAGTCCCATAGCAGATTTCTTTAATCTATCTTTAACTTCATTGAATATCGCAGCACCTTCAAGGCTTTCCTCAACTATCTGGTCGAGTATCTTTTTATCCTTGATGCCATGCACTCTCGGGCCATATGCGATATTGTCATATATACTCATCGGGAACGGATTCGGCTGCTGGAAAACCATGCCGACCTTTTTGCGAAGTACTGTTGTATCGACTGATGGTGCATATATATTCTCACCATCTATCTCTATGCTTCCCTCGATTCTGACGTTGTCAACCAGATCATTCATTCTGTTGATACACTTTAAAAATGTAGACTTACCACATCCTGACGGTCCGATCAGCGCTGTCACGCTGTTTTCTTTTATGTCCATATTGACACCATGCAGTGCATGATTCTGGCCATAATACAGATTCAGGTCGCGAACCTGAATTTTGATTTTTTTCTCCATTTGTATCTCCTGCAACATGTAATAAATTTCTTGTCTTCGAGAATACATTATATGGATGCTTTGTAAAATGCTCTATCAGATGTATGTAAAATCTATGTCAAATTTAAGGTTTCTTTAACTATATGAAGCTTGTCCATTATCCTGTCTGCATCAATATTGGAGTAATTGATAATAAACTGATGCCTGTCCTCCTTTGGCTTACTCAGGTTGAAATGGGTAATCGCCTGAAGCTTTATTCCTTTTTCCAAAAGCAGCTTTTCAACTGTTTTATCCGGAAGCTTCGTGTCAAACTGTATGATAAAATGCAGTCCGGAGTCGTTTTCTATTACCCTGCATTCCTTTTCAGTGAAGCAGCCTTTTATGGACGAAAGCACGCTCTGGCGCTTTCTGCCGTAGTGCAGTCTCATCCTGTTTATGTGCTTTTCAAAATAGCCCTCGCTGATAAATCGTGCCAGCGTATACTGCTCGAAGGTTGATACCGTACATGAGTAAAATGAAAGTCTCCTGTAAAACTCATTTGCCAGATGCTCCGGCAGCACCATGTAGCTGATTCGGATGGTGGATGTGAGCGACTTTGAAAATGTATTTATATAGATGACCTTTTCACACGCATCTATCGAGAGGATGGGCGGTATCGGGTGTCCGTTCATGCGAAACTCACTGTCGTAATCATCCTCTATAATGTATCTGTCACTGCTCTCGTTGGCCCACGCCAAGAGCTCATAGCGGCGGTTCACAGGCATCGTGATTCCTGTCGGGAAATGGTGTGTCGGGCTGATATGTGCTATCTGCGCGTTCGCTTTCTTTATAAGCTCCACGCTGATTCCCTGCTCATCCATCTGCACCGGCAGACATTTTGCATTGTTGCACTCGTATATCTGGCTGATTTTCTTATAGCCCGGATCCTCGACGCAGTATACCTTGTCCGTACCCAAAAGCTTCACAAGCAGTCCGTACAGATACTCTGTTCCCGCTCCGACTATTATCTGGTCCGGTTCCACATTCATACCGCGAAACGATGACAGATGGCTTGCTATCGCTTCCCGAAGCTCTCTCACTCCGCCACACGGCGACACCGACAAAAGCTCCTGCTCCCTAAGGGAAATCGTCTCTCGCATGAGCTTTGCCCATATGGAAAACGGAAAGTTACCCGAGTCTGTCCTGTTTGATGAGAAATCAAATATACTTTCATCCTGCTCAGGCGGCAGCTTTATGCTAAGCTCCTTCTGCACCGGTGCCTTGATTACCCTGATATCTGACACATCGGCTATGAAATAGCCCCTCTTTGGTCTTGCAAACATATAGCCCTCGCCTATCAACTGGTCATACGCATTTTCAACCGTAATGGTACTAACTCCCAGATTCTTGGCGAGGGTACGCTTTGATGGCATTTTCTCCCCTGAGCTTAGTTTCCCCTGTGATATATCGTTTTTGATGCACTCATAAAGGCATTTGTAGAGTGGTCCGTCTGTTTTTGTGAGGTCGTAGGTCAGCATTTGATTCACCGCTTTCTGGCATTTTTATTTTCCTTATTTTGAATATTTTAATATTACCAGATGTGGCGTAATATTGCAACCATGATATATGGCTGGTGTGAGCAAATGCAGCCCAGCGGCTCAGGCGGCGTGTACACTCTCGTGTTCGCTACGCTTTGCTGCCAAGATACTGTAAGCAGCTCCGCTATGCGCTCTCACGAGAGTATACTCGCCGCCTGCGCCACCTAAACATATATGCTCACGCCTGACTGCATCCGTCATATAAATTGACATAAAAGCAATATAAAAATAAAAGGAGATCTAACAAATGGAGAACAATAAGAATACTCAATACGAACTCAATAAAGGACTTGCACAGATGCTAAAGGGCGGTGTAATCATGGATGTCACGACTCCGGAGCAGGCAAAGATTGCCGAGGCTGCCGGTGCATGTGCTGTCATGGCGCTTGAAAGAATTCCTGCTGATATCAGAGCCGCAGGCGGTGTTTCAAGAATGAGCGACCCTAAGATGATCAAGGGAATTCAGGAGGCTGTCAGCATCCCCGTCATGGCAAAGTGCCGTATCGGTCACTTCGTGGAGGCTCAGATACTTGAGGCTATCGAGATTGACTACATTGATGAGTCTGAGGTGCTTTCACCTGCTGATGATGTGTACCATATCAATAAGAGAGATTTCAAGGTGCCTTTCGTATGTGGTGCAAGAGATCTCGGTGAGGCTCTCCGCCGTATCAACGAAGGAGCTTCCATGATCCGTACAAAGGGTGAGCCAGGTACAGGTGATATCGTGCAGGCGGTCAGACATATCAGAAAGATGAATTCTGAGATTGCTAAGCTTACTTCCATGCGTGAGGATGAGCTTTTTGAGGCAGCTAAAAATCTTCAGGTGCCTTTCGAGCTGGTCAAGTTTGTTCACGATAACGGCAAGCTTCCTGTTGTAAACTTTGCGGCCGGCGGTGTGGCTACTCCGGCTGATGCGGCTCTTATGATGCAGCTCGGTGCTGAGGGTGTGTTCGTCGGTTCAGGTATCTTTAAATCAGGTGATCCTGCCAAGAGAGCTGCCGCTATCGTAAAGGCTGTGACAAACTTTACAGATGCGAAGCTCATCGCAGAGCTTTCTGAGGATCTCGGTGAGGCTATGGTCGGAATCAACGAGAGCGAGATTAAAATCATCATGGAAGAAAGAGGCAAATAAAAATGAAATCAGGACTTAAGATTGGTGTTTTAGCTGTTCAGGGAGCGTTTATTGAACACAAGCGTATGCTTGAGTCTTTAGGCTGTGAGTGTGTTGAACTTCGTCAGAAATCAGATATCTGTGACATAGACGCCCTCGTGCTGCCGGGTGGTGAAAGCACTGTACAGGGCAAGCTGCTGCGTGAGCTTGATATGTTTGATGCGCTTAAGGAAAAGATTGCAAACGGACTTCCGGTACTTGCAACCTGCGCCGGTCTTATACTTTTAGCTTCACATATCAGTAACGATGACAACGTATATTTCGGCACTTTGCCTGTCACTGTAAAAAGAAATGCCTACGGCAGACAGCTTGGAAGCTTTGAAGCCACAGCAAGGTTTGACAACAGCTTTGACTTTACCATGACATTTATCAGGGCGCCTTACGTGGAAGCTATTGATGACTTTGCAAAAAATGATGTACATGTGCTCGCCGAGTATGACGGCAAAATTGTCGGTGTGCAGTATAAGAACCAGATTGGGCTGGCTTTTCATCCGGAGCTTGATGATGATACACGGATTCATGAGAGGTTTTTGGAGATGATATGATGATTAAGTATAATTAAATCACGTACATATTAATACTCGCGCTTTGTCTACACTCCGTAGCAGCTAATTTTGCTTATATATATGGGGGCTTTATTCAAGTTCCCCTGAGAACAAGAAGAACTGATGCATCATGCTTGCATGCAAGTATGGCACATCAGTTTTTTTATAGTAAAATATAAAATACTTTTTTTTAAATATATGGTATAATAAGAAAATAAAGCGAAAGGGGGAACAACAGTATGGGTATATATTTCAACCCAAGCAATGATAGCTTCAGAAAAGACCGAAATTATAAGATATATGTTGATAAAACAGAGCTGCTTAATTACACAAATGAATGGCTTGGTACACCAAGAAACTGCATTGCTGTCAGTCATGCCCGCAGGTTTGGCAAATCACACGCGGCAGGTATGATAGATGCATATTACAGTCTGGGGTGCGATTCTACTGATATATTTGCCGGTACCAGGATTGAGACATATTCCGATTATAAAAAATACATGAATAAATATAATGTTATTCATGTTGATGTTTCTACCTTTTGGGATTCATATAAAGATAATCTGATAGAAAAAATACAGGAATATATTTACAAAGATTTCAGGCGTGAATTTGGAGATAAGCTGAATTATGAGGATAGTCTGAGCTATAATCTGATGGTGATTTATAAAGATACAGGGATTCCTTTTGTGATAATAGTTGACGAATGGGATTGCGTTATCCGTAACAGTAAGGAAGAGGAGCTTGTTCACAAATATCTACAGTTTTTACATTCATTATTCAAGTCGGAGGAGTCAAAATCATTTTTGGCACTAGCTTATATTACCGGAATTTTGCCGATTAAGAAGATAAAAGATGAGTCTGCCCTAAATAATTTTACCGAATTTACTATGATTGATTCGTACCCTATCACACAGTTTTTTGGATTTACAGAAGATGAAGTGAAACAATTATGCGAACAGTTTCAACTAGATATGGATAATACGAAGGCTTGGTACAATGGTTATTTGATTAATGGACTTCATATGTACAATCCAAATTCTGTTTCTATGGCAATAGAGAGGCACAGATTCGATTCATATTGGAAAAACACATCTTCATTTGCCTCTATAAACACATTTATTACGATGAATTATGATGGCTTAAAAGATGATATAATGACAATGTTATCAGATGGCATGGTTTACGTGAATACAGATACCTTTCAGAATGATTTTGTATCAATTTCATCTAAAGATGAAGCCCTCACAGCTTTAATTCATTTGGGATATTTAGGATATAACATAGATGAAAAAAATGCGTTTGTTCCAAATTTTGAGGTTAAAAAAGCCTATCAGGCTGCACTTTGTACAAGTGGATGGAGTAAAGTAGCAGATTCGATTTCAAGATGTGATGAACTTTTGCAAGCAACCATAAATGGTGACAGTGAAAAAGTGGCCGAGCTCATTGAAAAAGCTCACGATGCCTACACATCAATACTTAAATATAATGATGAAAATTCACTAAGCTGTGTTTTATCTATGGCATATTTTACAGCACCTGCATATTATAATGTTGTTAGAGAGATGCCAGCGGGCAAAGGCTTTGCTGATTTTGTTTTTATACCAAGGCTAAATGCAGGAGAAAGACCTGCAATGATTATTGAACTTAAATATAATCAATCGGCATATAGTGCAATAAGGCAGATAAAGGAAAAACGTTATCACGGGGTTTTAAAGGAATACTCTGGTAAGGTACTGCTTGTTGGAATAAATTATAATATGGATGGCAAGAATAAAAAACATCACAGTTGCATTATTGAGCAGCTGGTCTGAAAATAATAGTGTAACAGCCGGGGCAGATGCCCCGGCTGTTGTTGTTTCTTATGCCTTATAAGTTTAAAACTCCAGAGTCACCTTAAACAGATCACCGTCCACAGTCAGCTCCAAAGTACCATTCATGAGCTTCATAAGACTTTCTGCAATAGACAGTCCAAGTCCGCTGCCCTCGGTATTTCGCGAGCTGTCTCCTCTGACAAAACGCTCCTTAAGCTCATCGCTTGAAATATTAAGCGGTGTAGCTGATACATTCTTGAAGGTTATGATGGCTCCGCTGTCCTTTGGAATGATGTCAATGTACACTCTCGTGCCAGGCTGGGCGTATTTGTTGATGTTGTTCATCAGATTATCAAACACTCTCCACAGATGTCGTCCATCCGCCTGAATCATGACAGGTGTAACGTCATTTTTAATAATTAAATCAAGATTATTTTTCTTGAATTTTTCTTCATATTCCCCGGCTACCTGTGATAACATAACAGTTGCATCCAGTTCCTCCAGCTCTACGTTTATGCTGCCCGTAGATGCCTTTGACGCTTCGAGTAAATCCTGAATTAATTTTTTTAAACGTGATGACTGTCTGTCGAGAACGTCAAGATATTCGCGTACCTTCTCATTATCTATGTCCTCCTTCTGCAACAGGTCCACATAATTGATAATGGAGGTGAGCGGTGTCTTGATATCATGCGATACATTTGTGATGAGCTCCGTCCTGAAGCGCTCGCTCTTCATTTTTTCAGAGACCGCGGCCTCTATTCCATTGCTCACATTGTTCAAATCCTCACCATGCTTTCTGAAAAACAGCATGAGCCTTGATGTATCAACGGGCTGTGAAAAATCTCCGTTTGCTATAGCTTTTGCGGCGCATCTTATCCTGTCATACTGCATGATGAATGTGATAAGCAGCGCAAGCTCTATAAGCTTTACAATGAATATAAATCCAATACTCCCTATTCCAAAGCCTATAAGCTCGAGCAGGCATATGAAACCGAATGCAAGCATACTGATCAAAAACAGCGGTACATTTCTTTCTATCCATGAAAAGCCGTATCTGATTGGAGCAAATACCATCCTGCATAGCTTTTTGACAGGCTTTAGGAAAAATCTCACAACATAGTAGCACAGTGTATGCTTCCAGAACTCATGCGCCCTGATTCTTACGTATGTTGAAAGGATTGCTTCAAGCGAAACCATGGTTGCCGCCAGACAAATGAGTGCCACCACCGGAAGCTGCTTTATAAGCAAAAAGCCTGCCGGAAATACCATAAAGTCTGCGAGCATTGTCACTCCCAGCATCACCCCATATGGCAGCCTATCATATAATCGTAATTTAATTTCTTCTGAATCCTCACGTTTTCCAGCAACCGTCAGCAGATACCCCGCCGTAATCGCAAAACCAAGTATAAATACGACAAACAATACACTCAAATGAGTCTCTGTAAATTCCATGATATCCAGTACGCTGTCTGCCTGATTGAAGTAATCGCCCTTTTCCTGAAGCTGTTCAGGCAGCTTTGCATACACATAATAGTACCCAGGCTTATCTTCCGTTGAGGTGTATGGATAGTACACAATTCCGTTGTCTGATATCTTAAATGTATCCGGTAAAAGCTCATAACTCTCATTCACCTGCTCCACCACTTTTATAATTTCGTAACGGTCATAATAAACATCCTCATCATAATCGTAGTAAGAGCCGTCACTTTCAAAGCCCGAATTATCGTTATCCTCCAGATTCATGCCACACTTTATATGATTTCCTTTTTCATCGTAGCACTTTA
>ENA-ORCP01000960-ORCP01000960.1-human-gut-metagenome-genome-assembly--contig:-NODE-960-length-25574-cov-4.316233_pt1 | contig 25574 bp, 30 predicted proteins | sample MGYA00242990_ERZ507991 | MGnify/ENA primary metagenome ERZ507991 (study PRJEB26167, sample SAMN06115496) | human gut metagenome | host: Homo sapiens | place: China:Henan | collected 2015-05-07 | study... | reverse complement strand
CTGGCACCCATCAGCACGCGGTCGGATGCGATCTCTTCCCATGTGCCGCCAAACAGGGCGGCAGGGCTGGTGGGGTCTTCCGAAACCCAAAATTTGATTTTCGCATGGTCTTCTGCTAGAGCGTCCGCAATCAAGGTCTTTACAGCGTCTGCGCTTATCACGCCTTTCATCGCGTCGCCAACAGCCTTTGCGTCAGCCGGAGCGCCCTCAACAGATAGCGTCTTATCGGTGCTCACGGTGGCCGCAGCCCTGTTCGCGCTTTCTTCGGCAGAAGCAGCAAAGCTTCCCGCGCTCTTTGCGTCTGCGGACGCTGACTGTGCGCTTTGGCCCGCGCTGGTGGCGGCAGTCTGGGCCATGCTTTCGCTCTCTGCAGCTGCTGCGGCCTTTTCCGTCGCGGTGCTGGCTGCTCCGGTGGCGGTCTGAGCGGCTTGCAAAGCAGCCTGCTGCTGGCCTGTCACTTCCTCGGCGTACTGCTTGACGTACTCCATGCCCTGTGCGATGTCCTCACGGACTTCCACGCCGCGCTCAGCCTTACGGATTCCCGCAATGGCTTCATCAAAAGTTTTATCCATAAAACACCTCCTGTCCCATTAGCCTGACATGTACCCTTTGAGAGATCGACTCAAATCGTAAGCATCGGACGCTTTGCGTGCACTCAAAGCCTGCAGGTCACTGATGCTGGAAAACTCAGTGCCAAATGTAAACTCCTTTTTATCCGGCGAATCCAACGGCTCAACAAGCTTGGAACACAGCAGCCAGGTATCTACACCATGCGGTGCAGAGAAAATGTGCGTTTGCTTTCCAATTGCAATACGGCTGACATCAATATCAGCGTCTTTCAAATCGACCGCTTTGACCGTCATACCGTTCAGATAACGCAGATTTTTGGCAAGTTCTTCCTCTGCCGCATCCAGCAAAGACTGCGGCGTGCTTTCGATGCCTTCAATAAAGATCACTTTTGTGATGATGCCAAAAAGCTTTTGCGCAGCCAGATCGTTTGCGGTTTCTGTGATGGTCTCGCCCCACGAAAAAACAAGCCACGATTTCTTTCTGGCACCTACCGCGATCACCCGCGTGTAGATATCCTCTGCTTTGACGTAGTTGGTCAAATCCAGCAGATTTGTTCCAAAGGCCACCGTCTGGGTGTTTTTATCGGTGATCGCCTGCAGATAGTCCAGATACCGGCGCGGTTTTCCGTCATGATCTTCTGCATGGCGCAGCACCAGATATCCGCCGTACTTTTCCGCCAGCTCACTCTGCAAGATGTCCCATGTAACGCCGTAGTTTTTTCCATCGCCAAAGCTGTATGTAGGTTCCTTCACATCAAACAAAAAGTGGGGATCCGTCTTGCCGTTGATAGCAAGGCTGTATTTCCCGTTTTTCTCGGTGATCTTAAAGGTCTTGGATTCAGATGCCCGCTCAATGTTATAAATGGAGTACGTGCCAAAATTCTTGTTGCAAGTACCGCAGACAATTTCAGCTTTTTTCACTTCGACCGCCGCGGCGTATGTTTGGCCCTTTACATAGGCTGCAAACAGACGCACTCGGAAATTGTTGCTTCCAATCCGTGAAATAATGCGACCGTTCGCAATGTGCTCTTCACCGATTTCCCAGCTCAGGCAGGAAGCTTTGCTGCTCTCTGTTTCCTCATAGAAAATATGCGTTTTTCCATCCACGGGGTCTACAATTCCCCAATGGTAAATGTAATCTCCATCATTAGAATCGTAACTGTAACCCACCTGCACGACTTTGATGCCGTCTACATAGGGCACAATCATGGGAATGTCCATCTCGACTTTTCCGGGAGTAAACGCCTTGTAAGCGTCAACCTGCGCGTTGTGGTTATCGCAGATCCATTCCAGAAATTGCGAAAAGCTCACATTTTTTGCAGTGTACGGCGCAATGCCGCTGTCATTCAGATACGCAAGCTCCCCTTCGCAGTAGATTTTCTGACGCATCAAAAAATCCTGCTCATGGCTCATAGGACGGCCCTGCCAGATGGAAACGCCGTCCTGTTCCACCTCTACCGTAGTGCGCAGCTTTTGCAGCGCAGAGTGTGCCACATTGCCCAGCGGCATGGTAAACTCAAAAGAGCCAGCTTTACCCACTTCGCGGGTCAGCGTGGGGCTGATGAGCTTTTTCGTGTCGGTAATATCGCTGATATCGTGGATACAGACCTTAGTTTTCCATGTGTCTACACCCGTCTGCACACCAGCATAAACTTTGTAGCTCATAGGCTTGCCCCCAAATACTTGATGCTGATGCTGCAGTCTGCCGATGCAGCAAAAACAAGGGTGCCCACCACACCGTCCGGCATGGTAAGGCCCTCAATATACTGCCAGTCGGTGGACTTGGCCAGAATGCCCACCTCAAAGCCGTTGAGAGACACCGCAATGTCAGCAGCATCCTCGCTGCGCTTGAAGTAGATACCGGCCGCACGGGGCGCACCGGTTATGGACACTTGAACGTCCTTGTTTGCCTTGAGCGGGATATCCGTGTAGTTGCGCACAATATCATGCTCAAAGTTGAAATCGTCCCACAGCCAGTCGTTGGTGCCGTCGTAGACGCTGCGCTTGAAGGGGTTGCAGGTGCCGGTGATGGTAAAGGTGCTGGAAAGCCGGTCGCGGGATGGTGTGACTTTCCAAAGCCCTTCCCAGTACCACGCCGGGTCTTCATCAAAGCGGCACTGCAGCCACTTGCCATGAATGGCATTGGCAATGGTGCTTTCAATGTAGGGCCACTTGCTTTTTGGCGCGTTGCAGAGCAGCTCCATGGTGATGGTGCGCTTTTTATAGTGCACCTTGCCATCGTCCCATGTGGTCAGGTTCAGCAGCGAATCAGCGCCGGTGACCTGCACAAGGTATTCTTCCGGCTCTGCCGCGCCGATTTTAGGGCTGCCTACCTTGAGGTACAGCCCCCAATCTGTCAGGGTGTGAAAATTGCCGATTTTTGCCCCCAGAAGCTTTGCCATTACACACCCCTCGCTTTCCGTTCCACTGTCACGCCGATGCGTGCATCTACGTTGGTCGCCATGCGGGTCGACAGCACGCCCACCAGTTCACCGGAGTCCATGACCACCTGACCCTTGCCGATGTCGGGCAGATGCTCGTCCAGCATCCCCTCGATGCGCTCCAGAATGCTGGTCTGCCGGTCAACAATGGACTGCTGGCCAGTAACGCGGTACTGCAGGGCTGCACGGGTGGAGAAGGTACCCAGACTGTCATACACGCCGGTCTTGTCAAAGGGGCTCTGGTAGTGGCTGACGGCGGTGTCGTTCTTCTTATTGAAAGCACTGAACAGGGCAAAACCAATGCCCACTGCACCCACGGCAAGGCCGAGGATCGCGGCAAGCACGGGGTTCGAGAGGATCATGCCGCCCACCTGCGTGAGGATGCCGCCCAGACTGGTGGCGATGCCGCCAAGGCCGCCCATGCTGGAAGCCAGACCTGCAATGCTGCTGCCGACCTGCGTCGTCACGCCGCCCATGGCTGTGCCGATGCTGCCCAGCACATCCACGATCACCGACCCGTTTTTACTCACGTCACCGGCAATGCCTGCAAAGCCGGAACCACTGCCACCCGCGCCCAGCAGCTGCTTTCCGGCATCCCAGATGGAGCCAGAAATGTCGCTGACGATCTGGGACAGGACTCCGTTGATCTGCTGGATGATGGACTTGCCGAAATCGTCGATGGCCTGCTTGGCGGCAGGCGCAAGACCGTTGTACAGGGTGGAAATGACCCACTGCCCGACGCTGAGCCAGTCCTGACTCTTCACGGCTTTGTACAACGTGCCGAAGGTGCCCAGCACGCCCTTGTCGGCCTCGTCCTGCCAGCCCTTTACAAGGCCAGAAAAACTGTCGGCACTGGCCTTCTTGATGGTCTCGGCCACCTGTTCGGTGCCGTCGGCGGCAACGTTCTTGACCCGCTCGACCACCACAAGGGCACCGTCCACCACTTTGTTGAAGGTCTCGGTGATCACCTTTTTGGTGGTCTCGGTGCCGTCGGTCAGTGTTTCCTTGATGGTTTTGGTGCTGGTAGCAATGCCATTTACCACTGTGTCAAAGGTCGATGTGACCGAATTGGCCATCTCCCTCACCGTTTCCATGGTCTGCTGCACGGTCTTTTTGCCGTCGGCGGCAATGCTGGTGACGGTCTTGATATCCTTCAGCACGCCGTTCACCAGCTGACGGCTGGTCTCGGTGATGGTCTGGGTCTGCTGCTTCTTTCCGTTGGAAAGCTCCTCGTTTACGGTCTGGGTGGTGCGGGTCACTTTGCCCAGCACCTCGGTCACCGTGTCAGAGTAAGAGTTGACCACCGATGCGGCGGCCCTTGCGGCTGTGCCCGCTGCTTTTCCTGCGGCGGCCGCCGCATTGCCGGACTTGGTATAGGCCGGGATGGAGATATCCGCCACAGTCTGGGCGCTGTTGGCCAGATCGGTGTTGGCGGAGGTCCAGTCGGCCAGCTCGTCACGGCTTGCAACATCGGCGATGGTAAAACCGGCAGTGGCTGCGGTAGCGATACCCGCCACTTTACCCTTGCCGGTCAGGCCGTTGATGAAGCTCTGGATCAGATTCTTGCCCCACTGAACCGCCTGCGAGGGCAGGCTCTTGATCCAGGCTAAAGCACTGGAAAAACCACCCTTGAAGGCATTCAGCATGGAAGAGCCCATGCTCCTGACGCCGCTTGCCACACCGGTGAGAATGTTCTTGCCGATGTTCAGCCAGTTCACTGCAGAAATGACCGATAACACGGCCTGAAGGATCTTCTTCCAGTTGGCCAGCAGGTCAGGCACGGCCTTTACAATGCCCACGCCCAGCTGCACCACCAGTGAGACGCCCTCTGCAAGGAGCTTCGGCATGTTGTCGCTGATGATGCCGCAGATATTGATGATGATATCCGGCACATAGGCGATGAGGTCCGGCAGGCCTGCGATCAGGCCGTTGGCCAGCTGGGTGATCATATCCAGACCGGCGTTCACGAACTCCCCGGCATTTTCCCGCAGGTTTTCTGTAAAGGAAAGCAGCTGCGGCAGAGCATTCGCCAGAAAATCCGGGATGCCCTGTGTGAAGCCCTGCGCCAGAGAGCCGAGAAGCTCGGTGCCGGTCTGCACCACTTCGGGCACAAGGCCGTAAATGACCTGCGGGATGCCCTGCAGCACGTTGCCGATCATGGGCAGCAGGTTGTCCACAAGGTAGGTCCGGGCCGTGTCCGTCAGTGCCTGCAGGGGTGCCGTCAGGTCTGCGCCGGTGCTCCAATTGCCCAACACGTTCTGCGCCGCTGCCTTCATGGCCGCAAAGCTGCCGGTCAGGGTCGTTGCGGCTTCTCTCGCCGTTGTGCCGGTAATGTCCATCTCCTGCTGGATCACATGGATGGCGCTGTACATGTCGGCCAGATTGCCCAGATCATAATGGACGCCGGAGATCCGCTCCGCATCGGTCAGCAGACGCTGCATCTCGGCCTGCGTGCCGCCATAGCCCAGCTTGAGGTTGTCCAGCATGGTATAGTTCTGCTTGGCAAATCCCTGATAGGCATTCTGGATATCCTGCATATCCGTGCCCATCTTGTTGGCGTTGTCGGCCATGTCCACCATGGCCATGTTGGCAAGCTGGGCGGCGGCATTGGTATCCTTGCTCACGCTGGAAAGAAGGCTGGCCGCAAAGCTGGTGGTCTGCTCCATGTAGTCGTTGGCAGAAAGGCCCACAGTCTGGTATGCCTGTGCAGCATACTGCTTGACGGTATCGGCGCTGTCCTTGAACAGCGTTTCGATGCCGCCGATGCTCTGCTGCAGGGCACCGCCCATATCAAGGGAATCCTTGATGAGCTTGCCGATGCCCGCCGCCGCTACGACCTTTTTGATGGTGCCCACCAGCTGCGTGCCGATGCTCAGGCCGGTCTTTGTGCCAAGGCCGTCCGTCTCTTTGCCGAACACATCCTCCAGCGCGCCCTTGATGCCCTGCGCCGACGGTACGATCTGCACATAGGCTTTTGCCATTTCAATGTGATCGGCCACGTTCAACCTCCTTCCACGGCACGCATCGCCGCTTCAAATTCTTCCGGGCTGTCAAAGCTCTGCACATCCGAAGCGTTGCCGCCTTCCCGGCCCTGCAGACCGTCCAGAATGAGCTGCGGTGCTGCACCCTTGCCAACGCACAGACGCCAGTACAGCAGGTGCAGTGCGTCCACCGTCTCCGCCTGCAGCAGGGTTTCAAGCGGCACGATCTGGCCGGAAAGCTTGAGCATACAGCGGCTGCTCTCCGGCAGACCTGCGGCAAGGGTGGCAACCAGATGCAGCGGCAGGGTCCGCCAGTCCAGCACATGGTAATACTGCGCAAAATCGCAGATCAGTGCGTCCTCGTCCGATGCGATCAGGTCGGCGAGGATGCAGAGTTTTTTCCGTCCTTGATGCAGGACACCAGCTCACCGAAGGCCTTGGCCAGATCGTCCAGCGCCACGGTGCCCTCCGGCGTGCGCAGGTGTTCATACAGGCGCTTCTTGCCCTCCGGGCCCAGCAGGTGGTTGATGGCAGTAAAAAGGCACTTGCCGCTTTCATCCGTATCCAGAAAGACGATGGCCTCGGTCAGCTCAGTATCCTTGCGGAAAATGTTCTCGTCCAGCTCAATCTCAAAGCCGGAACTGGTTTTAGCGGTGATCATGCCGTTACCTCCTTACTGACCGTGGCGCTCTGGGTGGCCTGACTGGCAGCACCGGTGGCGCTCTGGGTGGCCTGACTGGCAGCACCGGTGGCAGAGATCAGATATTCATAGTGGGTGTTGTGATCATCGTCCGGCACGGCGGAAATGGTGGTCTCGTAGCCCACGGGGGACTTATCCGCGTAGGTGATGTCACCTACCTCGGTGACAGCTGCTTCCGGGATCACGACGCGCTTTTTGGCGTTGTCCTTCATCATCATATCCACGACCCATACGCAGGCGGGCTGCGGGTCAGAATTTGCCTTGACAGTAATGCCGGTCTCCAGCGTGCCGGAAACGTTGTTGTCACCATAGACAGCCGCCAGCGCGTCCGGGTTCATGGCCTCAATCAGGGTGAATTTGAAGGTGTCCGGCTTTTCGCCCTGGGTGCTCAGTACGGTATCACCGCCCCATGCAGAGGTGTCCTCGCTGGAGGGGGAGTTGGCGTTGGTCAGGCCGTCCTCGGAGATGTAGCCCAGAGACTTGAAGGCAGTATCCAGTGCTTCAACGGCGTTCTTGGGCAGTTTGCTGCCTGCAGGCGCACGCCAGACGGCACCGCCCACCTTGGGCTTTGCCGCAGTGACATTTTTTGCTTTTGCCATTTGTTTTGCTCCTTTCGGTTCATTAATGCGTGATAGAAAAAACGGCCTGATATCTGGGCCGTTTGCGGGTGGTGTCCGGGAAACGATAGTCTGTGCTCAGCTCACAGCTGGAAACCTCCGGCAGCTCTGCAGCATCTTCCATGGCGGCCTTGACCTCCTCGTTGAGCCGGGAGGCATCCAGTGTGCCGTCATGATCGGTGGCGTTTGGGCCATAGGACTGCACGGCCAGCGTGGCGGCATACAGGCCGTCCTCGTAGCCGGAGCCGGTCTTTTCCAGCACCACGAATCTGTCCGGGACCGGTGTGGGCACCGTCAGGCGGACAGGCACCGACAACCGCCCGGACAGAAAATTTTGAATCAGTTCTTCGATCATTTCTTTCTCTGGTAGCTCCTCACCGTGATGACACGCCCATCTTTCAGGCGGCGCTTGTGCTCGTGCACTGTTGCGCCGCTGCGGCCGCCGGAAACTGCTTTCAGCAGAGTGTTGTTGGCCGAGTTGTCGTCATAGGCCTTGCGGGAAGCGGTTTCCACCACAGCCACCGCGCGGGTGGGGGCCACATAGGATTCGTAGCCATCGCCGCAGCGGTCCTTCACGGTGTCGGCACGGTCTTTCAGCACCGCCTGCATTTCAGGGGAGCGCAGCAGCGCCCGGATGCCGGAGCTGTTCAGCTCGATGCGGATCTTACTCAAACCGCACCACCTGCACTTTCTTATTCCAACACAGCGGAATCATGCTCTCAATGCCCTGCGCAACGCCGCCGCAGGTGCGGAAGGCCTGACCGAAAAACTCCACCTTTGCATCCTCCCAGCTGTGGGCATCGCCCTTTGGGATGGCCAGCGTATAGGCCAGCCGCCGCCCGGTGAGCTGCAGCTCGGTGGTGATCTCCTCGGCAGAGGGCTCACCCACCAGCACGTTGTGCACGGTGACGGGCGTTTCCTCATAGACGGGGTTGTGGGCGTCGTCCTCGCCGGTCTGGGTCTTGGTGTAGAGAGTGACATTGATTCCTTTCAGCATAAATCCTCCAGAGGGCTGTGTGCCCCGATGCGGCTGCCGACGCCCAGCAGCTTCTTTTCCAACTTAGAAAGATACAGCTCGCCGGAAGAGCCGCCGCTCATCGTCCAGCTCTGGCTGTAACCCAGCGCCGTGGCGGTGCCCTGCGTGGAGCCCACGGGAAAGGATACACCGCCCCCGCTGTCGCTCTCGCCCAGCTGACGGCGCACCATCCGGCAGGAGACCACCCGCTTGGCGTCTTTGCCTGCATCCGGGTTGTAGCTGTCGATGATCACGGCCGCTTCGGCCAGCAGGGCAGCGCACTGTGTCTGTTCGTCTCGGGACAAGGCGCGAAAACCTGCTTCCACGTCCTGCACTTCAGCGTAAAGCATGGCGGCACCTCATCAGATGGCAGCCTCGGTGCGCTTGATGTACAGGGTCTGAGGTTTGGAGACTTTCAGACCATACACCTTGCGGCCCTGCACAGCGGATGCACCGATGTACTTGCCGGAGCCGGACAGGTCCTGCAGGTGCACCGGGGTCTGCCACTCCATGACGCGGTGACACCAGTTGGGGTGTCCGGCGATAAATTCCGTGGTGGTTTTCTTGCTGGCCACACGAGTAGTGGATTCGTAATCCATATTGTTGGACTCGAACACGTTGAAACCGGCGATACGGCCAATGACGCCCTGCTGCACCAACTCCTGAGACAGGTCGCCCTGCTTGATGAAGTGCTCATCCAGCATCAAAACCTCCAGATATTCGGGGGATGCAATGAGGAAACGTCCCTCGTTGGGCACGCCCTTACGGCCCAGGACACGCTTTGCCTCCAGTGCCAGCTTGTAGGCATTGGTCTCGGTTGCGGCAGTCTTGGTAGCGCTGATGGTAGCACCGACAGCACCCTCCAGTGCGTCGATGGACTTTTTATCCACGGACAGAGCCAGAGAGTAGCCAGCGCTGTCCAGACGGTCGGCCACGATGTCGTCCGGCACGCTTGCGGCATCGTAGCCATCGATCAGCTCGTTTACGGCTTCATCGTGGTCAATGTTCAGGTCCAGATAAGTGGTGGTGCCGACTTCCGCGTCCACGCCGGTGGCCTTGTTGTACTCCTTGACGGAAACCTCAGTGTCACGCACCGGGATCTTTACCTTGCCGGAAGTAGGGTCGCCTTCGTAGCGGCTGTTGAAAATGAGATTATCGCGGGTCACCAGAGTGTTGCGCAGCTTTGCGTCAACAAGGGAAGCCCATCGCTCCTGATTTGCGTGTGCCATAAGATGCCTCTCTTTCTCCGTGCAGAGCGCACGGATCAAACTTTCAGATTCGGATTCAGCTTTGTAAATGCAGCCAGAACGCCGTCCGGCTGACTGGGAACGTGATTCGGGGTCCCGCCGTCTTTGAGGATGGGATATCCGGCAGCCTGACCTTCACCAAACGCCCACGGGTTCGCCTTTGCGGCATCGTCCAGCGCCTTTGCAATGTCGGTGCTGCGGTCGGCAGAGCCCTTCAGGGCGTCCAGATCCAGCAAAGCACGCACCGCCTTGACGCTGCGGCCCTTCCTGCCCAGGATGGCAGTGTCCAGAGCGTTGTCAAAGGCAAAGCCCTCGGCCTGCGCCTTCATGTCGTTCTGCAGCTGGGTGACCTTTGCCTGCAGCCCGGCTACATCCACGCCTTCAAAGGCTTTCAGGCCGTCCTGCGCGGTCTTGAGCTGGGCGTTTGCGTTATCCAGCTGGGTCTGCAGGGCCGTGGCGGCAGACTTCTCCCGGTTGATGTCTGCGCCGTTCTCCTGCATGATCCAGTTGAGCTGCTCGTCGGTGATGCCGGGGATCTTGTTCTTCACGTCTTCACGCTTCATGGTGGAAACTCCTTTCGTGTGTGAGACCTCAGTTTTTTACACTGTTCTCTGTCAGTGATCCGGTCGTGGGCGGGATACGCGCCGCCCGCCGCATGGCACCGTTTGCAGGGCTCGAACCTGCCGCTTCCGGTTTTGGAGACCGGTACTCTTCCAACATGAGCTAAAACGGCATAAAAAAGCACGGTGCAAAACTGCATCGTGCTTAAAAGTGGGCAAAAGAAAACCACGGTGCATGTGCATCGTGGTTCAATTACTGTTCCTGTTCCCAGGCCCAGTTTTTAAATTTATGATACGCTTTCAACGCTTCCTCAGGAACAGCAGAAAAGTCTTTTTCAAGAATCGCTGTACGGTAAGGATCAAACGTATCGACTAACTTTTGAATTTCCGGGGGATAACCCAATATACACATGTTACGTTCGCCTCCTTAACGACATAAATTCCGCCTCGACTTCATCAAAGCGGTCGCCTAAATACATATCAGCAGCATATTTGCTGATTTCTCCTACATTATCGCGCGTAATGCCAAGTTTGTCAATGCGTTCCCTGCACTTTTTGCACAGAGCATCGAGATACTCCCCGCGATTTTCGCGGGTGATCGTCCAGCCGGATTGCCGGAAATCCTCTGCCTGCTTCATGTGCCACATTTCATGAGCTTCAACGGCACCAGCACCGCCGGATGCTTCCTGCACTGCCTTCTTGCCGATGCTTTCAGCGTAGTAAACGATATTCTCGCAGGGGTCATAGACGCCCACTGCACCGCGCAATTCGTCATCACTGACGATCACGATTTTAGGCTTGCGGTCAATGCTTACGCCCCAGTCGGTCAATGCGTGCTCAGTGTTCTGGTTGACCTCATGCAGTGCCTTGGGCTTGATAGACGCTTTATCTGAAACAAAAACCGGCGTTTTGTAAGATTCGACCTGCTTCACAGAGATTTCAACAGCTTCCGTTCTGCGGGTCAGTGTGATCTTACTTGCTGCACCCAGATCCTTGCGGTATGCCTGCGCTGCATACGCCGCCCTCTTTTGTGCATTGATGCGCTCCCGGTTGGCGGCGTAATCAATGCGGCGCATTTTGTTGATGTCGCCGCCCGCCTCACGATACTGCCGGTAATACTTGTCCGGATCGTACCCGGCAACTGTGGTGCGGTGGTCGAACCGGATGGCAAACTCACAGTCACAATGGGCGTGGATATGCTCCGCGTGCCCGCCCTTCAGCAGTTTCTGGCTGGCCTTCTGCCAACCATTGGACGCCAGCGTAATGCAGAAGGGGCAGGTGTCACCATGGGGCACCCATGCCCATTCCGCGCCGTCGCGAATGGCGTTTTTCAGGGTGGTGTCCGCACCGGCACGCTTGACAAGGCGGCTGACGCCGTTTGGCAGGTTGGCGGGGTTCTGGTCCTTGGTAGCGCTCACCATGCGGGCCACCTCGCCATAGCTGGCGGTAGCGGTAGGCTCTGCGGCGGGCACATACACGCCCTGCGCCTCGGCCAGTGCTTCATACATCTGGCAGGCCAGCTCTGCGCTGCCTTCACTGTACTTGGTCACCAGCCCGTAGGCGTAGGCCACAAGGCCGTCAGTGTCGGCGGTGCCGTGGGCGTCTATGTATTCCCGCATGAGCTGCCAGGCTTTCTGGTTCAGCCGGGACAGCCGGGTGATGTACTCATTCCACGTTTTCGCTGAGATCTGCATTTTCCATCTCCATCAGCAGCTTCTGACCGCGCGCCCGCTGCTCCTGCGCCTTGATGCGCCGGATGTCCGCCTGATCGAAGCCGATCATTTCCAGAAAGGTATCCGTCCCGGCAAACTCCTGCCGGGCAGATGCGATCTTGATAGCGGCATCTGCCGTCACGGCCACGCTGGGCATGGCCGGATTTCTAAAGTGCGCCATGATACCGGTTTCTTCTTCGGTCAGATCAGAAAGCTCACAGCCCCGTGCCACGGCCTGCGCCATGCAGGCAATGGTGCGCAGGGCGTCGCCGTTGCCGGTGTTCAGCTGCTGGGCCAGCAGCACCAGCGTCTGGCTCTGAGCAAGGATGGCATCGCTGCTGGTGGGGTTGGCGTCGTTCACCACGCCCACGTCGGTGACAGTCAGGCCGGTGGCCGCTGCAAACTGGGTGGCCGTCATGCGCATCTTCTCCACATGGGGCTGCAGGCTGCCCTGCGCCAGCTGGCCGAACTCCGGGTTTTCGTCGGTCTCCGGGTTGGAGGTGGCTGCGATGATTGCGCCGACATACTGTTTAAACTTATCGGCAGTGATAGCATCGTACTGTTCATCCGTCACACCGAGAATGTATTTCTGCGGGGTGGTGTCGAACTCCAGCGCAATGGTAGCGTTGGCGGCTGTACGCACATAATCATCGATCAATGCCCGGATGGGGCGTTTCAGGCGGCTGCGGCCAAAGGGTTTATTGTTGGTCGCATTCCAGATCAGCGGTTCCATCAACGGACGCTTCATCTGGTTCGGATATCGCTTTGCCGTCCAGATGCCGCCTTCCAGGCTTAACACAATGGTTGCATCGTCAGTGTAAAAGTTCACAAGGGATGGATTCCAGACATCAGCAACAGATTCATCCTGTGCAGTGTCGATGATGGAAAACCCATAGTCGATGCGACCTTTCTCACCATTCCAGCAGGCAGCTGCGGTGGCAGGAGAATTAAAACGGATGCGGCAGCCGATGTCCGAATCCTTGGAAAGGGTGGCAAACACGCAGCCGTACTTCAGCTCGTCCCTGCAGGCCTTGGCGTACTCGGCCACAAGGCGGTTATCCTTTACCAGCCGGGCAAGGCTGTCCAGATTGCCACCGCTGCCCACAAAGCCGTCAAACATGGAGCGTGCGGCCAATGCATCCACGGCTTTCTGTCCCCAGCTGCAGCCTACTTCCAGTTTGCTCAATCCTTTCGGCAAAGCGATACCAAGGCTGACATCCTGCAGTGTGATATGACCTTCGTAGTATTTGTCCTTGATAACATTGTTGCCCTGGTGGGTGTTATAAATATTGGTCAATTCCTGCAGCTGTGCCAGTTCTTCCGGTGTCAGGCCGTCCACACGGCCAAAATTCAAAATCTGCATGATGCTCCTTTCAGCCGATCTTCATTTTGCGGGTAGGGTCGCGACGGCTGGTCTTTGCGCCCCAGAGCGCCAGCGCGCAGGCTTCCACCGGCAGGCTGTTGTCTCCGCCAAAGCCGAAGCCGCCCGCGATGGGCCGTTTGACGGCGGTGACAGCGCTTTCGTCCAGCACCGTCTGAGGCTTATACCATGTCAGGGTGCCCTCGCTGATGCTATTGGTAAAGCCGCTGACGGCGGCGATCACGTCCTTTGCGGATGGCCGGATCACCGAGTTCTTTGCCCGCCATGTGTCCTTGATGCGTTCCACAAGCACATCCACGCCGTTGCGGCCGTCAATGACCACACAGCTGGCCTTGCCGTACCGGTCGTTCAGCCAGTCGGCCAGCCATGTCAGGCCCTGACCGGATGGGCGCATCTCCAGCAGCGACACCCGCGCGGGGCCTTCTTTCGGGATCACCGCGCCGCACAGGCACACGGCGCTGCCGTCGGCGGAAAACTTGACGCCATAAGCAGTTTTGCCTTCGGGCTTTTCGTCCTCGCTGGCGCAGGCTTCCCATGCGGTGCGGTCGATGGCATAGTCCAGATGCTCCGTGATCTCCGGGCTCCACCAGCCCAGCCGCTCCCGCGCAAAGGTGTCCGGGTCCAGCTGTTCGGCTTCGCCCTCAATGGTGGAAAGCTGGATGCGCCGCCCCAATGCCGGGTTTGTGGCTGCCCAGCGTGCCGGGTCCTTCACATCGCCGATCTCCGGCACCGAGAACTCGAACCATGCTGCCTTTTTGGCTTCGCCGTCCAGTGCGCGCTTACGCAGGGCGCGGAACACAGTACCCACGGCATCCGGGCCGGGCGGCGTGCCCACGTAGATGGTCTGCGGGTTCAGGCTGGCGGAAATGGCGGGCAAAAAAGACCCCTGCGCGGTCTCGTCCAGCTCCTGTGCCTCGTCGAAGATCAGCAGGTCGCCGTGCTGGCCGCGTCCGCCGTTGCGGGTGCGGGCCAGAAACTTGATGCGGGCACCGCTTTTCAGGATGATCTGCTCCCGGCCAAGCGCCGTTTTGATCTCGGCCACATGACGGCGCAGCTTCGGGCTTTCAAAAAAGGCCCGCATTTCCTCAAAGGTCTCTGTGGCGGTTTTCTGCAGATGTGCGGTGTCAATGACCGTCTCATTGAACAGCAGCATCCCGGCTTCAGAGCGTCCCTGCACCAGCAGGCTCTTACCGTTCTGGCGGGGGACACTGCCGCCTGCTGTAGGCGCTGCCCATTTGCCGGACACTGTGCGGCTCATCCAGTCGTCCAGAATGTCGCTCTGCCACGGATCCAGCACCGTGCCGCCAGCCCGCAGGATGCGCACGGCGTCCTGCCCGTCAGTCGCCGGATACTCCGGTGCGATACGCGCGGACGGCTCCTGACTTCCCATCATGCTCTCGCTGCGCGAGGATCGCGCCGATCTCGTCCGTGTCATCCTTTGCTCCTTCGATCTCTTCAATTTCCCGGATGGTCTCCCGGTATTGTTTGGTCAGCTGGGGCAGGGCCCGGCAGTCCTTGCAGGCATCAATGCCGGTTGCCAGCACCTTTGCCAGCTGCTTGAGCTGCTCCAGCCGGGTGCCCCGGGCCGTGATGCTTTTCATGGTCGCCATAGGCCAGAAACACCCCCTTTCAAATTTTCCCTGTGTGTAAATCGGCGCTGACGGCACTGGGGGTCGCCAAGGGCACGGGAGGGGGCTCCTCCCCACCATCCCCAACTACCGTCTGAAACGTGCGGAATCCGCACGATTTCAGCCTGTTTTGGGCCATTTTCGGCGGTTTTATTGCCTTTCTGTGCATTGCAGAACCAGTGTGCGGCCTGTAGGTTCGACCAATCTTCTGCAGCGGCCCGCGCGGACGGGTAGCCGAACTGTCTCCACTTGGATACAGGTTTGATCTCGTCCACCACAAAGGACAAAGGATGCTGTGCGTCCGAAGGCTCATCGTAATGAATCGGCCCGAAACGTCCGTGACAGATGCCGCATTCGCAGCCCATTGCACGCAGCCGCGCACGGTGCTTGCGCCGCAGCTGGCCGTTGGCATAGCGCGGATTGCCCATGCTGCACACCTCCTTCTGATGGGGAAAAGCCCGCACACATCAGTGCAGACCGGATGCTCCCTGCGCCTTTCCGGCACACCCCGGGGCTTTTTTCAGGGGCGGGGTATCTGTCCAGAAGGGGCAGGGTATAAAAAGACCCCGGGGTACTTTGCAGGCCCGGGGGTATCAAAAAAGCCGCCCGGAAGATCCGAACGGCGGGATATTCAAAAAACGCCCGGCTGGTACATTCAGGCTGTTGGTTGGGAAAGGTGATCCTCTGTGTCAGCCGGGCAGCACAAAGCCCGCAGGGATGAAGGGAGTAAGTCTTTCCTGCGGGCTTCGGCATTTTAAATTTTAGCAGGGGTTGACAGTATTATCAAGTCCGGTTCGCTCCGGTTCAGTCCGGACTTTTGATATCCAGTCTTTTTATGGCCGCGCTGTGGCGCTGGAACATCTGGCTGCGGGAACTGCGGATGTTGATCGCGATGTCCGGCCAGTCCTCCAGCAGGATGTACCGCCGGAACAGGATCATGAAATCCACCTCATCGTCCAGCTGGCGGAACACCTCCATGATCTCGGCCCGGATGGTGTCGCACACGGCAGACTGCGCCTCAGCGGCCCGGCGGGCCTCGTCGATGCGTTCCACACTGCGGGGCAGAGCCTGTCCGTCGCCGCTGCCGCCCGGCACAGGGGAAAAGCGCTGGGTGGTGTGGGTGGCATCGGTCTGCAGCGTGGCCAGCTCGTCCAGTTTGAGCAGCTCGAACCGCTTGGCTGTCCGGTACCGCCAGAGCCATGCCTTTTTCTCTTCGTAGGTCAAATTGGTTGCTCCTTTCTATGGAGGGTATGGAGGATAGGAAGCTATTTCTGAAAACTCCCTAGATGTAACAAAAAATATATAGTAAAAAGTCTGGGAAACGCCCTTCCTGCTTCCATACCCTCCATACGCTCAGTTTTTCAGGCGGGTCTGCTCATAGAGAGGACGGCTTCTGGCTGGCGCAACAGATGGCTCGGTGCCGCGGCCAAGCGCCATACAGCGCATTCCTTCGTCCGAGAGGGCCATGTCTACATATTCGTTGTAGTACATGCCCTTGCGGATCTCGTAGTGCTTTTTGACCTCCATGCCGAACTGCTTGTTGGCCATGCGCCATTTTTCGTTGTTCTCGCTGCACCAGTTCAGGTAGGTGCGGAACAGCACGCTGGCCTGCACGGTGCTGCCCTCGGCGGGCTCGGTGCAGTCGGCCAGAAAGGCCGCGATGCGGTCCTGATCCTGCTTGTAGGCGCTCACGGCGCTGTCCACGGCGGCACAGGCGGGCAGGCCGTGCCGCCTGCCGCCCTGACTGTTGGCCAGCCATTTCTGCAGGCCGTCCAGCGCCCAGTTGAGGATGCCGGGCAGCTCAGCTTCCAGCTTCTGGGGCAGCAGGATGTCCTGCTTTTCTTCCGGGATGCTCTGGGTGAAGGGCACCAGCCGGATGCGCCGCCAGATGCCTACATCGGTGCCGTGGATCTTGGGCAGGTGGTTGGTGGCTTCCACCAGTTTGAACTCCGGCCGGAACTCAAATTCCTTGCCATACTGGAAGCGGGCGGTGATGGTGTTGCCGCCGGTCATCTGCTTCACAAGGCCTTCGTCCAGCGTTGCGCCCTGATCGCCCTCTTCCAGTGTGACGAAGCGGGCACCTTTCAGGCGGGCCACATCGCTGCGTGCCGCGCCGGAGGAGCGGCTGCGGGTACTGGCGATGGTATCGGCCTGGGCGTTCATGCAGTAGTCGCCCAGCATTTTTGCCAGCGTTTCGAGGAAGGTACTTTTGCCGTTGGCGCCGTCGCCGTACAGGAAAAACATGCACTGCTCCCGGGTGGAGCCGCACAGGCAGTAGCCCACCATCACCTGCAGGTACTCCGCCAGCTGGGCGTCCCCGCCGGTGACGGACTGGATGAAGGCCTCCCACACGGGGGCTTGGGCGGCCGGGTCGTAATCCACCTGCGCCATGCGGGTGATGTAGCGGGCCCGGTCGTGGGGCACAAGCTCCCGGCGGGCAAGGTTCAGGATGCCGTTGCGCAGGTTCAGCAGGCCCTTGCTCCGGTCAAACTGCTCTGGCAGCATGGGGATGCCGGGCAGGTGCTGGGCTTCTTTCAGGAAGGCTTCCTTGCTGCGGCTGGAACGGCTCTTCTGCACATGGCGGCGCAGCGCCCCGGCGGTATTGATATCCCGGATGCCGAAGCAGGCCTTGTCCATCTGGTCCAGCATCTCATCTGCAAGGCCCTTGATGGTGGCAAGGTCGTCCCGCTTCCAGCGGGCGCCGTCCCACACCATCCAGCATTTGTCGGTGGGGTTGTACCGCACCCGGTCGGCGTACCGGTCGCGGAAGCGGCGGGCGTTGCCGGTGTCGTCCAGCGAGTAGGTCTTGACGCCGGGGGCGGGTGCGGCGGCGGGCGACTGCGCACCGTACTTGACGTTCAGGGCGCGGAGGGCTTCGTCCTGATCGGCGAAGGGCGTTTTGTCCGGCTCCGGCGAGGGAGTGTACACCTCCTGACAGTCACTGACGGCCCGTTCCAGCGTCCAGCGGCCATAGGTCTTGGCACCGCGCCGTTCATCCCACTTGGGGCGCATGAGACCGGAAGTGCGGAACACATGATCCATGCGCTCCACATCGGCACCAAACCAGAAGGCCAGCAGGTTGCAGAAGCTGAGGTCGGCTTCGCTGTGGCTGTTGTAGTAGGCCTGCCAGTTTCCGGCATACAGGGCAGCAAAGCGCTCACCGTCCCGGGCAGCGCAGGCGGTGCGCAGCAGCTCTTCGTCGGAGCGGTCCACCTTCTGCCACACGCCGGCAGGCGCAGGCACCCAGGGCGCTTCCGGCTTTGCCAGATACTTTGCGTGCACGGCGGCGCACTGGGCGGTGCGTTCTTCGATGGCAAGATCGTTCAGCGCTTTGCCGGTGACGGTGAAGTACCGCCCGCCATCGTACATTTCCAGCCCGATGCTGCTTTTGCGGCAGGCACCGGCCGGCTTTTGGCCGGTGAACAGCAGGTGCACACCGGTGCCGCTGGGGCTTTCCTCGGCGTAGGTCTGCATCCCGTCGATGATCTCCCGGGCCATGTCCGAGAGGACACCGGTGTCCGGGTCCCGGCAATGGTCGATGTCGATGCCGCACAGCCCATCGCCCAAAAGCACCCCGACGCCGCGCAGACCAAAGCGGGAGACTGCGGCCTGTGCCGCTTCCAGCGTGCCCCATGTGGCGGGGTCGTTGGGCTTTGCATTCTGCCCGGTGGCGGGGTTGATGGGCGCTTTGGCAGCATCGAAGCAGACCCAGCGGCGGCTCTCTTTCAGAGCCTGCGGGAATTGTTCGAGCATGCGCACCTCCTGTTAGTTAAAAGGAAAATCATCCGGTTCGTCCACCGGGATGAGATCATCCTGCGCGGCGGGCTGTGCCGGGGGCTTGAGGTAGTCGGCCACATTGCCCATGCCCAGATACCGGTCCACATAGGTCATGGCGTACTGCGGGTTCTTGCGGTCGGGGCGCACATCGATGACGCACATGTGCCCCGGGAACAGGGGCAGGGCTTTTTCCAGCTCGCTCAGTTTGGTGAGGGGCAGCTGGATCATCTGCAGAAAGCCCTTGAAGAAGGGCAGACCGTTCTTGCTCAGACCGTAGCTGGTAAAGGCATAGCGGCCTTTGTACGGCCCCTCGGTCACGATGAAGGACACGCTCAGGGCAATGCCGCCGCCGGTACGGGCAACGATCTTGGCCTCTTTCAGGATGGCGTTGTAGCGGCCTGCGGGCACGCCGCTGCCGCCGGTCTGGGCGCTGGCGGATTCAAATTCGCCGTCCAGAGCGGCGAGGGCAGATGCATAGTTCAGTTCAGACATGGTAATTACTCCTTTTCTGTGATGTTCATTTTCCTGTACAGCGTCCGGCGCTGCTTGTACTGCACCAGAAGCTGCGGGGTCTTTTCGTCCACAAGGTCGATCACAAGGGCCTCGGCCTTGCCGGGTGCGGGGCGCTGGATGCGGCCGATGCTCTGCTGCACGATGACCTTGTTGCGGGTGGGTGTTGCCAGCACAAGGCGGTCCAGACAGGGAATATCCAGTCCTTCCTTTGCCAGCTGATAGGTGGCGAACAGGATGCGGGCCTGCCCGGCTTTCATGCGGGCGAGGGCGGCTGTGCGCTCGGCTTTTTTGGTGGCGCCGCAGACAAACTCGGCAGCAAGGCCCAGACTGAGCGCGTAGGCGTGCAGCCGTTCCAGAATGGCGAGGGACGCTGCTAGCACCAGCCAGCTGCTGCCCTCGGTGACGGCGCGGTCGATGACGCCTTCCACCGTCTGCATCCGGTCGGCATCGGTGGCCATGCAGCGCATCAGGCGCACATAGTCGATGGGGCTTTCATTGGCGCGGGGCGTATAGACGAAGCGGGTGGGCACCGTTTCGACCCGGGGCGTGATGGTGACCTGTTCCAGCTGCTGCGGTTCGATGACCGCCACGCGGGGGCCCAGCACCTGAAAGATGGTCTCGCTCAGGCCGTCGCTGCGGGTGTCGCTGGCGGTCAGGCCAAAGCGCCAGCGGGCGGGCAGGCATTTGAGCACCGCCGCAAACATGCTGGCCTGCTCCGGGTTGTTGACCACATGGTGGCATTCGTCCACGATCACCACGCCCACGGTGCGGGCAAGCTCGTCCAGCTCCATGCGGTACAGGCTCTGCACGGTGGCGATGGTCAGCTTGGTGCCGCAGCGCTTGTGTGCGCCGGAGATGATGGAAACCTCCCGCTCATCCAGCCCCAGACGCAGCTGCGCCCGCTCCTTGGCCTGCTGCGCCAGATCCAGTGTGTGGGTGATCCAGAGCGCGGGTCTGCCCAGATGAGCGATGACCGCCATGCCAATCTCGGTCTTTCCCGCGCCACAGGGCGCGATCAGCACCCCCTGATGCCACTGGCAGGAGAGAGCCGCGTTCACGGCTTTCTGCTGATATCCCCGCAAGGTGAAGCGGGAAGTGTCAAAGGTCAGCGGCTCGCCTTTGAGGGTCTTGTCCCGGGCGGTGGTTCCGGCCGGCTTTTCCCTCCAGACCTCCTCTGCCATACCCCGCGGCAGGGTGAGGGCGTTGCCGCGGATCTCGTACAGCATCACGGTCTCCGGGATGTTGTAGGTGGGTCTGCCCAGCCGCAGGGCGTTCGTGTACTTGGGGTTCGGCACGGTCAGCTCCCGGATAAGCGTGTGCAGCAGCAGCGTCGGCACGTCCTGCAGGTGCAGTTCGCCGTCCAGTGTGTAGATCACGGGTGCACCACCTCCAAAACGTTCAGGATGTCGGTGGGCAGGTTTTCCAGCTTCACGCTGCCGCGCTCGCCGCTCTCGATGCGGTCGCGGATGTAATACCACGGGAAGTAGCAGTCCACGGCAGGGTCATCCCTCCGCACCGCCACCACCGCAATGCCGCCGGCATCCTCCTTGCGGGAGAGATTCTCCACCTCATTGGGGCGGAAGGCCGAGAAGGGCAGACTGCCTTTGGCGATGTGCTTGCACTCGATGCCCCAGCTGCGGCCGTCAATGGTGGCCTCGATGTCGTAGGGCTGCCCGGAATAGTCAGCAGGCCAGCCCCTGCACCAGACCTTGGGGATGCCGCAGAGGATGTCCAGCAGGTCATTCTGCCAGACCTTGCCCCGGGCGTTGCGGGCCTGCTGCAACCGGTTCTTTTTCTGGCGGGTGCGGGTATCACTGGGGCGCATGGGCGGCCTCCTTTTCCTTCTCAGCGGCACGGCGGGCTTTTTCGAGCTTGACGGCGCAGGCCGCGCACAGGCACTTGCCGTAGGTCTTGCGGGTGTAATCGGCCAGCTGGTCAATGGTCATTTTGCTGGTGGCCGATACCAGCCGCCCGCACTCCTCGCAGCGGGTCGGCTCCTTGCCGTCGTTGGCCCACTCGGCCAGCTGTTTGCCCAGATCCGAGGTGATGACCGCCCCGAAGCCGTCCAGAAAGGTCACATCCTTGCTGGTGGTGGCAATGTGGTCCCGTCCGATGGTGAACATGATATCAAATTCATACTCCACATCGTCCCGCTGCACCGGAGCAAGGCCTACTTTTACCGGCACCTGCTTGCCGCGGTCGTTCTCGGTGAGGACATAATCCTGCTTGACCCGCAGGGTGCAGATGGTGTGGCAGTTGACCGACAGCAGATAGTTGATGAAATCGTTCTGGATACGTCCGGCCTCGTCCCACGCGGTGTAACTGTTCTTGCCGGGTTTCGCAGCGATGTCGGCCTTGATCTCCAGCACGCCGCCCGCGTTGCTCCATGCATGGGAAAGGCTGTCCACGATGACCACGCCGTCCGGGCCGACCTGCTTCACGGCGGCATCCACGCATTCCTTGTAATGCTCCGGAGAGTAGGGCGCTTTCAGCTCGATGTACCAGAACTCGCCGATGCCCAGATCTGTGCGGTTGGCGTACAGCTCGCCGCGCCGGTGCTCAGTATCGATGAGACAGACCTTTGAGAAATCGCCGCCGGTCAGGCCGGAGGCCAGCAGCAGGGCACCCAGCGTTTTGCCGCCGCCGGACACGCCGGCCAGCGCAATGCGCAGCTTGGATTTTTCGCGGGTCGCACGGGTAACTTCAACCATAAAAATACCTCCTTAGTGTTTCTGCGGGGTGAAATGCTTCACGGCGTCCAGAACGTCCTGCGGGACATTTCCCGCGTTGTCACAGAGCCAGAACAGGCCGTGGGTGTCTTCGTCTTTCCAGCAGGCGATGCCGGCCTCCGTATCCAGAAAGCCGAGGTTCGCACCGGCCTGCACCACGGCAAAAGCGTCCAGAGGGAACGCTGCGGCCCGGTCGTCTGCGCCGTACTGGATCAGGGCATCTGTGGCGGTGCACAGCGGCAGGCAGGCCATGCCGGTCTCATAATTGCCGGTGGTGTAGCGGCTGATATCGATGGTGCGGTCGTCCTCGGGGATGTCCTGCGGGTCGCAGCCCTTGACCACCCACTTGGATTCACCGATCTTGGGCATGTCCGCCAGCCATGTAACGATCTGGCCTGCAATCTCGCCGGGGCAGTTTTCCTTCGGGATCAGCAGCGCCCAGCCCGCGCCGGTGATGAAAAAGGAATCCCACAGCCCCCGGTGCTCGGTGCGCTGGATCTTCACGCCGCCGCCCCGCCAGCTCTGCTTCATCAGTTTGAGCAATGCTTTTGTGTCAAATCTCATTCAAACAACGCCTCCCGTTCTGCGTCCTCCACACTGCCCTCCGCAGTGGGGTTGATGGTGGTATCTTCTTCCAGTGATTCACGAATTTCATCGCACACCTGATAGATCGGCGCGGCCATGCGGGCCAGCGGGGTGCCGGTGGTGCTGGCAAGGCCAAACCAGCCCAGATACATGCTGCGCATGGAATCAGCGATGATCTTTGCCTGCTGGGCACAGGACTGCTCCGGCGCAAGGAAGCCGTCTGCATCCTGCTGCAGCTTCTGATATCTGGCTTCGGCTTCACGAGCCCGGCGCTGAGCGTCCTCGACCTGTCTGCGGGCCTGTGTCTTTGCTTCGGCGGCAAGGGCATCCGCCTGCCGCCGGACTTCTTCCGGGTCAGTCACGCCCACGATGGGCTGCTTTTTGAGGGCATCCTCGGCATTTTTGGCCCGGGCTTCGGCCTTGCTCTGCATCTTCCATGCTTCTTCTTCCCGGGCTTCAGCAGAGTTGGCGCGCTCTTTCAGCTGGGCGTTCTGCTTGGCCAGACCGTTGATGTCGGCGTTGGCGGCTTCCAGATGGGCTTCGGCCTTGTCGGCACGGTCTTTTTCGGCTTTGAGTTGGGCCAGCAGCTCCTGCACCCGCTGGCTGTCTCCGGCGGCTGCGGTGAGCTGCTCAGCACAGCCGGAGCGGGCGATCAGGTTCAGGTCCTTGTGAGAAAGTTCAGGGATTGAAGTTAATTGTTCAACAGTTGAACCTTTAAAACCTTCACCTGTTTGCAGCATATTCCAGACGCTGGATTTGCTCATGCCCTTGCTCTCATACCACTTTGTCCATGTACCGCCGCCATAGCGGCCAGCCTTGGCCGTTAGTGCGTGCATTTTGGCAACGTAGATGCAGGAAATGAGGTATTCATCCTGTGCGGTGCCGTAGTGCAGATCGAACTGCTGATCGGTCTCCACGGCCTGTTCGGACAAATCCCCCAGAGCCGAGAAGTCGAAACTGGAGTCGGCGGGGATATTGCCGAGCGGTTCGGCAACATCCTCAGAGTGAGCGGGAGTCAAATGCTTTTCGCCCTCGGTCTGGTAGCTGTTGCACTCCTGCACGGGGTGGCCACAGCTGCGGCAGTTTCCGAAGCATTCTTCTTTGCACCCGCCACAGGTGCAGGTAGAGCAGATACAGGAAGCGGGAACACCCGAGGAAGAATCCTCCTCCACCGGTTCAATGGGTGCGTTCTTGCAGGGCTTTGCGTTTTCTAACGCGTCCAGCATTGCGCAGTCGATTTCGTACTCATCCAGCGGGGCGAACTCCGCGCCGTTGGTCAGGAATGCCTGCGGAGTCAGCTTCTTATCTGCTGCCTTGGCTCGTTCAAATTTCTGCGTCATGAGGTGGCTCTCCTTCCAGAAACTGCCGTTCCAGCGCCAGAACCGGCCACGGTAACAGGCATAAACCGTCTCGTTGGAAAGCTTGGAACTGATGGTGTAGTCCGTCATACCCGCACCTCCGTGTCCTTGAGGCGGTCCAGCATCTCGGCCTGCACATCCTTGCTCATGGGCCGGATGTTGTTGCCCTTCCAGCCGTAGCAGAGGATAGGGCCGTAGATATGCTGGCCGCGATAGATACGGTTCAGGTCTCTGCCCATGATGCCGTACACCAGCACTGCCGGTGTGCGTGGCAGGACTTTCTGCTCACAGGGGCACCGTAGCAGTGCTTCGATGCCCTGCAGCGTATCCGGCAGGGTGGTGACCACGGGACCCTTGCCCGGTTCGATCAGAATGCCTTTCATGTGTTATCCTCCTTCGTGTACCCATGCCTGAGGCAGAGCTTTTCCAGCTCGTTGTAGTAGATGCCCTGCGAGATTTCGACGCTGGAGAGGTACTCCCGCTGGAATGCATCGGACAGGGCGGAAAGAACTTCCAGCGCCGCCAAAGCCCTGCCAAGGGCGGACGCGATGCTGTCCAGAACGCCGGTGTTGCAGTCCCGGCGGAAGACCCTGTCGGAACAGTAATAGCGGTCGGGCCGGAGCTTGCCGTCGGCAAAGCCCTGCTCCAGTGTGGAAGTACCGGTGGAGATGTCGGCTGCTGCTTTGTTCAGGGCAGCAAGCTGCTCGTAGATCAGCGCGGACTGCCATTCGGGCACGTTTTTGATGTGCTCCAGCAGTGCGTTTTTATTTTTTGCGTTCATTTTCTTGTAAAAACCTCCGATTTTGTGATATCCTCGGGGTGATGAAGTCGTTCAAACTCATCATCCCTTGCAGCTCGTCGGTGTTGGCGCACCGGCGGGCTTTTTTCGTATAGTGCGTACCGGCGGCAGGCTGTCCACCTCGCTGCGGTCGATACGTTCCCGCGCAAATGTGTACTTGTAAGTTCGATGGCTACCGCTGAGCCCATGGCTGACGGCAGACGCAAAGCTGTTCGCGCTCTTGTAGCCCAGCCGCCGGGCACACATCTCGGACGTGCCGGATGCCAGCAGATCGCCGGTCTTTGCGTCCCAGACGGTGTACCACATGACGCGGGCAGGTTTTTCATTATGCGCCCTGTAATCCCTGCAATATTGGTTGTGGCGCTCTCTGCGGCAGGAAGCGCAAAAGCACAGGTTGCCAGCAACATTTTCCATCACCTTGCCGCAGTCCAAACAAACGCGGGTAAAGTGCTTTCCTTTATTCATGGGTGGTGTCAGCCCGCCTTCCTACCGCTCTTCACGGTGTTGCGGGGCTGCTGGTGAACATTGCGGCGCTCCTGCTGCTCCCGGTCATGGGCGGCAAAGCCCAGCCGGGCAAAGAACACCGCCAGCAGGATCAGCACCATGGCCGTGATGAACGCACCGTCCGAGACGGTGCCGCCGGTCTGGAAGCTGCCTTCAAGCCCCATGCCGTACAGCAGGCCCACGGCCCCGCTGGCCACGGCCAGCCAATACCACACGCCGGATTTAATTTTCATCGGTGTCCTCCTTTTCAGGTTCCGTATAAGTAAGGGCATCAATTGTCTTGTAGGTAAGCGTTGCGACACCTGCCAGGCGCATGTCGTTCCTAGTGGGAAAATAGGCGTTCAGAATCTGAGCGGTTGCAGAGGCCAGACAGTCAAGCACTTCCGTGACGTTGCCTTCGCCTCGGATGGTAGATGCTTCGCTGTCGATGTAAAGTTTTGCGTTCATGCGGATTCTCC
>ENA-ORCP01000957-ORCP01000957.1-human-gut-metagenome-genome-assembly--contig:-NODE-957-length-25579-cov-5.310564_pt1 | contig 25579 bp, 28 predicted proteins | sample MGYA00242990_ERZ507991 | MGnify/ENA primary metagenome ERZ507991 (study PRJEB26167, sample SAMN06115496) | human gut metagenome | host: Homo sapiens | place: China:Henan | collected 2015-05-07 | study... | reverse complement strand
AGCTTTTTCAGAACGCTGCTTTTGTTGACGATACCGGGGCCGCAGTTGTAGGCGAGGCAAGCTAACAGGATTGAATCCTTGCCGTATTGAGAATACAGGGCGCAGAACTTTCGGAGGTCTTTTCGCAACAGTGCGTCTGCCTGTCTTTCCGTGAGTTGTACGCCACGGCGGTAAGGTTCTCCCGGCTGGACCTGATGACCGTAGCCGACATAGGGCCAGTGTTTCGGTTTGTGGAGCGTCTCAAACTTTTTTATTATCAGCACGGCACGTTCAAACGGCGGCAACTCCATAATCGACCGCTTTGCGTTGGCGGCGGGCGTTGCCGCCACAAGGGACAGCAACGCCACGAAGAAGAACAACAGTTTTCTCATCGTGCAATCGGAGTTACGGGACCGACAACAGGACCGATGATTGTACCGCCGTTATCATCGCCTTTATCCTTGCCGTTGAACTCAAAGGTCTGCTCCCACGGGGTCGAGCCGAAATTGTCTTCTACCACCACGAGGAATTTATGGGCATCGGCACTCCTGGCTGTATAGTTGAGCCGGAATGTCTTGCTTTCCAGAAGAACACGGTCGTTGTTGACCAGCACCGGGCCATCGACGAGCTTGAGAGTGCCTTCGCCGTCATACTGGAAATAGCGGATTGTGTAGAGTGTGTTGGTGTAGTTACCCTCCGGCTTGATTTCAAAGCGCAGCTCCACGGTCTGCCCCTGCGTGATTTTGTCAGCATAGGGCATGACTTCCACCGTGAACGGGTAGGACTGCTGCACATCGAGGTCGTCTGAACAGGATGTGAGGCTGCACACGGCGGCGATTACGAGAGTGAGGAAGGCGATTAAGTCGAATGATTTTTTATTGGACTTTTTCATTTTCGTGTCTGGTTTTTATAGTTTGAGTTTTGATGTTTTCTTGAGTGTAAGCGATTGCAGGTAGTCGTTCAGATCCTTGTGGTCGGGATAGAGCGCGGATTTGTCGCTCACCCTGTCGCCGAACTCGCGGCGCAGTCTGGCGACTGCGGCACGCCCGGCGGTGTCGTTGTCGAGATAGCACAGTATCAGCGGATATTCCGCAAGAGCCGGGATTGCCTTGCCTACATTAGCCACGGAGTTAAGCACAACACTGTCGTTGCCGTCGTTGAAGCCGAGGCGTTCAGCCGAAAGAAAGTCTATGAAGCCCTCGAACACGTTGCATCGGGGATTGCCGCCGGATATGTGTGTTATGTTCTTTGGAGGATAGCTCCCCTTAAAAAATGGATTTCTAAGCTCAAATCCATGTGCGTTGTTCTCAAAGCCGATGGCGTAATACCTTTTGCCGTGCAACTCATAGTCCACCTGCACGCAGTAGTGTTGTGCAATCTCTTTCGGTATGCCGCGCTCTGCCAGATAGCGGAGCAAGGCGGGCGACTCCAGCTGGGATATTTCCACATTTTCAAATGTAGGTTCCTCGACAAACGGCACGGGTCTGTAAGGCTCTGCCACGGGCATATCCATCTTTTCGGCGATGTACCGTGCCTGCTCAACAAAATCGGTCTTGCCCGACAATACCCCGGCGAGCGTGAAGATGTCGCCGCCTTCGCCTGTGCCGAAATCGAACCACACATTTTTATGCGGGTTGACATGGAAAGAGGGTTTTCTCTCGTTGCGGTACGGCGCATAGAACCACAGACCTTTGCTGTCGCGTCCGGTCGGATCATAGCCGAGGCGGTGCAGGAAATCCACAAGGGATATTCCTTTGATTGCGTCTATATCCATAGGCTAAAAGCGCATTTTGCGTCCGGGCTTCGGTTTCGGGGTTTTCTCCTTCGGCTGCTCCTGCACGGCATCGGCTCTTTTGCCATCTTTGTTCTTGACAGGCATTGCCAGTATCATATCAGCATTGGCACTCTCGCCGTTACCCAGAACCTCGTAACATTTGAAATCCATAATCTTTTTCATCTCGGAGGCGATGAAAAGATTTAGTTCCGAGCGATTGCAACTGCCGGTTATCTCATAGGCGAGGTCGTATATTCCGCCGTAGCATTTCTCCGGCTCCTGACTGTCGTACCAGCCGTTCTTTTCGGTATCCACTACGATTGAGCCGTTGGAGGTATAGGGGCTGTCGTATGTCAGACGGTTGCCGTCGCGCGCTGTCGGCTCATAACCCATAGCCCGCATAAAATCTTCAAGAGGAAGATTGTGTATGTCAAGGTCGAATACTTTGATACCCATAGCTCACTCGATTATGAATTTGACACCTATACCATACTGCGTATGGAAATGCCCGGTTGAGTTGCCGAATACAAACCGTTCCTTCACATTGGCTGTCAGCGCGATTTTGTCAGACAGATAAAAATCCGCCGAGAGAGTGAGCGCACCGCCATAGATGAAGACATCGTCATTGTGGAGCGTTGAACCGTCGGACAGGGTGTGCTTGCCCCAGTTTACCGTTTCATAGCCGCCGAGGGCCGACACTCCGCCATAGAGATGGAATGTCTGCGAATAGTCGCTGATAAGATGGAGGTTATATCCCGCCTCCGCGGTGAACTGCGCCACGGGGATACGACCTTTTTCGGCATAAGGCTTATAGGTCTGGAGATACTCGCCGCCGAAGCTCCATGTGTTAGCGTCACCCTTGAACACCGAGTAATACACTCCGAATGAATAGCCGCAGTCGCGGGAGTTTCCGGTATAAAAACCGTCTGCCATATTCGCCTTAATTTCCACCGCTGACATTCCGGGAAGGCATCGCTGGGCCATTGCCTGCCCTCCGCAGAGGGCAAGCATGGCAGCGATTATCATTATCGCTTTTCTCATAGGTTACTGGATTGAAAGTTCGTCGATTACGCTGGCTCTAACAATATCTTCGTTCTCCACCACGAAGGACTGGTGTCTGCCGCCTTCCTTCTCAGCGACCTCGATAACAAGCTGCTTGTCGTCGGGGATTGTGAATTTCTCCAGCGCAAACACAGTGCGTTCCGATGATTTTGCGGAAACGACCACTACATAGTTCTGGGCGCGCAGAGGCTCCAATACCTGCTCCTGCATGGCGGTCCGCTTGATAACTTTCTTATCCACAATCTTGAAACTCACAAAATCGACATCGAAAGGAATGTTGGAGGTGTTCTTCAGTTCAGTATGGAAATACAGAAGCCCATTGTTGGCATAGATTGATTTCAGAAGAAACTGCACCCCGAAACGCTTTGAGCCGATATGCTTGATCTCGCGCTTGTTCTGCTTGTGGATACTTTTCATAATCAGCTTGACAAGCATAGGACTTTCACTGCCGAGGCGTTCAAGGTAGATTTCCTGCGCGTTGTTGGGGCGGTTGACCGCCTCGCCGTCGTGGAGGAAGTCAGTCATCTCTATACTGAGTAACAGCGGTTCTTTGGCGAATTTCACGTTAAACGTGTAATAGCTGCCATCTTCCGTGATTACCGACAGGTTTGTTTCCTGCTTGAACGACTTGAAGGCGGATTTGACACGCAGCACATTCTTCGCGCCGTCGGCAAGTCCGGCGACAAGGTTTTCATTGCCCAAATCGACATAGGTAATCTCTGCCGGGAAAATGATGTGCGTCGTCTTGTTATGGCATACCTCCAGAGCGTGAGGCGGAATCATGCGGTCGAAGCCTACTTTTCGCGTAAGACCGCTGAACTTGTCGCCGTCGGTGTAGTTATCACCGTACACGTTCAGGTCGTGTTCAGCAACCTGTTCAGTGTCAGGCGACACGTTGTTATCGGCACTACTGGCCGTCTTTTTGCCTTTTGCGAAGGCGGGGGTTGCTATGCCGAGAACGGCAATGGCTGAAAGAATAATTGTTTTCAGTTTCATTTTTTACGTTGGATTTAAGTGGTTTAATTGTTTTCGGGCTGGTAAAGCATTACACGGTACCCGGATTTAAGATGCACCTTGACGGTACGCATCTTCTTTGTGAGATACTGGCTTACGCCGTTGATAAGTCCACGACCCACATCGGAGGCAATCTGCGCTCCGGCATCGGTGGAGATGTTGATAGAGCTGCCCATCGTACTGCCCATGTTGGCACCGATTTCATGCAGTGCGTCACTCTCCATAGAGTTAGGGATGTTTATTCCCTCCTGGCCGTCGGAATCATATACTTTCAGCTCCACCTCATAGATTGAGCCTCCCGTTTCCACCGAGGTAATCTCAATCTCCAGACGCTCGTCCTGCAACCTTGCCAATCCCGTCAGAGTTGTCTGTCGAGGTATAAGCCTGTTGCCGACCCACATCGGTTCGGTTGTCCGCAATTTCACGGACTGACCGTTGGTTACCGACTGGTCTCCGGCTATGACAGCGGCGATTGTGTTCCTGCCTGTCGAGCGTTTTATGCCGACCGAGGTGTTGAACCCACGGTCATTTGTGGCGACACTCAAAGTCGATACGACATTATGGGTCACGTTTTGCACCGGCTGCACGTTGCGTTTGCGTTTCTCATCGGACTGAGCCGGAGATGCCTGACCGTCGGCACTGTTGCCGTTACCCATATACTGCGCCGCCAACTGATAAGATCTTTCAAGCAGCTCCATCTCGTTGGGCTGCTGAGACTGTTGTGTCATGGCGTTCTGCATCTCCAGCTCATCAATCCGTGCCTGCAATTCGGCTACCTGCGCCGATTCATTGTAGTCAGGCACATAAAAATCCTGTAAGGATGCCTGCGCCTGCTGGTATGCCGCCGCAGAGTTCTGGATTTCGTCAGGGACTGTCGGCGTTGCCGGGGCAGTAACCGTGTCGAGCTGGAGCGATACGGCATTGATTGTGCTGTCATTGCGCGACTTGTCTTTCTGCGCTGCCTCCTGTTCGTATGCCTTCAGTTTAGTGTCAGGCATACCGGCGGAAGTCTGGTCGGGCAGCTCCATGTTCGCCTTCCCCTTTGCCGCCTCATCCTCGCCGCTTGGGACGAAGATGATCCACAGGCATACGAGAAAGGACAATATAAGGAGTGTATAGACCGTGAGGCGTTTGAGCCGTTCCCGTTCAGCCGCAGTCTTGGGCGTGAACTTCGCTTTGAGGTCGTCAAGGAATTTCATGGCCCGTGTTGTTTGTAGGTAATTCCAGTTGCTGAATATGCTCAATCTCGACCGCCTGCCGAGCGTGTCCGGCACCCATCTTGTAGCAGGCGTGTCCGGACACGAAGAAGGCTACAAGGATAAATGCCGAGAGAAGAATGGTAACGACCATAAGGCGTTGCTTGTGGGGCATATCGTCACAGGCTTTTCTCACCCGTTCTTTGATTTTCCCTTTCGGGCCGTGCCACACCTTATTATATAAGGGTGCCACGAGGTTGCGGATTTTCTGTTTTATACTCATTGGGACAATGTTCTTTTTGTGGTTATCAAATCTTTGTTTTCAAGGATTGTCAGACCCTCGATCATGAAGCCGTTGGGATTGTCGTCGGAGCGCGACACATTGGAAAGTCTGCATTGTGTTATAAGCGACCTTTCTGTCACGTTGCTCTGACGGATAATCATCTGCCGGGCGTAGGTTCTTACCTGATAGGGATAGTCGTTGAAATCGGCGACTATGCTGTCCACCTGCAACACCTGTGTGATGTTTCCGGCGATGATGCGGTTATAATATCCCTTCTCCACATAATCGGAGTAGTAATTGTAGGCACTCCTGTCGGCCAGTGACATGGCGCGGTTGATGTTGTGTTCAATCGCCGACTTGTCGGGCGACAGGGTGAAGAACAGTTCATGGAAGCGGCGCACGTGTTCCCGCGCCTCCGCCGGCCTGTTCTGCTCCATGTCTTGAGACAAGGCAAGCATCAGCGACTTGCCGTTGTCAAGGACATATATTTTCTCACGCTGCTTTTCGGCGAAGTTCAGGGAGAGTATCACGGTACCGATGGCTACACAGGCGCATAACGATACCATGATTATACCGAACAGCCTTATCTGCCGAAAAGAGGTCTCGATGTTTTTTAATGACTTAAATTCCATAGTTTTAATTGTTGATTCTAAATTGACAGGTATCGGAAGATATGGCTGATGACATCGACCGTCCAACCGTTGCCGAGCAACCTGTATATCTGAGGTTCACTGCAATTCCACTCATACCATTTGGGTATGGTCTGTATTCGGCAGCACTCCGCAGGAGTGAGATAACGGATAACCATGTCATCGCCATTTACAATCAGCATCGCGGCGAACTTGCTTGATGATGCCACAAGACAGGAGGCTTTGCCGGATACAATCGGACGGAAGCCGCCTCCGAACTGGGGTTTAACGACAGAACCTGGGATTACCAGAGTCGATGATGATTCATTACAGCAGTCTCTAATCAGATGATTCTTCTGTATCGCCTGTATCGGAACTCTCGCAATATCGGGTGCAGGATAAAACGGATTCCGGCTTGAGACCTTATTTGGATCAATCCTCTCAAAGTCATGTCTGGCGAAGGCTGAGTCATCAGAGGGGTCAAACCATAAGTCAAGGATATTCTCATCTGAAATATTGCCTTGTTCCTGAACGCCATATTCACGTTGCCTTACAAGCTTGTCAATCTCGTCGGGCTTAAGATAGAATCTGCTGTCAACATCACTGTCAAGAATATCACGGAGATAAATGCCCCTGTCTTCCGGTTGAGGAATGTCGGTATGGAGAGTAGAGCCAAACAGGTCAGGGACAGACTTGATGCGGATATTTGTCCAGTACAATCTGTAACGGTTCTGCGCGGACACCAGTGCGGAATTTATCGCAACAGGAAAAATACCGAGATGACTGCTGATTATATTCTCATATTCAGAAAGCATCCTGACATTCTCCAACAGGAACTTTACATCGGGATTATATGCCTGTATTTCACGCAAAATCCTGACATACTCAAAAAACAGTTTGCTTCGCGGGTCACTGAAATTCAACTGTTTCCCTGCAAAACTGAATCCCTGACATGGAGAACCACCTATTAGAAGGTCTATGGATGGAAGATCCGTGGCCTTCACATCCGTCACGTTCCCCAGTTGTATTGTATCGGGAAAGTTATGTTGGGTCTGCCTTATTGCCTGTCTGTCAATCTCGGATGCGAAATATTGTTTCACCGAAATGCCGGCTTCGCGTAATGCTATGGCCCCGCACGACATGCCGTCAAACAATGACAGCACGGTAAGTCCGTCTTTAGACATAGACAGGATTTAGCCATACTATTTAAGGAGTTTGCCGACGCGCCCTGCTACATTTCCTGCCACACCACCGGCGACACTTCCAGCCCACGAGCCTCCGGTCATGGCAGTGTTGTTGATCGAGCGGTTATAGCTGCCCATACCACCTGCCTGAATAATCCAGCCAGCGACAGTCGGAATCGTGAAGTAGCCGATAATGCCGATAATCATGAACACCGTATAAGCGGTGTTGCTCCCGTCAAGGTCAACATTCGGATTATTAGTCAGTTCCGAAATGTCGTTCTGAAGCATCAGGACTTGGATTTTCGCCAATATGGTCGAAAATAGGTCTGCGACCGGCAACCATAGATAGGTCTGAATGTAGCGGCATATCCATTGGACGAGGGTGTGCTGGAATCCGTCCCAGACCGATATGGCAAAGGAAATCGGTCCCAATATCGCCAGCACTATCAAGAAAAATGTCCTTATGGTGTCTATCGTGAGCGAGGCTGCCTGAAAGAGCATCTCCAGCAATTCCCGAAAGAAATTCTGGATTGCTTTCTTCACTTTATACATCCCTCTTTCGATATACATTCCGGCAGCGGTGCCAATCTCCGTTACGCCCAACTCATCAATCTGCCTGTCAAACTCGGCGTCATCCACGAGGTAGGCGGTTGACGGGTCCCTCATCATCGCCTCGTATTCCAGACGGTCCTTTTCCTCGCGGTACTTCTTCATGTCAAGGGTCTGGCCTTCGAGCATCGAGGCTGTGCCTTGCACAATTGGCGACATTACTGAATTGATTGTGCCGAGTACGACCGTGGGAAAGAACATTATGCAGAATCCGATTACGAAAGGGCGCAGCAGCGGAAAAACATCTATCGGTTCAGCTCTTGCCAGTGCCTGCCATATACGGTAGGCGACGAAGAACAACGCGCCTAATCCGGCTATGCCCTGTGCCACTCCTGCCATGTCGCCGCACAATGGCATCATCTCATCATAGAGCGACCGGAGTATGGAGTGGAGGTTTGAGAAATCTATCGCGCAAAGCATAGGCATCACCAGTATTTTTCAGAGCCGTCGCCGTAGAGGTTCACAACTCTTTGTGTATCGGCTTTCTTTTTGGCGCGGAGATATGAAACGCTTATGTTCTTGTTGGTGAAATACGCCGTCAGGTTCTTCAAACGCTTCATCTCTTTGTAGCAGTCATCCACTACATCCATGCGGTCTTTGTCAGTCATACTTAGCGTTGTTATATTGACTACCTGTTTCAGATCGCCGAGGACGCCGTTGGCTTCTTCAAGAATCCGGGTATATCCCGATGCGATTGCCGAAAGTTCTCCGCTGGTGAAATTGGGGTCAGTCAACATCTTTTTGAAGTTGTTGACATAGTAGCCTGATATATCGCCCAGCATCAGAACTGTCTGCTGAACCTTGCGGGCGTCGCGGACAAGGTTATTTACCGATTGCAGAGCATCGTAATACTTTTTCGCCTGCTGATAGATCTTGACCGTCTCCTTGAAGTTGTTAATCATATTTTGAGCGGTCGTTGATTCCTGCACGAGTGATTTTGAGGAATTTACGATGGATTGGGCGATGTTTGACGGATCTATGACCGTCCATTGGGCGTTTGCCCTGCCAGTACCTAACAGTAGGCACAGGGCGATAAGGGGAAATAGATATTTCAGTTGTCTCATTTTTTTTACGTTGGATTTTTGGGGTTATCTGATTTTGGAGGCCATGCCTCCGATTATTCTCACTCCTATGTAAAGCAGGAGCAAGGGGAAGGTAATAGTGGCGATGAAGGCGACTGCCATACTCGCCAGTATCACCCATAGCACATAGAGGACTTTCATAGCGGTAGCCATTGTGAGAGGTAACTGACTATTCTGGAGAACACATCCGACACAAACGGCCCGGCATACTGGACAGCTTTATAAGCTCCTACGAATACGGCGGACAGCACCGCTATTCCGGCGAGAAAGAGGATTGTGCCTGTCAGCACTCCGAGTATCGGATGGAACACTTTGGGAATCTTCATGTGGCACCCTCCCTTCTCTCGTTGGCGAGCATCCTTATCGCCGCCTCAACACTGCCACCGAGCTGGGCGGCTTTGTTCAGTACCTGAATCTTCTCCGTTTCCTCGGTGGTGTAACAGAGATATTCTTCAGTCGAGACTTCCGTGGCATATACGGCTGACTGTGTGCCGCCAAGACCAATCCATACCTCTTTATACAGGCGGTTCGGATTGTTCGCCATATTGATACTGAGTATCTGCGCTTTCTCTTTGTCGGTCAGACCCAACAGTTCCTGTATCTGGTCAAAGCGGTTCATATACTTTCTCTGGTCGAGAAGTATCTTGCAGTCGGAGTTGTTGATGATGGTTTCCTTGACAATCGGCGACGATATTATGTCGTCAACCTCTTGCGTTACCACGACTGCCTCGCCGAAGTATTTGCGGACGGTCTTGAACATATATCTCAGATATTCAGCCATGTTCGCCGAAGAAAGAGCTTTCCACGCTTCTTCCACCACCATCATCTTACGGATACCCTTTAACCGTCTCATTTTATTGATGAAAGCCTCCATAATGATGATAGTAACTACCGGGAATAATTCTTTGTTATCCTTCACAGCATCAATTTCAAAGACCACAAACCGCTTGTTGAGCAGGTCAATGTTTTCTTTGGAATTGAGCAGGAAATCATACCGGCCACCGTGGTAATACTGGCGCAAGGTTGTCAAGAAGTTATCTATATCAAAATCCTGTTTGTATATGGGGATAGGACGCTGCGCCATTTCAGCACGGTATTCATCACGCATAAACTCGTAGAACGAGTTGAAACACGGCACTATATCCTTATCAGCCCTCATCCTGTCAAGGAACATAGACAACGCAGAGCCAAGTTCGCCGCTCTCCGTTTTTGTAACCCTGTCATCCTCTGATTTCCAAAGCGTCAACAAGAGCGTCTTTATCGAATCTTTCTTTTCGACATCGAAAACGCCGTCATCGGTATAGAAAGGATTGAAAGATATTGGGTTATCCTCCGTGTAGGTGTAATAGATACCGTCCTCGCCGTGGGTACGGTTGTGGATAAGATTGCACAGACCTTCATAGGAGTTGCCGGTGTCAATCAGCAGCACATGGGTTCCTTGCTCATAGTATTGCCTGACGAGGTGGTTCGTAAAAAACGACTTGCCGCTACCGGACGGCCCGAGTATGAACTTATTGCGGTTGGTGGTTATACCACGTTTCATTGGCTCGTCCGATATGTCAAGATGGAGAGGTTTCCCCGTCAGCCTATCGACCATCTTTATTCCGAATGGAGATAAAGATGAACGGTAGTTTGTCTCGGCCGTGAAGAAACAGGCGGCAGGCTCGATAAACGTATAGAACGATTCCTCGGCTGGAAAATCCGCCTCGTTGCCCGGCATTGCCGACCAATAGAGTGTCGGACAGTCGATAGTATTGTGCCTCGGCATACAACCCATAGTCGCAAGCTGTCCGCCGACATCGTTCTTTATCCTGCGTAGTTCCTCAGTGTCGTCGCTCCACGCCATTATGTTGCAATGGCAGCGTACCGAGGTAAGTCCGTAACTGTGGGCCTCATTGAGATAGCGGTCTATCCACTCTTTGTTAATAGCGTTTGAGCGTGAGTAGCGGCTCAAAGAGTTCATGTTGCGAGCGGTCTTTTCAAACTTCGCCAGATTTTCGTCGTGGTCGTCGATAAACACATACTGGTTGTAGATATGATTGCATGGTAACAGCAACCCGACGGGACTTGCAAATGAAAGACGGCAGTCGCTACGGTCAGTGGATAACCGTTCATATCGGTTGTCGGTGCTTACCTTTGCCGGAAGGTCATCCGTGTCTGACAACGTATGCAGACATAGCATCTTGTCTCCGATACGCATCTGACGCGCCGACAGGTCTATGTCCTCCAGACAGCTCACATCATCCATCGTCAGCGACATATACCGCTCGATAAGACCGGATTTGTCGTCGGTGCCGACAATCTCATCATCTGACAGGCGGCGCAGTCTGAGATAGCCGGTGTCATTGATGATTCTTTCAAACTGTTCGACACTCTCCATGAACTTCACCACCATTTCGTGATTCAGTTCTTTCGGTGTCAGGCGACCACGGCAGAGCGTCGAGAAGTTGCTCTGCTGACGCGCACGTTCTTTTGTCGTTTTTGTCAGGAACAGATAGCATCTGTGAGACAGGTAGGGACGCTCATTAAAATGGCGTTCAAAACTCCTGTCAAGAAAAGACAGATCATCTTTTTGCAGTTCCGGCTTGTAGCGTTCACTGATGAACCAGTCCTGCTTATGCACCACCGAGTAGTGGGGCAACACCTTTATCGCCTTGCACCATGCGGCGTGCATGGCCTCATATTCGGCAGAGGTTACTGTAAACAGTTCCGGCAGTGCTACCTCGAAGGCGACTGTAATGTCGGCGTCCTTGCTGATGATGCAGCCGTGTTCCACGGCGAGAATCGGCAGCTTTGATTCCAGTGTAGTGGCTTTAAGTGTGTTTCTCATTTCTTTCCTCCTTTTATCAGTCGTTTGAGACGGAGACGGTTGATGATGTACCGGGGGTGATATTCCACAGCCGAGAGTTTCATCAGACCGTGTTCGCCATATTTGGCGTTAAGATGGAAGGTGAGCCAGACAAGGGCTGAGGCGGCAGTTACGCCGAACCCGATGCAGATCCATTGCGATATGCCTGCGATATACATGATGACGAACACCACGAACAGGGCGAGCAGTCCGCCTGCGAAGATGAACAGGTACTGCGCCTTCAGTCCCTTGTATTCCACCGACCGTCCTATGCCCTTGTTGACAGCATATTCGGCCATTGGCTCGGATGATTAAAGGAAGAACGAGCGGAGGATAGTGGCGGCGACGATAAGGAAGATACACGCTCCGAACCACGACGCGGCAGTCTTGCTTGTGTCGGGGTCTCCGCTCGACCACTTGGAATAGACCTTGATGCCTCCGATAAGACCCACCACGGCACCGATGGCATAGATTAGCTTGGTGCCGGGGTCAAAATACGAGGTTACCATTGATGTCGCCTCGTTGATACCCGCCATGCCGTTGCCGGCGGCGGCAGCCCTCAGTCCGCCGAGAAATCCGGCGAGGATCGCCACCATGAGGCGGCATTTGAAAATCAGATACCTGTTTTTAAGATTCTTGATTGTTTCTTTCATGCTTTTGTTTCATTTTTTTGAAGCACAGGCAGCCCCCGGCCGCTCCGCAGACGGGAGCAGCCCACACTTCGGGTTGATAAATTGGGGTTGGATTTTTGTCCTTGCGGACGCGGATTAGTGGTTTTGCGCCTTATGGCAGCATATCGGCAGGATTGAAATCTTCCGGCTTGGCGGTAACGGTTTTGACAGCCGACACTTTTTTGACAGGTCGAGGCAATCCGGCAGCGGAATTCTTCTCCCTTATTTCAGCCTGTATGCTCATCCGGATGCAGAGGTTTACGCGGCGGTCTATATCATCGTTAGTTGATGTAAGACGCTCCATCAGCTCCGTATCCCGTAGGTCAGATAGGATTTTACCGGCCTCTGCCTGCTGTTCGGGTGTCGCGTCGGGATTCATGGCGGTATTGATTTTTTCCTCCAGTTCATCGAGAGGTATCCCTGTCGCCGTAGGCGCGGAGGGACCGGAATCCTCAACATCGCGGATGTCAACATCAAATGCCGTATCAGTCTCGGCAGCCGACAGAGGTGTGAATTTTGGAGACTGTGTTGTCTGCGGTTCCAGCATATCGGGCGTTTCTTCGGTAAATTCGACATCCTTGAAATTCACGTCGCCAATCATACTTTTAACCACTTTAGGTAAAGTCTCGGTAACAGTGTCGGTTATGACTTTCATCATCCTTGCCTCCAGACTGTCAATATCGAATGAACTTGCGCCTACCAGAGATTTGTTTTCAGTCTCCGGCATCGGTACATCCGGCTGTTGCCCTAAACTGTCAGCGGCAACGCCGTTCTCATTCTTCTCGGTGGACTTGGGTCTGCGCTTATCTATAACCAGATAACCGACAAGGACAGCATTACACGCCAGTATGCCTCCCACTACGAATATTTCAAATCCGGTCATAGGCTTTCAGGATTGGTGAAACGGGAATTTATTATCTTTCCGATATTGTTACCATAATTTTTGAAATGGTGAGCCAGCACATTGTCAAGGAATCCCGTTAATGTAACACAGTCACATCCTGCCGCTTCAAGAATCAGCAATATGTTCCGATGATATTCCGGTCGGATATTGACCTGCTTTCCCGTTGATGCTCTGAACGCTTTTTCAGGCTCGTGGAGAAAAGTATCCTTGTATAGTTCCGGGCCACACGCATTTTCGATGGCAGCTTCTATTTCTTCAAAAGCCACTCCTTCTGTCAGCGGCTTATAGTCCGGATTGGATTCACCACTGTAGCGCACTCTATCAGTGCCGAAATTGGTATCTGGCTCTCGGATTGGATCCGGCTCCTGAATGTCAGTTACGGTCGGCATGACTACCGCACTTGCGTGAATGTATGCTTCTACACGCTCCTTGATATAACGGTCAATCGCGGGTGTAACATCAGAGACAAATTCTTCTGTCATTTTCGGGAAGCTGTCCATGAAACGCTCAAGCCCTGTAATCATGTCATCACTGGCTTTGAGAATGGTTCCGACATCCTTCTTGTCTCTTTTGTAGCCGGATAAAACCCAGATGCAGAAAACGATATTGGCTGCAACTAACGAGAACATGAAGATGATGAATACGGTATCACTCATAGCGTTACAGTTTTGGAACCACGGTCTGTCAGTTCGTTGATGACATCCCTGTTGGCTACAAGGTGAGAGATTATGATATTGGTAACGTATGCCCCGATTGTCAGGTCTCTGTCGTCGAACAGGGCCACCGTCTTTGCGAGTTTGTTGACAAGCTCACGGGGAACGAATATTCCTTTTCGCGCCCCGACGGTATAGGGGGCGAGGAACTCGGAACGGTATGCTTTGACCGCCGCCTCGTCATGGAAGTCTGTGCCGACTTCTTCCGACGCTTTCGCGCAGACGCGCAAATCACAGTATTTCGGATTGTTCATGTTGATTTCATCATTTTAGAATTGTTTACTTTTTTGATACAGGCTCTGCAATATCGGCTCGACTTCCCGGAAATGTTCCGCGAGGACATTATGCACATACTGGGCGATTGACAGGTCTTCATTGAACAAAGCCTGTATCTTCAGTATCTTGTGCCGGAACTCGTTTACCACCATGACCTGACGGCCTTTCTTGTTAAAGGCATCAATGGGACATCCCTCAACGAAAGTGCGCAGATATTCATCTTCCTCTTTCGTGCGGTCGGGTGTGACGGGCTTTCTCGCCAACTCATCTTTCACCTCGTCAGGCGGCGATTCAGTGGCGGGAGGCTCCCTCTTGGCTTTACGGTAGGACGGCATCGCGTCCTCACGGTAGCCGTCAAGGAAATCCTGCGCGTCCTGGGTATCGAAGCCGCTGGTTATATCCTTTTTCGCCATACGGTTCAGACATTTATTATCTTGCGGATCTCGGCAACAAGCTCCGGCAGATTGCTCCCTTTCAGCAGACGCTTGTCGGGAGGCAACATAGTTGACCGGAACATTCCGACTTTTCCGACAGCGGCACCGTCCTTGAAAAATCTGGAGCTGTTTGCCAGCACCGTGTCGAGAGAGTGCAGCCCAAGTTCGTCAAGATAGTTGTCGATGATGCCGCAAAGACGGGTTTTGGCCTTTGACGGCACACGGTTCCATACAAGGTTCACATCTTTGATTTTCGTTTTGCCTGTGGTGATCATGTTGTTCACCACATGGCTGGCGAAGCGGATTGAACTTTTCATGTCGGCGGTGTCGGTGGTTATCGGCACGAAAAGATAGTCCATAACGGACAGGAGTTTCACGATTTCAATATCGTTCACCGTACCTGTGATGTCGAAAAACACCACTTGCGGATTTGCGCCCTCGTCGAGCCTTTCAACGGCGACTTTCGCGGCCTCTGCCGGATTGGAGAGAATAATCTCGTATGCCTTCTTGCCGAAATTGCGGTAGAAGTTCTGCATTACTCTTTTAAGGTATGGATTCTCTCCGGTAACATTGAGGTCGTTCTCGCGGTAGTCTTTCTGGGAGTGCTGCCTGTCGTCGCAATCAATGACAATCACATCGACGCCCTCCAGATAATAGAGGTAACTCGCCGTAAGAGCTGTGAGGGTTGACTTGCCCGCGCCACCTTTCTGCGTGGCAAAGGCAACGAAAATTGGTTCGCTCATAATTTTAGCGTTTTAATGTTAATGATTCGGGTAGATTATCATGCCATTTCCGAAAGGAATTTCCCCCGGCTTGATAGCCGTGTCCGGGCAGAAGGCACATTCGCTGACTCACAGGACCGGTCTTGTTATAATATGGTCAGCGGTGCATGGCGTCTGTATTGTGGGTTGCAACCGTTTCATTCCCGTTATGCCGTGCGTGCAGGAGTGTGTTGTCATTCAATCATTATTTCACACTTTCACACATGGGACAACAAACTCACTTTATCACTCATACACACCTGCGTGCAGGTGAGGGCATGACGGATAAGGTTGCAATGCCTGTGGCAGAAAACTCACGACAGAGAATGAAGAAATCAATGATTGTATTGAGGAAAGAATCAGTGTTCCGATTATCGTTCCTGCATCGTCTCTGTCATTCGAGCCTCTGTGCAAGTTAAACGAGGACAAATCACAAAAAGATTTACAACCCTATGATTTTGCGCTACTTTGCGTAACGATTGCGCTACTTTGCGTTACTTTTCATTCGGCGAAAAACCGGGGCGCACGGATACATTGTTATAAATGCGGTGACAGCGAACCGCAGGAATCAGTCCCGGCACACGACAAAGATGTCAGACAGTGCCGAAATAATATGCCCACGACCGTCAGGACCGGCACGGTCAGCCGTAAATTACCCCGCTGGTTCTATATATTCATCCGTCATAGCCGGATTGTTCCCACTGTCATTTTCCTCAATATCATAGAGATGTTCACATGAACATAGCAAGGTATGTTTTCCGCTGCATGAAATAAGATTTGCAGCAGAAAACCCTTGCCATGTGCATGGAGCCTGCGATTACTCCAAAGTCGTAATCGCCCAAAGAACCTGCGGTGCAGTAATACACCGTGAATTTCCCCAAACCACTTAATCCCCGTTTTTATGAAACAGAATTTTAAGAAAACCGGGCGTCATCCAAAGATAGACGCCACGGCTTTCCGATGCTCCGTCAACTTTTCGGCATCGGAACACGCCTCACTCCAGACCATGCACGAGCAGTCCGGCATAGAATCTCTGTCGGCATTTGTCAAAATGCGGATATTCTCCAAGCCATTCAAGGTGCATTATATAGATGACAACACCCGCATCTTCATAGACAGGCTTTCATCGCTCAACGCGCTTTACCGAACATTCGTGATTGACTATGACAAGTTCGTCGATATGCTCAAACAGCATTTCACCGAGAAAAAGGCATTGTCGTTGCTTTACAAGTTAGAGCAAACCGCCGTGGAGATAGTAAAAGTCAACCGCGAGATTGTCGCTCTCGCCAGAGAGTTCGATGCCCGATGGTTGCAAAAATCTCTTTAGGAAAATCTATCTACGGTGCATTGTCATACAACGCCGAAAAGATAAACAAAGAACATGGACGAGTCCTCGACACCAACAAAATCTATAATGACGGTTCCGGCAACATAGACATACACCGGGCTTTCGAGGATTTCAAACGGTGGATGCCGCAGCATACCAAAGCCGAGAAAACTATGATGCACATTTCCCTCAATCCCCATCCCGACGACCGTCTGAGCGAGATGCAATACACGCAACTCGCCCACGAGTATATGGAGAAGATGGGGTTTGCCGAGATGCCGTACATAATAGTGAAACACGAAGACATCGACCGCCACCATATACATATCGTGGCTCTCCGTGTCCGTCCCGACGGTTCCTGTATCTCCGACAAAAACAATTTCTACCGCAGCAAGGAGATAACACGGGAGCTGGAGAAAAAGTACGGGCTGCATACCGCCGAGCGTCAGAAAATCACTCCCGATATGCCCATAAAGAAGATTGATCCGTCTGGCGACATCAAGCGACAGGTTGCCAACACGGTCAAAATGGTCGGTATGCGCTACAAGTTCCAGACCATCGGCGAGTATAACGCCATACTCGGTCTTTATAATGTAAGGTGTGAGCAGACCGATGGCAGGGTCAACGGACGGGAATATCACGGGCTGGTGTATTTCGCTACTGACGACAACGGCAAGACCATCGCATCGCCGTTCAAGGCGTCGCGCCTCGGCAAGTTCGCCAGCCGCACGGCGATAGACGGAAGAATGGAGAGGGCGAAAGACAAAATCGACATCCGTCCGACCAAGCAATCCGTATCGGAAGTTATGGCTAAATCTTCGGGTAAGGACGATTTCATCGCCAAGCTCAAAGAGCGGAACATCGACTTTATTCTGCGCTATACCGATACCGGGCGCATATACGGCGCGACATTCATAGACCACAATACAAGGACAGTCCTCAACGGTTCGCGTCTGGGCAAGGAGTTCTCAGCCAACTCACTTGAAAAATGGTTCACCGTCGGAGAAAAGCCTTCGGTCATGCCCTTTGCACCCGATGTTCAGCAGGAACAGCCACAGCCGGATACCCGACAATCGCAGTCAGAACACAGTCAATCCCAATCAGGCAATACGCAGACCGGTTCCGCAGACAGCGGGCAAAGTACGACAGGCGGCGGTTCGGGTACCTCACAAAGCCAGCCGTTCAGCCAGCCTCAATCCCAGACACGGCAGAACAATTCTTCCGCTTATGATGATGCGCCGACGCTCCCCGGTCTTGACCTGTTCCAGACCGGACCCGGATTCGATCCGCAGGAGGAAGCCTTCTACCGCGAGATGCAGCGGCGCAGGAAGAAAAAACGCCGTGGACCCAAACTATAATTGTAAAACTCAAAAACAAAAATTATTATGTCACAACAGGAAGATGACCTCAGGGCGTTGTCGAAAATCATGGATCTGCTCCGTGGTGTCAGCATCGCCGTGATGGTTGCCAACATTTACTGGTTCTGTCAGCCCCTCGTGTCGGGCTGGGAGTTCCACCCTCAGACCATGAAGGTTCTTCGCGGTCTTGACGAGGCCGGGAGCCTGTTCCACAATCCGTGGAACGCCAAATGGTGGACGCTCCTTCTGCTTGCCCTCTCGTGTTTCGGCACCAAAGGTGTCAAGAACGAAAAAATAAAATGGGGCCAGATATGGCTCATAATCTCCATTGGTGCCGTGCTGTTTTTCCTCGATTGGTGGATGGTGTCTCTCGGTTGGTACTACACCTATATATTAACCACCATATCGGGATATGTGTGCCTGCTGCTCGGAGGGGTGTGGATGAGCCGTCTGCTGAAGAACAACATGATGGATGACCGCTTCAACGAGGAAAACGAATCGTTCATGCAGGAGACCAAGCTGATGGAGAATGAATATTCAGTAAACCTTCCCACACGCTTTTATTATAAAAAACGGTGGAACAGGGGCTGGATAAACGTGGTCAATCCGTTCAGAGCCTCAATAGTCCTCGGCACTCCCGGCTCCGGCAAGTCATTCGCTGTCGTCAACAATTTCATCAAACAGCAGATAGAAAAGGGCTTCGGGCTTTATGTGTATGACTACAAATTCCCTGATTTGTCGCTGATTGCGTATAACCATATGCTCAACCATGCCGACAGCTACGGTAAGAATCCGCCCACATTCTGCGTCATAAATTTCGATGATCCGGAACATTCACACAGGTGTAATCCGATACACCCGGATTTCATGTCGGACATCGCAGATGCCTACGAATCGGCATACACCATTATGATGAATTTGAACCGCACATGGGTGTGACCTGAAAAGTCACATGATTGATTGTTAAACAATGATATTCAAAGAGTTGAATATTGATTTAACCCGCTGTTCCGTCAGCGGTAGCCTACCGTGAGGTGCGTTTCCAGCAATGGGACGTGCCAAGCTCACTGGGACAACGTACACTTTCAGTAATGACAAGACGTAACCGAGAGGGGAGTCAAGAACGGTTAGTATCGTACCGTTGAGTGGCCAGGCTGGATAGTATGGTTAACGTAAGTGAACTGTCTTTAGCCATCGTAAGGTTTGAAGGAGCCAAAGATACTGAGCGCTCTCACCAAAATGGTAAGCAGTCGGATAACCCTGCCCACGTTAGGGTTACACGGACAAAGCACTGCCGGTGGAGTTGACAGAACCTAACCTATCCTTTGTCAATCATGTGGAACAGGGCAAGCCTGTATCTCTCTCATGGCAACATGAGTAAGCGAGCCGCAAGGTGAGCCGAACGGGGTGCAGGTATGAGATAACGGAAAAAGCGAATGCCGTCCTGTAATGGGACGGATACGGATTGACCTCATTGCCATGTATGGCAGAGAGCCACATCATCCGACACGAAAGTGGGCAGACTTCCGTATATGGTAACTCTTTACAAGATAACTTTTAGAACTTTTTAAAGTAGAAAGCAAATGAACGAATCGAAAGAAACGTGTGCGCCTACTGACAAGGGGCAGACAACTTGGGACGGGATAGACTGGCCCAAGTGCGAAGCCTTTGTCCGAAAGCTACAAGCGCGTATTGTAAAGGCTCAGAAAGAAGGCAGACATAACAAGGTGAAAGCCTTGCAATGGATGCTTACTCATTCTTTTTACGCCAAGGCATTGGCCGTAAAAAGGGTTACTTCCAACAAAGGGAAGAACACGTCTGGAGTGGACAAACAGCTTTGGGACTCTCCCAAGCGAAAATTCAAAGCAATCAGTGAACTCAAACGCAGAGGCTACAGACCGCAGCCCCTCCGCAGAGTACACATCAAGAAAAAGAACGGTAAACTCCGACCGTTGGGAATACCGACCATGAAAGACCGCGCTATGCAGGCTCTTTATCTCATGGCTCTTGAACCGATAGCCGAGACGACAGGTGACAGATTTTCCTATGGTTTCCGAAAGAAGCGTAGAACAATGGATGCCATCCGTCAAATCGACACGGTGCTGAACCGTGGGCATTCTCCACAATGGATTTTGGAGGGTGATATAAAAGGCTGCTTCGACCACATAAGTCACGAATGGTTACTCGCCAACATCCCAATGGATAAGGCGATACTCAAAAAATGGCTCAAATGTGGAGCGGTGTTCAATGGTAAATTGTTCCCGACGGAAGAGGGTACTCCCCAAGGCGGTATAATATCACCGACACTTGCAAACATGACGCTTGACGGACTACAACCATTGCTCGCCGAAAGATTTAAGAAAATCTTCCGTACCAAAAAGACCACCAACTTCAAAGTAAACCTTATCCGTACCGCAGATGACTTTGTAATCACAGGATTAAGCAAGGAACTTCTTGAAAACGAGGTAAAACCTGTCGTTATAGAGTTCCTCAAAGAAAGGGGTCTGACCCTTTCCGAAGAGAAAACAAAGATAACTCATATCAATGACGGCTTCGACTTCCTCGGATTCAATATAAGAAAGTTCGGCAAACGATTGTACACATCCCCATCCAAAGATGCAAGGAAACGTTTCAAAGCGAAAGTTTCCGACATCATATTGGGACACAAAATGTGTAGACAAGAGTCTCTGATTAGAATGCTCAATCTTGTAATCACAGGCTGGAGCAACTACTACCGTTACGGAGTATCAACCGATGCTTTTCATGACTGCGACAATCACATTTTCAATATGACATGGAAATGGGCACTCAGACGTCATCCAAAGAAAACGAGACCTTGGGTGGCTAAGAGATATTGGCACGAAATCCGTGGCAGGAAATGGACTTTCGCATGGAAATATGCTTCAAAAAGCAGGAAAGAGAATTACTTGACCCTTAAACGGTTGTCGGACGTACACTATACGCCTTACAAACAAATAAAGGGCGATGCCAATCCCTTTGACCCTACCTGTGATGACTATTTCTATCAGCGACAGGCGCAGAGAATGCTTGAATCACTCAAAGGACGTAAGACACTCTTATATTTGTGGAACAGACAGAACCGGATTTGTCCGTTTTGTGGCAAGGAAATAGACCATACGAAAGCATGGAACGTCAACGAAATATCTGTTGGCGGTTCAATCGTAAGGCAACTTGTACACAATCTCTGTTATAAGCGACACAAACGAAACAGTTGAAAGTATGAGCCGATTTCTAACAACAAATAGAAATATTGAGTTGCTTGAGCCGTATGAGGGGAAACTCTCACGTACGGTTCTTAGGGGAGAAAGGGGCAGCAATGCCCCCGCCTTACCCGATATACAGAAACAGGGTGATTTCTTCGTGGAATCCCCGATAGTTCTGTTTGCCGCAATCATCTGGTATCTCAAAATTTACGAGAACGGCAAATACTGCACCTTCCCACATGCCATTGAGTTCCTTTGCCGCCGGTATGAGGATATATTTCCTATCCTCACATCATACACGGAGCTGGAAAACTATCTCTCTCCGTTTATCGACGCTTGGCAGGGAGGCGCGGCCGAACAGCTTGCCGGGCAGATTGCCTCGGCGAAGATACCTTTGTCAAGGATGATTTCCCCGCAGCTTTACTGGATTATGACGGGCGATGATTTCACGCTCGACATCAACAATCCGAAAGAACCGAAGATACTCTGTGTCGGTAATAATCCCGACCGTCAGAACATCTACGGCGCGGCACTTGGTCTATACAATTCCAGAATTGTCAAACTGATAAACAAGAAAGGAATGTTGAAGTCCGGCGTCATCATAGACGAGCTGCCGACCATATATTTCAAAGGTCTCGATAATCTTATTGCCACCGCGCGAAGTAACAAGGTTGCTGTCTGCCTCGGCTTTCAGGACTTTTCACAGCTCAAGCGAGATTACGGCGACAAGGAGGCGGCGGTGGTGATGAATACCGTGGGCAATATCTTTTCGGGGCAGGTTGTCGGTGAGACTGCCAAGACCTTATCCGAGAGGTTCGGCAAGGTTCTCCAGCAGAGGCAGTCAATGAGCATCAACCGTCAGGATGTGAGCCACTCAATCAACACGCAGATGGATTCTCTTATTCCGGCAAGCAAGATTTCCACTCTGACGCAGGGAATGTTTGTCGGTGCGGTCAGCGACAACTTTGACGAGCGCATTGACCAGAAGATTTTTCATGCCGAGATTGTGGTGGACACCAAGAAAGTGGCAGCGGAGACAGCCGCCTATCAGCCTATTCCGCTGATTACCGATTTCAAAGATGACACACCTGACAAGTCGAAGATGAAAGCCGCAATACAGTTCAACTATAATCAGGTGAAACAAGATGTAAAGGACATTGTGGAGCGAGAGCTAGAGCGCATCCGCAAAGATCCGAAACTCCGTCCTCTGTTGCGGATAAAATAGCGCATGACAATAAATAGCAAGCCCGACCATTCATCACGAGTGGCCGGGCTTTGATTTGATATTTGCCTATGATTAAAAAGAGATTAAATATTTCGGATGGATTAGTGGTTGGACATCGGCTGACATCATTTTGCGTCCTGTTCTTCCATATGGTTGGTAAGCATTTTTGTCAGCAGGTCGAGAAAGTAAGTGCGGCTGTCGAGGGTTCGCACTTTTATCTCGTTGAATTTCTTATATATGTAGTTTTCGGTTATCTCCACATCAAAGGCTTTGGCGAGTCTGAGGATTACATCCTTCACAGTGAGCTTGTCGCCGAAGCATTTTGCCAAGTGGAATGCATAGCCTATCTCCACGAGTGCGACTTTCTTGTGGCTCCATTTCAGTCCTATGTCCTGAAGAAGTTCATCGTCGGTTGCCGGTTCGATGACGACATTTTTTAGATTGCTGATTGTCTCGCGGACGAAATGTAGTGCCTTGCTGATAAAGGATGTTAGCGATGTGTTCACGGCGTTGCGGTCCGCTTCGGTCTGGAGATGGGAAATCTCAATTTCGACCACGAGCAATGCACTGACGGCATAGCCTTTGTTCCTGTTGGTACGGCACATCTCGAATACCTGCACGATGAAGTCGCGGTAGGTAATGTGAAGATTCTCCTTTTCGCCAGCCAGAAGCTGGCGGAAGAATTCGGTCTCGGTAAGGGCGAATATGTCCATATCGGGGCTGGTGTTTTGGGTTCTACATTATGTTTTTGTTTCTCGATGGATAGAACCAGCCAGTGCTACGATTGGATTACAGAATAAAATGTTAAAATGAGAAGCGTGTGTGTTTCAGTAGGTTCAAGGATTTTTGGGATATGAATTTTTAGATAGGTTAAATATTTTGAGCGGAGCAACTTCCCCGAATTGAGGTATTATTCCTCACCCCCCTTAATAAAAAAAGCGCACCGAACACGTCCTTCTGTGTAGGTGTCTGGTGTACCTTGTGAGAGAAACGTGACGGTACGCTATGCAAGCGCATAGCATAAGCATCACGCATCATGCTCTCACGTATAAAATTTACCAGACTTTACACTGAACAAAATGCGGTGTTATGTTATGATGTATTTATGAGACAACCGGCTCTCCGGTTGCCATTATCTCTAATTTCGCTACAAAGTTACAAATTATTTTCCGATTAACTGTTATTAGCATTAACAATCAGTTCAATCCGAATTGTTTGAGCTTGTAGCGGAGAGTGCTACGGTCGATGCCTAAGATGTTCGCAGCCTGTGTCTTGTTGCCATTTGCCTGTCGCAATGCGGCGATGATTTTTGCCTTCTCCCTTTCCGGTTCCTGCAATCGCAGGCTTGTGTCAGGTTCCGGCTCCGACTGGCTGAAATTCAGATCCGAGGCGGTTATGACATCATCTGATGTGTGGAAGGCGGCGAACAGGATTACATCTTTCAGCTCCCTCACGTTGCCGGGCCACTGATGAAGTTTGAGGGCTTTTGTCGCGGAGACATCGAGCCGTTTTCTATCCTGTTCTGTTTTATGGGCATAAAGGGTCAGAAAGTAATCCGACAGGGATTCTATATCCTCGGATACCTCTCTCAACGGGGGTACGGAAATATCCACCTGACGCAGAATGTAAAATAGGTTTGGGCGGAAAGTCTTTTCAGATACCATCTTCAGCAACTCCGGCTCTGCGGTGCATATCACCCGGACATCGGGATGCTCGTTTTCAAGAATGTGCAACAGTACCGATTGTTTGTCAAACGACAGCAACTGCACGTTTTTGATGATGATTGTTCCACCGTCGGCTTTCTTGAAATATCCTTCCATGCGGTTGTATATCTCACTGCGGAGCGTCGTCGGGTCATGCTGACCCACAAGTGCCGCGCCTCCCGCTTCGATGACCGTGCATGGTTTCTGAGCGCGGGAACTGTGGAGGTAGATCTGTTTTGCAATCTGCTCCTTGCCTGTGCCACATTCTCCGAAAATGATGGCGTTGGCGTTAGTGGCGGCAATCGTCCTTATGGACTTTTCTATGCGCCTGAACGCCTCGCTTTGCCGTGGAATAAGGTCTTCGGTAAGCGTCAGCACCACCTTTTCAGGTCTGGCATATCTGCCGACAATCTCGACAAGCTGCTTGTCTATCGCCGGACGCTGAACTATGTCAACTGCTCCCCAGCCTTTCATCACATCGGCTATCTCCAACGGGTTCAGGTTATCCACTATGGCAATCACGGGGAATTTGTAACCCTCGTGCTTTTGCCAGTTAACTAACTCTTGCGCGGTGCCGTGGGCGAATTTCATCGCTGTTACCACGACCGCACCGGGCGGCAGTTTTGCCACCTCTTCCTTTGCTGCCTCCATTTTATCAACGGCTATCGGCTCATAGCCGTGCTTGGCAAGCAAGCCCGACATAAGCCGACGGTCGGATTCGGAGGCATCAACAATCATCACTTTGTTCATGTCTATTGTTGATTGGGTTTAACATTATATATTCAATCTCATTAATAGCCCCCGACATTATAGCCGAGGACTTGGCTTTTAGTAGAGCCCCATTTTTTCACAATATTTCTACTAAATATACCGCTTGCCACAATCAGGAATCTACTTGAAGCTGACTATTCGACAATATGGCTTTTTTACTGCCATTACAATATGGCAACTCGGCATCCGAAATCAATTATCTTTTACTATTAATATATTCTCGATTTACGCGATATACAAGTATTCCACATAAAACAGCGAAGATAATTGCGAAAATACCGGCGAACCCCCTCATAAGCAATAAATATCTATAGGATAGTCGCTCCATACAAATCAACATAGTCAGCATGAGTGCTAAGGTAATTGAGATGGCAACAACAGCACAGTATTTTAATTTTCTGTTTGCTGGTTTGTTGTATAGTTTATTTAATTCGTCTCGCGGACCAATTTCAATCATTCCCATAAGGTATAAATTTTGATGCGTAATACTATAAGAATTAGTTTTTATCATTATTTCAATAGATTCCACAAATTAAAAATACAGTTTGTTTA
>ENA-ORCP01000953-ORCP01000953.1-human-gut-metagenome-genome-assembly--contig:-NODE-953-length-25608-cov-4.640359_pt1 | contig 25608 bp, 16 predicted proteins | sample MGYA00242990_ERZ507991 | MGnify/ENA primary metagenome ERZ507991 (study PRJEB26167, sample SAMN06115496) | human gut metagenome | host: Homo sapiens | place: China:Henan | collected 2015-05-07 | study... | reverse complement strand
TATGGCTATAAATATACCGGAATTTGGGGTACAAATACTCCTCAGGATATTTTGGAGGCTTATGGTGTTAAACCCGGATTTATTCGGAAACAGGTATTTGATAGACCTTCTGATAGAGAAGGGATGGTTTAATGATGAACTCTACGAAGACTTTAAAAGATGCTATTTTATAGCTTGTCGTCTTGTGGGTAAACGACCCGTAAAGCAAATAAAGATGGACGATTAATAGCGGCTATGATTTGCTTCAAAACGTGGAACAGCGAGAGGTCGTGAGATTTCTCGCTGTCAACATTGAATAATGGCATAGAATTAGGAATGATATTGCGGAGATGTGAAATAAATAATGTATCTTTGCAAATGGAAACCGTGGTTGCGGAAACAGCGGTTGTTATTTTAGGCAAGCATATGAAATTCTTTGACCGAAAAGAGGAAATCGCCACTCTGCGCAATCCCACATTTTTCCGCTCACTTTGAACCGTAAAACCCAAAAACAGCTATGACTCAAGAAGTAGAAATGCTTCAATATCTGCACTATCATCCGGAAAGTTTAAGGACTGAAATAAAAACCGGTATGAGCCGTGATGTGAGCACCCGTATATTTCCCCGATTTTATGTAAATTTGCAATAAACAACTCAGAGTAATGGAACATGGGAGATTTAACCACAAGCATCTTGGCCGTTTTTTGGAGTCTTTCTCTATAAAGTGGCTTATGATTGTGGTTGCCATTTATGTGGGTATGGACTATGCGCAGGCCATGCCACAGAATATAGACAAGCTTATAGAAATATATGAAACCAAGGGTTGTCGTGTAGATGATGCCAATAAGATATTTGATTTCCTAAACAAGGAGGAAATAACCGATTCGAAGATTGTGTTTGCCGAGAATACTCCTAAAGATTCTCTGCGGCAACAATTATGGTATTGGGTGGCTGAATGGTACTATGATGTGCAGGATTATCCCACGGCTAAGAAGTATGCCTTGAAGGCTCTCCCATTGTTCAAATATCCCAATATGGGCAGGTCCGATTGCCTGAGTTTGCTGGGTATTATCCATGTAAGGCTTGGCGAGTTTGCTCCCGCTGCGTCTTATGCCAAGCAGTGCGTTGACATCGATATGAAGCTTGGAGATCCTGATAGGATTTCATCAAGCCTTAATACACTTGCCGGCACTTATATGGCCGCCGACCAAGCCCAGGAAGCTGAAAAGTTCATTCTTCAAGGACTGGAATATGCTGACCAGGCCCATAATTCTGGACGAAAGGCCATTCTGCTCGGCATGGCATCGGAGGTATATCATAAACTCGGCGACGACAACAAGTCGCTTTCCTTTGCGCGTAATGCTTTTGAACTGGATTCTATAAATGGCCGGAAACCCAAGATGGCGATGCGCCTTTCCCAAATGGCCTCTGCGCTTGCCGGACTGAAGAGGTACAACGAATCGGAAGCAACTTATCTTCGCGCCATCTCGCTTCTTAAAGAGGTTGGCAATCTGCATTCGGTTGGCATTGATCTGAATCAGCTCGGATTCGTTTATCTGGAGCAGAAACGCAATAGGGAAGCCGTCCAAAGTTTCACCGAAGCTTCAGAGATATTCTCGAAGATGGGCGACCTATATAATAATGTGTATTCCCATAAGGGCATCTATGAAAGCTATTGGTCAATCAATCCCGATTCAGCCAAGATTGCCCTTGACCGATTCAACACATTGAAAGACTCACTTTACCATCAGGCTTCGGCCGATGCTCTTGCCAGATACAATGCCGAGTTTGGTAAAGACAGACTGCAGGAGGAGATCCAATGGACCAAGACCGCCAGAAGCCGAGATCTCATTATGGCAATCGGACTATTTATTGTCATAGCAATTATTGCCGCCGTAATCATTCGAGCACGGTATCGCCGGCATCGGTCTCAGATGCTTCAGCTTATCAAGAAGGTAGAGGAACTACAGGCGAAATGCAATGAGGCTGAGAAGAATATGGCCGAAACTCCGAAGGAGGGCATTGAGATACCCGAAACCTTGGCGGATAAGACTGACGATGGCCAGGAATTCCTAACTAAATTGTTTGTTGTCGTAGATGCTGCCCTCACCAACAAAGACTATGGTGTGGCCAAAATAGCATCGATGATGAACATGACCGAAAGGACGTTCAGCCGGCGCCTTAAAGAGGTAACCCAGCAATCGCCCAAGATGTTCATTTCCGCCATCCAGATGGAACGCTGTGCCAAGCTGCTCTTGGAGAATCCCAATAAGACCATCGGAGAGATAGCCAATCTTTGTGGCTTTGAGGAAGCCAGCGGATTCTCCCATGCTTTCAAGCGGGTCTATGGATGTTCGCCGACATCCTACCGAGAACAGGCCAAGCAATAACCTCAATCATAAAGATTTTATCCAATCCCTTCAGTCTCAGACCGGAGGGATATTTTTTGTCTGATTTCGTCATGGTTTTGTCGCCTTTTTACACGTCGAAAGGATAGCCTCCAATCTACTTTTGCCATTTTAAAATTTGTTAAAATGGCAAAGCAACTTACTATTGATGATGTCAGAAAAGCTACGGAAGAAGCAATCACTGCAGGCGAATACAGCATTGCAAAGATAGCCGCTTCTCTGAACATGAGCGAGCGCACCTTTTGCCGGCGCATGAAGGAACTCATCGACATTACTCCCAGAGTTTTCATTTCCGACATCCAGATGAAGCGGTGTGCCCGGCTTCTCCTGGAATTTCCCGACAAGCCATTGCGGGAAATAGCCCTGATGTGCGGTTTCGAGGAGGCAAGCGGACTGTCGCATGCCTTCAAGCGTGCTTACGGCCATTATCCCACTGCATACCGTGAGATCCATAGGACGGATTCTTGAAGAAATCAGACAAAAGAGGTCTATTTACCGAATAAATGACGGCCAATACTCACTTTGTCTGATTATTACATGAGATTGGCAGACTTTTACATGCGATGTTGGGCAATGCGGGCCTACTTTTGCATCTTGAAGAGATACTATCTCTTTCTAACGCAATCATCACACATCATGCAATGATACTCCGTGAACTGAAAATAGCACTCCTGCTTGCGACAACCCTGATACTCGGCTGCCCAAACAGTTATGCCCAATCAGAAATCACATGGCCGGGAGGTACGGTATTTGACTTTGGCATGATCAAAGAAGCTGATGGCGATGTCTGCCATAGGTTCACTTTCCGCAATACGGGCAAAGAGCCGTTTGTGGTTCTCGGTGCCACAGGGAAGTGCGGTTGCACCAACGCCTCCTATTCAAAGAAGGAGATAGCACCGGGAGACACAGCCTCAGTTGTCGTGAAATTCAATCCGACAGGGCGCTCCGGAACTTTCAAACAACGGGTTACCGTGTTGCTGAGTAGCCCGTCGCGCCACAACACCTTATTTATAAAAGGTGTGATAGAACCAAACGATTCAACTATAAACATTAATAATCTAAACCTCAACCAATGAGAAAGACGATCTTACTCACAATCATGCTATTGCTCGGCGTCCTCGGGATGCAGGCAAAGCTGACGAAATGGCCTGAGCATACAACAAAGTCGTTCCCCTACGACGCAGTTGTCTATGCAACCCTTGTAACCTCAGATGGTGAACCGGTAGTCATGCATGACTCTTTTATCGGCGCAATTATCGGGGAAGAAACACGTGCGTTCACCACGGGCACCTCTAATACGGATAATGACGGTGTAGAGAAGATGATTTACACAATCCGAATCCCTGTCGGAGCTGACGACGCAAACAAAACTGTGAAATTTGCCATCGGAAACCAGGGAGCAATGAGTTTCGAAATGGCAAAGACCATCACCGTCAGTGGTGGTGACCAGACATTCGGAATGCCCTCCAAACCAATCGAGTTTGTCTACAATCCCCTGACCGGCATCACTATCAAGGATGATCTGAAAGAAATTACCGTTCAGAAAGGAGAAACAATCAATGACTATCTTAAGGCACTTGTGGTGTTGAATCCGGCAAATGCCAACGTAGATGCCGACGATATCGATTTTTATCCGGCAAACTCGGATGTTGTAGAGAGTACAGCAGAAGGCGAACTTAAGGCCATAGCTGTAGGTAGCTGCGAAGTAAACATCTCCTACAGTGGGCCCAGCTACACCGGCACTGTAGTAACAGTCAAGGTAATCGATAAAGTTCCCGACAAGAGCATTTTCGAGGTTCTACAGAACCCCCTGACCATCACCCTCTCCCAACCAGAACTCCTTAAGAAGGATATTTATATGCAGCTTGCCGACAACGTCATTGTCGGCGACAACGCTTATGCGCTTTACGGCGATACCTTCAATGCCGATAATCTTAACTTTGAAGAGGGGAGCAATGTGGCCGAGAAGATCCTTTCAGTTGAATACTATACCGGTGCTGCAGCCTTCCAGGTATTGGCCAAGAAATACGGCTCAACTCAAGTGAAATGGACCTATACTGTCAAATCTGCAGGCTTTGACGCTGACGGCTCGTTCAATCCGGAAAAAGAATACAGCCATTCTTTCGGCTTCAACCTCAACATCCAGGCTGCACTCAGCGCCATTATTGCCAATGGTTTTGTGATGGGGCTCGACGATGAAGCCACCATAAAGATTGAAACTGAACCTGCCGGTATCCTCCTTGATGAAAGCAAGTTGACATGGGATATCCCCATGGTAGGCAGCAACTCACAAACCCCCATGATCATACTTGGCGAACGCATCGCAGGAACTAACGAATGGAAATTCGAACCCCAAGCCCTCAACAAGGACAAGGCTATCACAGTAACATACGACAAAGACTATATTGACACCCTCAAGATACAGATTCTTCAGCACGTTGAACTTGTCGAGGGATGGAACTGGATGTCGCTATATTCCGACCAACTTTACGAGGACCAGATCAAAACCTATTTTTCCAACGCGCAGGAAATCCGCTCTCAGTATGAGCTTCTTTACAATGATCCCGACTATGGCTTCTTTGGCTCTTTGGGATATATTAACTGTGGCAGCACATATAAAGTCAATGTAAAGGAAGGCCAGAGTGTAGACTTTTACGCTCCCGAAATCCAATATTACACCGGAGACGCTGCCGATGCAAAGGCAGAATATATTAGTTCGGGCTGGCAGTGGAAAAGCTTCCCCTATTGCTTCCGTCATTATGTGGCAGAAGTGTTAGGCAAAGCGTCACTTCCCAATGGTTCCCGGATTATCTCCAAGGACGGCTTTACCGAATGCTATGAAGGTAAGTGGGCCGGAACTCTCGAAACAATCGTTCCCGGAGAAGGCTATCTCATTTACAATTCCTCCGAAGATTATCTTGAAATTACATGGCCGTCCGAAAGCAAGCTCACCAAAGTTGAGAGGTCAAAGGCAGCGAGGCGCGCTCCCTCCTATAGCCCCTTCTCCTACAACAAAAGCCGTTTTGCAGACAACATGACCATAATCGCCGAAAGCGACGAATATCTCGATGGCGAACGCTACAGCGTTGGAGCCTACGTGGACGGTGAATGCCGCGGAGCAGGTCGCATCATAGATGGCAAGATGTACATCACTGTCCATGGTGAACAAGGCGATAAGGTTGCCTTCAAACTCTATGACAAATTCAGCGGTCAGTATATCGACATGAACGAAACCGTAGGCTTCGCACCAATATGCGGCAGTTCTGCCCGGCCCATGTCCCTCAACGCCCCCGGCACCGTCACAGGTGTGGAGGAAATAATGGCCGACGATGACTTCGAAAATGCTGAAGTATTCACTCTTTCCGGACAGCGCGTAGCCTCCGAGAACATTGCCCCCGGCATCTACATCGTGCGTGGCAAGACCTCGACCCGTAAGCTGATCATCAAATAAATCCACTATCATGTCAATCCCTTGCCATCCGGACTCGGAAGGCAAGGGGCTGACTTCCCTTTCATGCGACTAATCATTTAACAACATCATGCAATGATATCGAACACGCCACGGCGAAAAACAAGTATGCTGAAAAGATTGACAGCAGCCATTGTCATGGCTTGTTCAATGGCTAGTGTGTCTGTCCGAGCACAGGACATATCCCAGATAGCCAAGCATGACCCTCTGATTATCACCGGCTCCATCGGCACCAACAATACTTATTTCCACAGTTCCAACGGCAACAACTATATGTCGCCTTTGAGCAACAGTGTTTTCGCCAACCTTAATATCAACGTCTACGGATTTTCGTTGCCTTTCTCCATCTATTTCTCCAACGACAATCTGAATTTCAACTATCCTCAATTCTCCTTCAACATCAGTCCGAGCTACAAAAATTTCACCGCGCATCTCGGCCAATCATCGATGCCTTTCTCCAATTATATCCTCAATATGTCCTTCAATGGAATTGGTCTGGAGTACAAGGGTTCGAAATTCAGGGCTTCGGCCTTCTACGGTGTTTTGCGGCGTGCTGTCAACGACAATCCGGAAGATCCCAATCCGCGCAGAGCACAATATAAGAGATACGGCTGGGGGCTATCAGCCGGATATGGAAAGAACGGCAACAGCATCGACGTCTATTTCCTTCGCGCCTATGACTCCGAGGGATCTATAGACGAATATTGGAGGCAATTCTATCGCCCGCAGGAAAATCTGGTTGTAGGCCTTAAGGGTCAGGTGAGTTTCAAGAACTGCATCTCTCTTACAGCCAATATGGCAACCTCCGCGTTCACAGCCGATACCGAATCGCAAAAAGTAACGACAGGAGAAGCCGCCCGTTTTGACAAGATCTTTGAACCTCGGTATACTTCGAGGGTAAGATTCGCTGGCGATGCAGCCCTCAATTTCTCTTTCTCATGGCTGAATGCCTCCATCTTCTATAAGATAATCCAACCGGATTATGTATCCCTCGGCACATACTATACATCCAACAATTACCATAGTCTGGGAGTGAATCTCGGGACTACTTTGTTCCGCAGGGTTTCCCTTTCAGCATCTTTCTCGGGACAGGCCGACAATCTGGCCAAACAGCAGCTTTATACCACAAAGGGCTACGTCTACAACGGAATGGCATCGTGGAGACTTGGCAATAATCTCAATGTATCGGCCATGTATAATGGCTTCCTGCAGAAGCAGGGCGACGGAACAGCTGCCGTCAACGACACGACTGAAGTCAAACGAGTGCTCCACAGCATAAGCCTTCTCCCGACTTACAATCTTCCCGGAGAGAAACTGGATCATACTATCTCTCTTTCCGGCAACTATACACTTAACAAAGACCTCAACAAGTTTTCCATAGGCCAGACGGATGTCAAGACATTGGCTCTCGGCGCATCATACAATATGAACGTAAAGCCATGGGAAACCAACTTCACCCTTTCCCTCAGCCATCAAGGCTCGAAAGGCTTCAACACTGAATACAATTCGGATGTTGCCTCCATTTCTACGGGACGCTCATTCCTCAAGGATAAGAATCTCAATGCTTCGGCTACGGTGTCATTATGTTACAATGAGGTGAAACACCAGTCGAAAAGTCTTTCCATGGCTCTCGATCTTAATGCCGGGTATACTCTAAGGAAGTATCATACCTTCAGTTTCTCAGCATCATTCTGCAAATACGGTGATGTCAATATCACAAAGACAAGATCAAGTCTTGACGCCACTGACATCCGCCTTTCCCTGAACTATCTCTATACCTTCACTCTCCTCAGTATCAAGCATAAAGACAAGAAGAAATGAAACGACTCCAACGACATATAATTCCTTTTCTGTTCGCCATGGTTTCGATGGCGAGCGCATTTGCGCAGGAAGTGAACATAAACGTCACCCCCGTAAGGAACATTCTTCCTCCGCAAGTAATGTATTACTTGTCCAATCCGGGACAGTATTTCAACATCTCAGTGCAGAACACGGAGAATGAAGCCAAGTTGATATACTTTGGAGTTGAACTTCGCCAAATCATTCCCTCTTCCGGAATAGAAATAACTGTTCCCGGAAAGACGCTGCCCCAGCGACCTTTCGAGATACCGGCCATGGGCACAAAAGTCCTTAATGCCGCCGAGATGCGAACCATGTTCAATCATGTCCGCATGGAAGACATATCGATGCCATCGGGTCTTTTCGACAATGTGGTCTCAGGTTCATTCGGCAATCTTCCGGAAGGAACGTATGAACTGACTCTCCTTGCCTATAAATGGGATCCCTATCTTTCTTCGCCTCTCCTTGTTAGCAATCCTGCGTTGAGCCGTACGATCTTCACGGTATGCTACCAGGCCAAGGCTCCGGAATGGATAATGCCGGTATCGACAGGAGAATTTGGGGACCATAACATAGCCACGCTATCGAAGCAGACACCTATGCTGACATGGATGGCGCCGGTGGTGAATTGCGATCCAAAACCGCGTAACTACACCTATGACATCAAAATCGTCCAGCAGATGCCCCTGCAGGCCATTGATGAAGCCATGGAGCGCAACCCAATAGTCTACCAGACTTCGGGACTTCAGATGCCCCAGTGCCTCATCCCTTTGAATGTAATCCGGAATTTCTCACCCTATGAAACTTACCTGGCGCAGATAACGGCTCGTTCCAATGCCACTCAGGCAGGTTCGCTTGACTACATCAATATCGTCAACGAGGGGAAAAGCGATATCAAGATGTTCCGTGTCAAGGATTATTCCGAGACACCGGCACAGCCTGCGACATACTCTCGTCCCAAGCTGATGCGGCCAAATCTGCCCGCCGGGTTGTGGTATGCACAGTTCGACCCCGCCAAAGACGAGGTCACCTGGTCGGCACCCCGCCTCGACAATGCCGGAGGGAAGCAAGTATCATTCACCTATGATGTACGAATCATCAAACCCACAAGCGGCTATTACATTTATCAACAGAGCGAATGTTTAAAAGCCGCCAATGAATTGGAGCCCATCTTTGAGCAGAAGGGCATCCGAACCACCTCATACCGCATCCCCGCATCCATGGCGGACGCTCTTGACCCCAAGTCCGTCTACCTGATGCAAGTTGTGGCTCACCCCGACACTGTTGCAGGTGATTACAAGGCTCTAACCTTCGAAGGCGAAGGCAAAGGCATACCCGTGGCATTTGCACGCGCCCAGACCGTGTTCTCGCGGCCCGTATTGGTTACACCCAGCCCCTATCAGAGTTTCGACCAGTTTGCCTACGAAAATGAAGACATCTCCAAGGGTGTGCATGTCCTCATGAGGGACAATCCCGTCATCAAGTGGAAGCCCTGTGAGGTTTCATCCGTTGACGATGGCCGGACGCTACCCAATGTGACCTATGACATTAAGATTACTCAGCCAAATAAGAAATACCCGGCATCAGCTGCCGGTATGGAGGAGGCTCTCGATAACGAAAATCCGTTCTATGAGAAAAAAGGCCTCACATCCACAGAGTTCAGGGTGCCCTCCGACTTATTTGACATCGTAGATCCCAAACAACTCTTTTTAGTGCAGGTTAGCGCCCGGGTTGAAAATGCTTCATCGGGCGACCAATCCTATGTATTCCTCAACAAAGGCAAGAGCTATCCGGGCCTCGTCGTCCTCCGCAAAACAACGGATATAACCCAGTATTCTGCCCCACGCCTTACAGTGCCCAAACCTTACACCGAAATAGGCAACAAAAAATTTGAGGTTCTCAATCCCAACAACTGCATCATCAAGTGGAGCGCCCCTGTGGCTTCGGGCAAAGCGCAAGATCCTGTGGATTTCACTTACGACATCTCCATCTTGCAGCCTACAAGTGGGTACGACGCCTCTCTTGCCACCATTCTCGGCGAAGCTATCGACGGCGAAGTTGTTTATGAGCAAAAGGGCATATCCTCCACATCCTTTAAGATGGACAAGAGGGCTTTTGATGCGCAGATTGATACAGCCTCCATGCTCCTGCTGCGTGTCCGCGCCGTAGCCGACGAAGACTATTGCCAAAAGCACAATATTCGCCTTGAGAACGACGGCTATTCAGCCCCCGCACTTGTCGGATTCAAGGCTGGTTCCGGCGATGATGCCGATATAATCGGCCTCGGAGGCATGAACCTGACAGATTCACTATATAATTTCGTCAATCCTGAAATAGTACTTCCCCATTTCCACCCCGATGAAGGCGCAAGGAAAGAGTTCCTCAATTCAGACATTGCTGTCAAATGGAACAGGCCGACTTTCGAGGGGGGCGCCGGAGCTCAGCCTGACACGATTAAATTCGTGTATGACGTGGAACTTTTTGCCGCAAAGGATTATATTTCCCGGGAAGAGATGCTCAAGAGTGCGCCTATCTATGTCAACAAGGCACTTAAGGCACAGTCCGACACAATCCGCTGGGACAAACTCGACGGGAAAGTGGGAAAAGGCGATTACCTGCTGCTTCGTGTCAGGCCCACGGCGATTAACGATAAATCGGTTGCTTTCCTAAACGACAGCATCAACATTGTGGACTTCGCAATGTCGGAAGTTTTCACAAGCCGATATTTCCAATGTGCAAATCAGATAGAGATTTCCAATGAAAAACCGACAACAGCCGGCGTAGCAGACCTGAAAGGGAAAAGTATACGTATCGGGGAGTATGAACTCGTGCTTGACGGACAGCTCGAAGCCTTAGAGGATAAACCTGGACATTTCAAAGGCGACGGCCATGTGATATGGGAGCCTTTGCTGCTCACCTGGAAATTGGCAGTCACGTTTGATGATATCGCTGTCAATACGGAGAATCAGGTTTTTGAAGGTATTGTCCAGACATGGGGAGGAGCCCACAACAAGATGCCAAGCGCTGAAGTGGTGGAGAAGCTTTTCTCTGACTGGGGAATCGACAATCTTATTGGAGACAGCGGAATTCCTTATGCCGACAAGCTCCAGGGCAAAGCCAACGACAAGGTTAAAAGCCTGGCCGAACAATTGCCTATCGACCGTTATTATCAGGAATATCTCGATGGCAAAGCCCGCGTGGCCGGACTGCTCGACGGCAATGTCGAAAACGTTACTTTCCCGCTGGAAATACCGGAGAGCATAAATCCCACTCCTGTCAACCTGACAATCTCTAAAATGAAGTTTGCGCCGACCTATGCCACTATGGATCTGTTCGGCACATTTGTCGTGCCTGAAACCAAGGCCACTCAAGGTCAGATACTGGTGTTTGGATCCCCGAGAATGTGTATAAGCCCGAAAACGCTGATTCCGGAAGGAGGAACCGTGGCGCTTCTTAAGGATTTTGAAGTTGTCGATCCCAAGACTGATTTCAAATGCAAGTTCCTTGCGCCGAAGGATGTGATAGAGCCGGAGGACGGTTGCTTCGTTTCCTGGAGCCAGAATAAGTTCGAATGGCTCAACATCGACATGGACATGACCATGCCTTCCGACCTCAAAAAGGTCGTAGCCGGCAAATGTACCGAGGAATCTCCAAAACTGCATCTTTCCACAAGAATTCAGGAATGGGAACATTTCATAGCTGAAGGCAGCCTTGATTCATTCGAGCATGTCGACCTTCCCGGATATGTCTTCACTGGCGAGACTGCCGTAGTTGACCTCGCAGCCAACAGCAACCATAAGGATATGGCGTCATTCCCGGACGGATACAAGCTGGAAAACTCAGGTCTTTCAAAAGGCACTGAGAATGAATGGACAGGACTTTACTTCAAGGAACTCTCAATGGCTTTCCCCTCGTCGATCAAAGTCGGCAACGGCAAGGAACCTATGAAGGTTGCCGTCAAAGACCTGTTCATCGACAAATCCGGACTTACATTGGACTGTGGAATAGTCAATGCCATCAACTACCGCGCAGGAGACAATGCCACCATCGGAGGCTTCAAGTTCAGCCTTGACGAAATAATGGTGTCTATTGTACAGAACGACTTCAAGAAATTCGGATTCAACGGCAAACTCGAAATACCTTTGTTCAAGGGGGAAATAGATTATGCCTGCAATATTTACAATCAGACTTTCACAAATAAAGGTGGAGGCAAAGGTTTCGCATATGTCTTTACAACATCTCAGATTGATGACCTCAACTTCGATTTCATGCTTGGGGATCTCACACTCGACAAAGACCTGACTTATCTTCTTGTCGAGGCGATTGATGATGAAAAAGGTGAGACCAATACGAACGTGGAATTGCTGGTAGGAGGTTCGGTGGAAATTGCCGGGACAAATACTGTCAATAAAAAGCTGGCCAATCTGCCGTTCGACCTGAAACTTCCGGGAATCCGCTTCTGCAAGATGCGCATTGCCAACAACGACGGTTTCGAGTCGGTATATGAACATGACCGCCAGGTTCGGGCTGCCGAAGCTACCGAAAAGATGCTGTCGGAAGTGGAAAACAGCAATGCCATCGGAGCAGGATGGTGGAACGAGGCATCCAAGATCGACTTTGGGAAAGACAGCGATTTTTACCTTAACTTCGGTCAATGGGGATGTGCATCACCTCAAAAGAAAATTGGACCGTTTGAGTTCGCACTCAAAAAATGGGATTTTGCATTGCACCGCGATGGCTCGAAACCATATATAGGTATTACTCTCGGAGGTGACATCACCTTCTGTTCTGAACTCAAGATAAGCGCCGGCACTGCTATCGAGATTCAATCATGGATAAACAATATCTCGGACTTCTCCAATATATCCCTCGACTATAAAGGAGTGCAGTTCCGTGAGGCGACGTTCGAGACAGAGACGCCCTTATTTTCGTTCAAAGGCACACTAACATGTACTGATGATCCATCTAAGGACAAAGGATATGCCGGTCAGATCAAGGCAAGTGTGAAGGGCGGTCTTTTTAAGGTGGATATCAACGGCGGTTATTATGACCATAAGGAAAACGGCAACAACTTCAGTTGGGGTTTCTTTGACATCATGGCCGGAGGAAAATGCGGTATCCCTATGGGTCCTATTTCAATGAACAATATTCACGGAGGATTCTATTTCAACTGCGCCTATAATATTCAGGACAAACTGCGTCCGAAGCCCAAGAAGGGCGTCATCGGCATCATCGCCGGTATGGGCATAGGCACTGTGGACCAGGTGACGCTGAAGGGAGATCTTGACCTTACAGTTGTCTACGACCGAAAGGCAAAGAACCTCAGCACCTTTATTTTCAAGGGTGGCGTCAAAGGTGTGGGCGGTATGATCGACAGCAAGGTCAATATGGTCTACGAGGATAATCCGCAGGAACAATACTTCCAGCTTGACATAACCGTTGACGCCTCGCTTGACGGCGGCATCAACGACATTCTTAAGGAACTCAACTCCGAACTTGAACAGGTTAGTGAAGAACTGAGCGATTATGCCGGGAGCTTTGCAAGCGCCGTCGGCGACAAGAACAAGCACAAGACCGGAAATTATAATGAGAACATGGCAAAATATGAGGAGGGCAAAGCCAAGGATAAGGAAAAGACTGATGACGGAATCCAGGTCAAAGGCCCGGGCCTCTCGGTAAGCCTTGACTTCCGCATCGGCCATAAGAAACAGGGCCCGGATACGAAAACCAAATGGCACATCTATCTTGGTGAGCCCGAATGGGACAAACGCTGTACGTTTACTCTTGTGGACTTCAAATCCAAGATAGTCACCGTGAGTGTAGGTGCAAACGCCTATCTCTGCCTTGGAAATGAATTGCCCAACAATGGACAGTTGCCCGAGATACCTGCAAAAGTCCGCAAGTTCCTTAACGGTTCCTCTTCCGGAGCTTATGCCAATGATGATATAAGCAAAGCTAATAAGGCGCGTGAGAAAGCCAAGAAGCAGTTTGGCTTAATGGGAGAAACTAATGGTGGAGTAATGTTGGGAGCCGCAGTTTGGGGCTATGTTGACGTAGACCTTGGATTGTTCTATGGCGACATGGGAGTCACTGCGGGATTCGACATTTCTGTCCGACAGCTCAGTGAGAATTCAAGATGTATAAATCTCAAGGGAGGACGCCCGGGACATGACGGATGGTATGGCGAAGGACAGCTTTACGCCTATCTTTATGCCAAGTTCGGCTTCCGCATTTATCTTGGCTTCATCAAAAAGAAGATTGATCTGGTAGATGCCGGAATCGGTGGTGTTCTCCAGGCCGGATTGCCCAATCCTAACTATTTTACAGGTAAGGCAAGGGCCAAGCTTCGTCTCCTCAACGGACTCGTTAACATCAACAAGACCTTCTCGTTCGAATGCGGCGATGTCTGCGAAATGTTCTACGGAAATGCCCTCGATGATTATCAGCTCTTCGAGGAATGTAATATAGGTTCTGTCGACTTGGATAAGGCGGCAGAGAATCCCCTTGACTGGGAAATTCAGAGCCGGCCAGTGGTAACAACCCAGGCCGACCTAAACAGACCTATTGCCGTAGCAGATCCTACGGAGCTTGAAAAGATTAGAAATTCAAGCCAAGGCGACAATCACGACGAAGGAACTCTCGACCGTTTTGCCAGTCGCAAATTTAAGTTTGAGATCATTCCTGACTCAGTGCCCGAACTGACAGAATACAAGAGTCTGACTGATGCACGCAACGACAGAAGCGGCATCCGCAGCGAGGTGGAATATCTTATGAACGGCAATAAGGTGACTCTGAACCTGACTGTTCTCAATCCGAATCGCTTCTATCGTCTTCGCATGAAAGGACGCGCCATGGAGTTTGTCCAGGGCAAATGGCAACATCCCGAAGTTTACGACACAATCAACAACAAGTGGGACTTCCAGCCTTGGAGCCAGACTAAGGATTTCTATTTTGTGACAAACAACAAAACCCGTACACTTGAAGACGCAGAAGACCTGCAGCCCCATGTAGCCCTTGCGTTCCCCAACAACTGGGAGAATTATAAGGAGTCTTGCATCCAGGGAGGCAACACTCTTATTTATGCTCTTCCCGTCGACTTAAAGCATCCCACCATATCCCTCAGAAGAAAGATGAAAGGGAAAGCCTACGTCAAGGGGAATCTCAACTGGTATGTATATCAGAACGGTCGTGTTGTATCGAGCGCACCCAACAAATGGATTGAGAATGACTCTGTTTCAATCATGACACCATCCGGAGGCCTGGCACCTTTCAGTGGGGAAGGCCGCATGATACTCCGTTACGAATGGGTTGAGCAAAAAATGAGTGAGGCGACGTGGAAAGAAGTGAAAAATTATATTGTTTACGGTGAATCACGCGAGGAAGTACTTGCGAGGGAGAGAGAAAATCTGAAGAATTCCCTGCAGTCAGGAGGAAACGTGAGAAACTCCGGCACATCAGGAAAACCTTCCTTTACTCCAGGAGAGACTACCAAAAACACTTCCGGAAGGACAACGCGTACAAATACTTCAAAAACTCCTACCACTTCAAAAACTCCGACCGCCAGGATCTCTTCCGATCCCATGAGTTCTTATCGAGTGGAGGTTGCCCAGGTAGATTACTTTGGAATTGGTTCGGAAACCAAGCCACGATTCCGTGTTACCGTATTCAAGAAAGAACAAGGGATGGTGGACGTTCACCGGTCCAAGGATCTGTTGTCGATGAGAGTGGCATCTTGCGGCGATAGGAAAGCCGATGAAGTATTCGATGTTCCATTATTCTATCTGAAGCCTTTCCTCGGGGTGCGTCTTGACGATATGTCCATGACTGCTCTTCCACAGGGCCAGTTGTATGACAGTTACCTGATAGGCAACTTTAGGTCGACTGCCTCCAAATTTCCCTCAAGAAACGTCAATGGCTACAAGCAGTTCTTAGTGGCGTCTGATCCGTTCTACTACATAAGTTACCTCAGCAACATGTTCTTTATAGGCGGTCCGAAATTTGTTTCAGCTCCGTCAAACCTTGACTTCCGGGTGCAGACCCCTGAATCAATGTATATGGTGACACCTTTCGGAATCTGGAACTCAGGATTATTGAGTATAGAGCCAAGCGACCACCTTATCCAACCGGGTTCAGTTTCGATTCGCGAAGCTGTCGTGATGGATAGAAGGAGAATTTACAGGACCCTCGGCACATTATGGCCGCTCTACAGGGACGGTACAGTGCTTGCCAATGACATGCTGGGTGAAAATACATCTGGTCTCATCGAAGGCATGCCGCTGAAAGAAAAATCTTATGCAGAGTTGTTCAGCGATCTCTATCAGGCTTGTGGAATGGTTTCAGAAGCAATTCCTAAAACAACGAACTGCCAGGTTAACTATACCAAGGCGGAGATGAAGAACTGGATGGCCGTCATGTGTGGTAAGATTTTAACTTATACCGGTGACTATGACCGTATTTCGCTCCAGCTACCCGCTTACCAGTATGGCATGATCTATAACGCAGCTTCATTGGGCAAACTCAATCCCAATAAGACTTTTGAGATTAATGACAACTACCGTCACACACGCATCATGTGTCATCCTAAAGTTAACAAGAGTGGTTGGCAGTCTCCTTTAGGCAGAAGACTGTATTACTCATCTGTCAGCTCCAATGGTTATGTGACGGACAAAGACTATGCTGCTACATGGGAACAGTGTTTCTTCAACCCCGAGAAGACAGCGGAATATAATGATATGAAGTTCAGGTTTACCCGTTATCGCGTCAATGCCTGGAATTTCCGTCGATTACAGTGGACAGTGTTCAATGATGGGAAGAGCGCTGAACTCATTGAGCTCAGCTCGTACTTCCAGTTAACTTACCAAAAGAAGTATTCCGAACTGATCAAGACTCTCCAATCCACTTCCAACACTTCGTATGGTGGAGCCAGAAAACATCGCGGCACGTCAAATTCGAGCTATCTCCGAACCAATGCCACTAAGAAATAGAAAGAAAAATGAAAGAAACAAAGAAACAATATATGCGCTCATTGCTTTGGGCAGTCGCCGCCATCATCGCTGTACCCTGCATTTTTGGCATGGGGATGTCCCACAAGGCAGCCACCGCCCCGTCCGCATCAGCCGATGACTCGATTGCGGATTACGATGAATTCAGGCAACAGCTGCCCGGCACTCATCCGATCGGCACGCTGAAACCGGATACTACATTCCGTGAAAGAGACATGTATGTCTATATCAAGGCAATTGCACGCGCTTATGGTGACAGCGTAGTGCTGAGATGGGCAGTCCCTTCCTACCCTGAATGGGAATATCTGAATCGTTTCGGCTATGATGTGTATCGCCTGGATGATGATGCGCCCGGTTTCAATCTTGACACTCTGGCCAGGAGAATAAGACCTATATCGCTCGAAAAATTCAGAAAATGCTACCCAGATACCATTGACTCTATCGCCTATATGGCAATGGGTTCAGTATATGGAAGCGGCGATATGACTCCCGAGATGACAACTTATGAACCCGGCTCAATCGGGGCTTTCACTGAGATGGCACAGGATCAGAAAACGCGTCTGATGGCTGCATATCTTGCCGCTGAATGGCGCCCCGATCTCGCGCAGGCCCTGGGCCTGAGATTCGTTGACCACAATCCGAAAAAAGGCAAGGCCTACTCTTACTTCGTCACACCTTCGGTCACTGACACTACCGGGCAGTTCTTTATTATGCCTGCCCAAGTGGAGCATGTCAAAAATGAAAAATATAAGCCGCAGCCTTATGACATCCAAATCACGGATTCATTGCTGGGACACGGAAGCGTGAACCTTTCCTGGAATGATACCATCAACGGCACTTTCGAGATATACATGCGTCCTGCCGGAGCAAAGGAATGGGAAAAAGTGAATGAAAGGCCTTATGCCCCTCCCATCTTTTCAAGTTTCAATAACGAGGAGGTGTTCTTCGAACATACGCATGGCCTTACCGGCGACTTCGAATACGCCATACAGGCTCACGATGCTTTCGGCGACCTTACGCCGATGAGCAGGCCCGTGCGTGTACATTTCCCTGACATGCAGCCTCCAAGGGGGCCTGAGATAACAAAGATTGAAATCGAACGTCCCGGGAAGAATCTGTGGGACAAGGTCTATGCCACAATCCATTTCCATAAGGATACGATCGAGGACGATTTCGTCCGCTATATACCTATGTACCATAATGAAAGAGACTCCCTGAAACAATGGAGACTTCTATCCGAGCAGTATATTTCGCCTGCCGACACACTTGTTCGTATCGATGTTTCCGATATTTCAACGGGCATGATTGTCATGGCGGCTGTGGATACGGCAGAAAATATAGGATATTCCTTCCCCCGACTTCTCAGAATCCGCGATACAAAACCGCCTAAGGCTCCAACCGATTTCAAGGCATTTCCGGCACTTGACGGGACGATTGCACTGATGTGGAATATGCCGGACTCACTCGACGTTCATTATTACGATGTGCTATATGCCAATGCCCGCGACCATGTATTCAACATGGCCAACCATAGGCATGTCTTTCCCCGGTCCTATACGGATACAGTTGATGTGAACGCAAACGAACGCTATATCTATTATACAGTCAGGGCAGTGGACTGGGCCGGCAATGAGGGAGAATGCTCGGATACGATTGCCGTTCTGCGTCCCAATCCGGCTCCTCCTTCCAAGGCACACCTTGACTCCGCATGGGTCGACAACAGAATGATTCACACGCGGTGGATTGGAGGTGGTGACGAGATTATAGGCTCATATAATTGCTATCGTCGTAAGGATGGGACCGCGAAATGGGATCTGCTTAAAACTTTTGCCGGCGATTCGGTGAGGGCCAACGGATATGTCATGCAGATTGATGATGCTCCGGGAGGACCGATGAATCAAAGATATGAGTATGCTGTGGAAACCGTCAGTCTTTGGGATATCAGTTCCGGGCTGACCCCAGTATTCTCGGCCAAACTCAATTATGACAAAGTAGTGGATGTGCCCATAAAGCTCCTGGGCGACTTCAACCGGAGGGAGGGTACTGTCAAGCTTGTATGGGAACTCTCGAATTCTCCCTCGGACGCCCCATACTTCTTCTGCCTCTATCGAAAACTCAATGGAGAGAAATCATTCAGATATCTTACCGACATCCCCCAAGAAAAAAGATATTATGTGGATCCACGCCTTGCCCCCGGCGAGTCTGCTGAATATTATGTCAGTATCCGGTTCGATGACGGCAGGCAGTCTTTGCGGTCCAACGCTCTCTCTGTGTCTGCTCCCAAAGAAGAGGAATCCCCCAAAGTTCAACCCTAATGGAAACTGAATTATGAAGCATCTGTTATGGTTAATTTCAATGTGTTTGTTGCTTACTTCATGTGGCGACTATTTCCAGTTCGGCGAAGAGCCCAACGACTGGGAAGGCATCAGCATGCGTATCACCAATGAATCGGCATGTATAATGGTGGGTGATTCCATGCCTTTGGGGATTGAATTTTCCGATACTTCTAAAACCGGAAGCCCAGTCTTTTGGATGTTGTCCGATCAAAATATCGCCAAACTGCGAAATGACACCCTGAAGGCACATCAGCCCGGTGTGGTGGATGTCATGGCCATAGGAGGAAACGGCCTGTTGTCTGACACATGCCAGGTGAGGGTCATCGACAGATGGGAACTCCAGGATTTCAGCATGCTTCATCCGTCCGACATGGTGATTTATGCAGATATCCGCGTTGATGGCGAGCCATGGAACGATTCGACGATGGTAGTGGGTGCATTTATCGGAGGTGAACTTACCGGATTGGCTGTTCGCCGAGAGGCATATGGAATCTCCTATGCCGAATTGCGTATCTGGGCACCTACAGACCAAGGACAGGGCAGAATCGACCTCAGATGTTACGACCGAATTAATTTCAAGCTCCTGTTAAGTCAGGAAGACATTGAATACAACGCCTATAGAACATTAGGCACACTCTCAAATCTTTACCCCTTAAACTTCTCAAGATGAAACGGCTAAATCAGATAATCCTGCTTTTAGGAATGATGCTCCTTGCTGTCGGCTGCACCTTGTCTCTTGACGAACCGGTGCCCGATGTAGGCGAAGATACTCTCAATGGAGACGGTTTCTCCTCTCCCAAAACGCAACTGACCGAATTCGGCGATGTGACCTATCAATTTCAGGATGGCGTCCGTGTCATCGACGAGAAGTATATACCATACATCGTCACATGTCGCAACGACACCACTCTGGGCCATACCGAGATACTCTTCACAAAAAACATTCCGGGCGATTTGCTTCCCCGCCGGGGTGAACTTTTGGCCACGACTATGTCGCAGCTCTTCCAATCAACCCTCTGTGATGAGGTCGATGCCATAGAGGCTTCCCAAGGCGGATATCTGATGACATCACATGCGGTATCCCTGAGAAAAGTTTTCAAGGAACTTGATTTCACTATTGACGCCAGCATTGCCGGAGTTTACGAAAATCCCGACTCCACCGTTTCGCGCTCAGCGTCGGGAGACGGAAAACAGCTCAAAGGATTTCGTCTCGTCCCCCGGCATGACCCTAAGTCACGCGCCGACGACAGCGGCAGTTTTTCTGAATATTTGTTTTCTATGACAATGTTTGTTGGAGACAAAGACAAAATTGATGAATTCGAAATTGATCCCGTAAAATACAGTAAAGGAAAATTTAAGAATCAATCGGATCTATTGGGGTTAAGGAGCGGCGGGAGCGCGACTGCCTATGCTTCAAGAGTGGGTATCGCCAGCTATCAAAACGTCAAATTGAAATTCACTCTCTATAACGGATTTGACCTGGAATTGAGCAATGATGTGGTCCAGGTTTATTCCCACTATGGGTTGCAGGCAGATAAATGGTGGGCAATGGGAATGGCGGGTTCCACAGGCATGACAGTGCCGAAAGACGGAATTCTCCATGAAAACGAATGGAAGATGCTGCAATACTTAATACCGGTACCCGGTGGATTGCCATCTTTGGGAATTGATGTATATGTGTGTAAATTATGCCTTGACTTCAACTTCGGAGCCTCGTATGACGAAGCAATAAAAATAAAAGGAGACAAGCCTTTCAAGTATGAATGTGCACAAAAGACGGAACTCTTCAATTGGAGCACGAAGATGAGTAAAGACTTTGAAAACACTGTCAATCGCTCCAAAAATATGCTTGTCAAAGATCCCGAAATAAAGAAGCAGCTCACCAATACTTTGTTTCAATCTGCCTCGAGGTTCTTTCTCCATATAGATATAGGTTTTACATTGGGGCTCGCAACCCTGGATATTTCGCCTCTTAGAATCAATCTCGATGCATCTATGACGCATAAAATGGATAATGACGCGGGCAGCTCAAAACCTTCCGTTCTGCTGAAACCCAGAGAACCTTACGAAAAGGAGTACACCCTCTCCGCGACTGACAAAAGTCTCGACGAATGGAAAGGGACACTGGGCGTCAGTGTGTCTTCGGATATGAAGGGGGGGGCTATAGTGGGCGATATCGCAGAAGAGACCTTTGATTGGTTTAAAGGCGCAGCCGCTTCCCTGAAGTGGGCGGAAGGCTCATTGGTGCTGTGGCGCATCGCTGACAGCGCCTTCCCCGTCTTGGACTATAAACAGACTTATAACCCGGCCAATAAAACATACCATGGGACAGTCTCGATACCGCATGCTGGCCAAATAGGATGGTTCAGCACAATTGATCAGGAGATAAAGGGGTTTAATGGTCTCGAACTCTTAATCTACGATGAGAATTTCAATTTCATAAAGCGTGCAAAAGCAGTAGATGGAGGCACAACAGCTGAACGCAGTTATATTAGCTTGATATATGGCAGAGACTATGGATTTGATTTCACTCTGGACAATTCCGAGATGCCACATAGCAAATATTTCTATGTCGTGCCAGCATATCATACTCATGTTAATTCAGTTTTTGAGGAACCACAAAGATTCTTTGTCAAGCCGTTGAAATACACGAATCATTCTAATTCCGGACAGATAAATGGAGTCGAAACCTTATGGGTAGAGAATGATGACATAATCTGCAAAACGGGCTATTGCCTCGATGGAATAGCGATGGACGCAGAATGTTTCTTCCAAGCCTCCTCACCATCTGACGTTCATGTGACTGTTGAATTCTTTGATTCCGACGGCAGGAGCATGATGTCGAAAAACTTTTCATATTCCATTGGAAGCGCCAAAGGCGGTAAAATCAAAGCTATCTACCTCCTGAATCATCGTATTGAAACTGTAGTCGACAGAGCCAAACTTACACTATGGTATGATGATCCGTACATGCAAACTTCCGTAGACCCATCAGCCCGGAAGGTGATTCTCGACGAATTCGAAGTCGTCTATGACGACAACACCGAATGGTGGCCTGTATTTGACTACGCAGACACATCCTATTGGACTCAACAAGGCTACCGCATAGGGCGGTAATACCCCGAGCAAAGATACTGTTTCAAAAAGTGTGTCTGAGAAAGGACATGCTTTTTGAAACAGCGTCAAAGGGTGCTCGCACAATGACTCTTTGGTAAAATCCGATGAAAAATCCAACGAGCAACTATTGTTGAGGTTTTCAGGTTGGACGAAAAAACGGTAATTTTGCGGGATGAAGCAGAAGGGAGGCAATGGCATAGGAGTTGTTGTCGCGGCGTATAATGCGGCGGCATGGCTCGTGCGTTGCCTGGATAGCGTGCTGGCGGCTGCGGATGTAGACGCGGCGGACGTGTGTATCGTGGTGGCGGATGACGGCAGTACGGACGGCACGGCGGCTATTGCGCAGCGCTATGCGGAGACTGACGGAAGGGTACAGCTACTGAAGCTGACTCATGGCGGACAGGCGGCAGCACGCGCAGCGGCTATTGCGGCTTTGCCTGCGCAGGTCGACCGGGTGATGATTGTCGATGCCGCGATGACACAATTCCGCAGCAGTCGTTGTCGCAGATGGCCGCACGCCTTTCGCCTGATATAGACATGGTTATCGCCAACATGGCAAAGTATACGGCGGAAGCGAATGTACCTTCTTTGTATATGGACGCCGAGGCTGTGGCCGAGGGCAAGTCCTACGAAAAAACATCGTCCGGGCCGGTCTTGCGGCTGACACCGGCTGAGGCGTTAGAACGAATGCTGAACAATGACATTCCGAATTTTACGCATGGCATGGTGGTTCGGCGAAGCCTCTTCGGTCGTATCGATTGGGACACGCATCCGTCGATGACCAATGCCGAAGACGCGATGTTGCAGTTGCTGCTCGCCTCGGCCGCCACGGGCGCGGTGGTGCTGCTCCCCGATGTTGTCGCCTACGAGTATCGTCAACGCCCCGGGACATTGTCGTCGATGTCCAAGGTAACGCCCGAAGGCATTGCACGTGTTTGGAGGGCCGTGTCGGCAGTGCCCTCGATGCCTCGAGTCGCCTTGGTGCGCTGGGGTCTTGGGCTGATGCACCTGTACCTTATAGGACGCGGAGTATGGATACCGCAAGATTACGAGCCACTGCGCGATATCGTTCGCTTGGCGCGACACACGCCGTTGCACAGTCGGCGTCATCGCCGCGTACTGTGGATGCTCCATTGTCCGTGGCTGCGATATGTGGTCACGTGTCGCCATCGCCGACACATGCGCTGATATACCTGAAATTTAGTATTGTTCGTATTATGCTTTTTGTCTAACTTTGCGGCCGAGAATTAGGGGCAGTTATTGTCCTCGTAAAGCTACAGGTGACTGAACGACATGAAGATGATATTACGATACATGACTATGGCGGCGGCCGCATCCACTATGGCGACAGCCATGGGCGCCGAGGTGGCGGATACGGACAGCGTGACAATGTTGCACGGCGTCGTTGTCAGCGCCGGTCAAGGCGTAAAGTCGCGTGTGCGCACCACCAATACGGATATCATCGGCTTAGGGCAATTGCGCCGCGCCGCTTGCTGTAACCTCAGCGAGTCTTTATCTCCAATCCCTCGGTAGATGTCAGCTACTCGGACGCCGCCACCGGCGCCAAGCAAATCAAGTTGTTAGGACTCAGTGGAACTTATGTCCAGATGCTCATCGAAAATATTCCCAACCTGCGCGGCGCGTCCATACCATATAGTCTCGGATATGTGCCCGGACCGTGGATGCAGTCAATACAGGTCTCCAAAGGTGCGGCGAGTGTCAAAAACGGATACGAGAGCATTACCGGACAGATTAATGTCGAATTCATTAAGCCGCAGGGTACCGACGGGGTGCGTGCCAATGCGTATTTTGACTCGCAGTTGAAGGTCGAAGCCAATGTCGACGGCAGCATCCACCTCAATGACAAACTGTCCGCCTCCCTGTTGCTGCACTTCGAGAATCGCCAACGCGAGCATGACGGCAACGGCGACGGATTCATGGATATGCCGCGCATACGTCAGTACAACGCCATGGATCGCTGGGCATACGTCTAGGACAGTTGGATATCGCAACTGAGCGTACGCGTACTGCGCGACGAGCGCACAAGCGGCATGAGCCGCCACGGCCATACGGACGCCTCTATCCCGTATTATGGCGTCAGCGTCACCACCAACCGCTATGGAGCTCAGTGGAAAAACGCCTATATGTTCCAAGATGCGTCCAACAGCAGCCTGGCGTTGATGTTGCACGGCTCGTGGCACGATGCGTCCAACGCCTTCGGGACAACCGATTACGATGTCACCCAGAAAAACGGCTATGCACAACTGCTTTTCGAGAGTGATATCACCCCGGCTCATAACATTAGCGTCGGCGCGAGTCTCATATTCTAGAAATCGGAGGATACAAGCAGTTGCGCTCCTTGATAAAAAGGGATTATCCGACCTTTTCGGGACTTACTCTTGAAAGATACTTCAGAGAAAAGGCTATTGAGAGCGAGAATTACACGCTAATCGGAAGGTGGTGGGACCGTAAAGGAGAAAACGAGATAGACATGGTTGCCTCCAATGAGTTTGAAAAGAAAGTGGAAATCTATGAGATAAAGCGTAACCGAAAGAATATCGACTTCACGGTCTTGGAGGAAAAGGTGAAAACTATGCTTACTACGGTTCATCTTTTCAATGGCTACGATATTGAGACCAAAGGACTTGATATGCAAGATATGTAGGTCGAAAACGAAAATCATGTCATTACGGTACAAGAGGAAATTACATTTTTCTTAAACAGCAACCACGGTTTCCGAAACCGTGGTTGTTGTCTTCTGAAGGTGTTCATACCTCTTGAAATTCGTGGAGATATATGTATGAGTCGGGGTTTTCTTCTGACCATGCGGAGTTTAGCCCCTCGATGTCCTCGCAAGTTATTATGTTGGTGTCCGCAATTTTCTCGATATAGCGGAACGCATCGTCTATTTTGGTGAAATACTCGTGAAAGTATTCCTCTTTGGGTGTGCAGATGTCAAGATAATAATTGTCCGTGAACCATCCTTTTTCGGGGTGGTCTCTTTTTTGATAGACCTCACATCCCGGCTCTTCACCGATGAAGTATGCGGAAAGAGACTCATACTTGGAACATATGAAGTCCCATGCCTCGTAAAGAGGCTCCCATGCAGACTCGAGATGGAAGCATATACAGTCTTCCTCCCTTTCAAGGTCATCCCACCAGCCCCTTACATATAGGTGTTCGGGGATTTCGCCATTTAGGGCTGTCACGATATGTCCTACCCAGTTTCCGTTCTCTTTTTCTTTCTCCAGACGGGTCATCAGCTCATAGAGAGCGTCAAGTTCAGATGCTTCGCCTGTAATTCGGTAAGTGCTGTCGCAATAATTTGCCATTGTTTTTATGATTTTGAATGATTGAATTGTTTTCTCCCTTTCATTATTATCTTTCTTCTCCTTTGATTGCTGATGTTTAATTGTTATGATGATTATAAACCTGTGATGTGTCATAGTTGTAAAAAA
>ENA-ORCP01000943-ORCP01000943.1-human-gut-metagenome-genome-assembly--contig:-NODE-943-length-25774-cov-5.281200_pt1 | contig 25774 bp, 19 predicted proteins | sample MGYA00242990_ERZ507991 | MGnify/ENA primary metagenome ERZ507991 (study PRJEB26167, sample SAMN06115496) | human gut metagenome | host: Homo sapiens | place: China:Henan | collected 2015-05-07 | study... | reverse complement strand
TAAATATAATATTATCTATTAGCATTTTTTATAGATGTTGCACATAAATATTATGACTATTACCAGTATTCAAAATATGTAAATTGTGATATAATTGAAAATAAATATTAACATTTATGCAAAACAGGCTTTCAATTTCTTTCGTCAAAATAAACAATTCATTTCCACATCTATTTTATTGTGAAAATAACAGGAGGTTTTGTCCGTGACTGTAAACGATATTAAAAACCTGCTGGACGCAGAGGTTCTCTGCGGCAGCGAATACATCAATAATGAAGTTCATACCGCCTGCGGTTCGGATATGATGAGCGATGTCCTTGCGTATGTAAAGGATCAGTCTGTTCTGCTGACGGGACTTTGCAACCCTCAGGCCGTGAGAACAGCCGAAATGATGGATATTGTCTGTATTGTGTTTGTTAGGGGAAAAGTCCCCGATCAGGCTATGATAGACCTTGCCAAGGAAAGGGAGATAGTCATTCTCTCCACAAGAACAAGAATGTTTGAAGCCTGCGGCATACTCTATGCCAACGGTTTAAGAGGAGGGCAGTAAGTTGAGCGATACAATAAAGCTTAAATATACGGTTTCCCCCGATGATTTTACGAGGGCAGGCGAAGCGTCCGGCAATGTCAAAAGCAAGCTGAAAAAGATGGGTATACCGCCCGAAGCCGTAAGAAAAGTATCGATCGCAATGTATGAGGGCGAGATAAATATGGTCATTCACGCAAACGGCGGTGAAATAACTGTTGAGATCTCCGAGGACTGCATCACAATGATACTTGCCGACCATGGCCCCGGCATTGCGGATATTGACCGTGCAATGCAGGAAGGCTGGTCCACTGCGCCCGACAATATACGCTCGCTGGGATTCGGTGCAGGTATGGGTCTGCCAAATATGAAAAAATATTCCGACTATATGGATATAGATACGGCTGTCGGCAAAGGCACTACCGTTACAATGAAAGTTAATATCTGATCTGACATCAAAGTCGGCTTGAATGGAGTTTTTAGGGATGACTTTCTTTAATTCCGTGCATCTGGACAAGGAAAAATGTATGGGCTGCATCAACTGCATAAAACGCTGTCCGACGCAGGCTATAAGAGTGCGCAGCGGCAAAGCTGCCATAATAAAAGAGTTCTGCATCGACTGCGGAGAGTGTATAAAAATATGTCCGCACCATGCAAAGCTTGCTACATATGACCCTTTGTCCGTTATAAATGATTATGAATATACTGTCGCTCTGCCTGCACCGTCGCTGTATGCACAGTTCAACAATCTTGATGATGTTAATATCGTGCTGCGTGGACTTAGGCATATGGGCTTTGACAATGTTTACGAAGTCGCTGCGGCGGCTGAGATAGTCAGCGAGGCATCAAGAAAATATATCCGTGAGCATATGGAGGGACGTCCGTTTATTTCTTCTGCCTGTCCGTCCGTTGTAAGGCTCATAAGCGTTCGTTTTCCGAATCTTATAGAGCATATCCTGCCAATAGCCGCTCCCATTGATGTGGCTGCGGAAAAGGCTGCGGAGCTTGCAATGGCTGAAACAGGATTGCCGAGAGAAAAAATAGGCATTATTTTCATTTCGCCCTGCCCTGCCAAAATGACAGCGGTAAAGTCCCCTATCGGCTTTGAAAGCTCACAGGTGGACGCTGTTGTTGCAATGAAGGAGGTCTACCCTGTTCTTCTCGGACATATGAAGGACGCTGCCTGCGAGGACGATGATCTTGCACTTTCGGGAAAGATAGGCATAAGCTGGGGACGAAGCGGCGGCGAAGCCGGCGGACTTCTCACAGACAGCTATCTTGCGGCAGACGGTATAGAAAACGTTATAAAGGTACTTGAAGATCTTGAGGATCAGAAGTTTGCCGATCTTGATTTTATTGAACTAAATGCCTGCTGCGGCGGCTGCGTCGGCGGAACGCTCACGGTGGAAAATCCTTATGTTGCAAAGGCTAAGCTTGGCAGGCTCAGAAAATATATGCCTGTTGCAAGGACACATCTTGACGAAGGCACAGTCGAAGAGCTGCTGTTCACAAAGGAAGTCGAATACGACCCTGTTTTCAAAATAGGCAGCAGCATAAAGGAAAGCATTGCCGCAATGGCAAAGATAGAACAGCTTTGCGCCAAATTTCCGGGACTTGACTGCGGCTCATGCGGTGCGCCAACCTGCCATGCGCTTGCAGAGGATATTGTCAGCGGACGTGCTCACGAACGTGACTGCGTATATCTGCTGAGAGGATACATTCACAGACTTTCCGAGCAGTTCAATATGATAGACGGACTTAACTCGGAGGACACATATGATAACGGAGGGGATAACAATGACTTTAGCGGAGATGATTGACAAATCGGGATTTGAAACAGTTGTAAAAGGCAATGACACGGATAAAATACTTTCAAAGGTATTCTGCTGCGACCTGCTCTCCTTTGCAATGTCACGAAATCCTGCCGATTCGGTATGGATAACCGTTATGGGAAATGTGAACACGATAGCTGTTGCGGTTCTTACCGACGGCGGCTGTATCGTTCTTGCGGAAAATGCGGTGCTTGATGATGTTGCGCTGAAACGTGCCGAAGAGCAGGGTGTTACCGTTCTCAGAACTGCTCTGCCCGTTTTTGATGCAGGACTTTTAGTACATAACCTTATAAATCAAGAGTAACAAAACACAATGGAGGGTATGGAAATGGAACATTTAAGCTATGACCTGCATATACATTCCTGCCTTTCGCCCTGCGGCGACAATGATATGCTGCCTTCAAACATTGTGGGAATGGCGGCACTGAAAGAGCTTGATGTTATTGCTGTCACGGACCATAATTCCTGCGGAAACTGTAAAGCTGTAATGAAGCTTGCGGAAGCTTACGGCATTGTTGCCATACCGGGAATGGAGCTTACAACGGAAGAAGAAGTACACGTTGTCTGTCTTTTCCCCGAACTGAAAAATGCCGAAGAATTCAGCAGCTATGTACACAGCAGGCTTATGAAGGTCGAAAACAATGCTGATATTTTCGGCGACCAGTATTTTGTCGATGAGGACGATAAAATTCTCGGAACAGAACCGCTGCTGCTGATAAATGCTACGTCTATCGGCTTTGACGATGTATATGACACGGCTGCGGAATACGGCGGAGTAATGATACCTGCTCATATTGACAAAAGCACAACAAGTCTGCTTTCCAATCTTGGCTTTATTTTACCCGACAGCAAATTCAGCTGTGCAGAGGTGAAGCATATCGGCTTTATGGACGAACTTGCGGAAAAGCATACCTATCTTAAAGGGTGCAGTATAATCAACAATTCCGACGCTCACTATCTTGAGGACATACACGAGCCTTTGAATTTTCTTGATGCGGAATCAAGAAGCATTCCCGATATTCTGAAAGCACTTGAATTTTCACGGAAGAGGTTTTTGGGGCAGTAATAACGCTTTAAACCAAATCATTTAAGAGGAATGTTCTGCGAAGCAGGCGGCTTTGACGAGGGTATTGTAAGCATTGAGAATACTGACTTTGCTGCAAAACTTAATAAACTTTGAGACAGCAGATAAATTCTATTATGATGTCAGATGAGAGGCATATCCGCTGACTGAGGGATATTAAAATGATAAAAATAGGAACTTGTGTAAAAGGTGAAGAGCTTATCTCAGTTCTTCCTTTTATAATTAACAATGGTTTTGAATCGGTAGAAATTTATTTTGACAGCGGACTTAAAAATACCGACCTGAAAGAATTAGCTTATAAAGCAACTGAACTTGCAAAAGGCAGTAATATTGAATTTTCAAGCATTGGTATTTATGTTAATCCTCTGCAATATGAAGAACAGCGAAAAGAAGTCGAGAAATGTATTGATAATGCCAAATATTTTGGTGCAAAGGTTATTTCCACATTTGCAGGCGCAATAGACGGAGCACCTGTTTTTGCAGCCATACCAAAATTCAAAGATGTATTTGGCGAACTGACAAAAAGAGCCGAGACAAACGGGATCAAAATAGGAATTGAAAATGCTCATATGAATGGATTCTGGTATTCCGCAAAAAGCAATATAGGATTTTGTCCGAGTGCCTGGGAATTGATGTTTGATGCAGTGCCAAGCAATGCACTTGGTCTTACCTGGGAACCGTCACATCAGATTGAACAATTTATAGATATTTATGCCCAGCTTGAAAGATGGCTCAACAAAATCGTACACGTTCACGGAAAGGACGGAAAGCTCAACAGACAGTTTATTTCCGAATATGGCGCATGGTTTGGACAACATTACTGCGACCACAAATTTCCCGGACTTGGTGATTCTGACTGGAAAAAAATTATTTCAAATTTATCAAACGGAAACTATAGTGGAGATATTACTATCGAAGGTTTTCACGATGCAGAATTTAAAGGCGAAAATGAAATGGCAGGACAAACAGCGGCTCTTAATCATCTAAAAAAATGCCGCAGTACATAATTATAAATTTATATTGGCAAACATATTTCAAATAAGCACCACTCAGCCTGCGTTCCAATGCCCTCAGCTACGGCCTGCGCCTTGCTGCCGTACAGCGAATCATAAGCTGCAATTACAAGCGAAAGTTGGCTTCCCAAAATAAAAAAATAAAAAAATATCCCGCAAAATTTTATTCTGCGGGCAAAAGTTAAAGCGCAATGCAAACACCATCTGCATTGCGCTGTTCTGTTTTTTATACTAATCTTTAATCGTTCTATAGACAAAGCCGACAGATGAAATAATTCCAATCAAGGAAAGCGACTGCAGGCGGGCTTGCCGCCCGTCAAAGGAGCTTGACGCAGAGTGGGATTATTTCAGCCAAGGATTTGTCTATAGGTTGATTAAAGATTAGTATTATATCAATGCTGCAAGCTGGAAACCAAGTATACCCACGGCACAGACGATGCTTCCCGCAAGGTTCAGTCCGGTAGGACGGGTGGTTTTTTTGAACATATCTATGATAAGTATTGCTATCAGTATCATCGGCGGGATAAATGCGTCGTTTGTAAGGCTTACTGCGATAACCGCATTTTCAAGCATAAGTCCGAGGGCATTCGGTATTTTTGCCAATGCCACAACTGTTGTTTCCTTTGGCTTTTCTTTCACAAGCGAAACAATATGCGCTTTCGGGAAAAGCACTGCCGCAAGAAGGATAAGAGCTGCAAAGAGTGCCATATCAGGCGAGATACAGCCCTCCTTATTTATCCATGTTACAGCAATTCCGTAGCCGTAACGTGAGAGGAGATAGAGTATCAGCGGAATGACTATTTTTCCGTAGTTCATTGTCTTTTTGCCCGATTTTGCGATAAGGATAAGTCCTGCGACCGTTACTGCAATGCAGATGATCTTCAGTGCGGAGAATGCTGCCTTTCCAAGTGCAATATCTGTGAAATATGACATAAACACGACTATTCCGAGCCATGCTTTCAGCTCAAAAGCTGACATATCCACAAGTATTTTCGCTGACATCTGAAATTCAAGCAGCTTTGAAATGAACAGCAGGATTATGAACACGAATGAAAGCGGTGTGAGCTGAAATGTTCTGTCCGAAAACGGAAGCGTAAAAAGCATAAAAAACGCTGTTGCCGCTGCCATAATAAATGTCATCTGACTGCCGTTCATACCCGCTTTTGTAACGGCATATTTATCGTTGAGCGATGTTATCGTGTAGCACAAAACTACAAGGAGCATAAGAACCATATTTTATTTTCCCCAAATTTTTTTATTTTTTCTTTGCAACAGTTACCTTTTTCGGCGCGGATATTCTGAAATAAAGCTTTGCATATTTTCTGATACGCTTTGCAAGTTCGTCGTTAATATCGCCGTCCTTCATTCTCCATGCCCAGTTTCCGCCGCCTATTGTGGACGGAATGTTCATTCTTGCCTCCGAGCCAAGCTCCAGCCAGTCCTGCATCTGAATCACAACAAGGTCGGACACGCTTGAATATGCTGTTCTTATCATACCGCCGCATACACCCTCTTTTTTGGTAAGGGACATATATTTTTTCGCAAACTTGCGGTCGGACTTTTCAAGTGAATCATACCAGCTAAGTGCGGTATCGTTGTCGTGTGTACCGATATATGTAACGCTGTTGCGGACATAATTATGAGGCAGATAGCTGCTGTCCTCTTTGCCGTAGAAGCCAAATTCAAGGACGTTCATTCCCGGATAGCCTGCCTCTTTCAGCATTTTGCGCACGTCGTCCGTAAGGAATCCAAGGTCCTCAGCCACAAGCTTTACATTTCCAAGCTCTGCTTTTATTGTGTCGAAAAGCTTCATTGACGGTCCTTTGAGCCATTCGCCGTTCTCAGCTGTTTCATCTTCCGCAGGGATAGCATAGAAGCTTTCAAAACCACGGAAATGGTCTATTCTTGTAAGGTCAAAAAGCTTTGAGGAATATTCAACTCGTGAGATCCACCAGCTGAAACCGTCCTTCTCCATTTTGTCCCAGTCGTAAAGAGGATTTCCCCAGAGCTGACCTGTGGGTGCGAAATCATCAGGCGGACAGCCTGCAACTTTTATAGGGTGACCGTTGCTGTCCAGCATAAACATATCTGGATCTGCCCATATATCAGCACTGTCCATTGAAACATAGATAGGCATATCGCCGTAAATTTTCACGCCGTTTGCATTTGCATACTTTTTAAGTGCAAAATACTGCTCAAAGAACTTGAACTGGATAAATTTCCAGCAGTTGATGTCGTCCTCAAGCTCCTTTGCATATCTTTCCATTGCATCGGGCTTGCGCAGACGAATATCATCGTCCCATTCTGTCCACATTGACTGGCGGAAAAGATATTTTAGCGACATAAACATTGCATAATCATTAAGCCAGAAGTTATTTTCGGCGCAGAATCTATGATATTCGCAAAGCTGCTTTTCAGATGCGGTAAGGAAAAATTTTGCGCTTGCTTTATGTAAAATGATATTTTTAAAGCTGTAAAGCTGAGCATAGTCAGCAAAATCGTGTTTATGACCGAGAACGATAAGGTCGTGGTCATTTTCACTGATAAGACCGTCCTTAATAAGCATATCAAGGTCGATAAGGAGAGGGTTTCCCGCATATGCGGAATAGCTCTGATACGGAGAATCGCCGTAGCCTGTCGGTCCTACAGGAAGTATCTGCCAGTATCCCTGGCCTCCCTTTTTAAGAAAATCAACGAATTCATAGGCTTTTTTGCCCATTGTTCCGATACCGTATTCTCCCGGCAGAGATGAAATATGAAGTAAAATTCCACAGCTTCGCATAAAAATCATTCCTTTGCAGATAATTAATAAAGGTCGGACTATCTTATCAGATAAAAAGTCTATACCAATATTATTATACACCATAAAATACGGAAATTCAACAGAGGTGTGTAAAAAAAGTAAATTGGAGTGATTATAATGTCAAATCAGAATCAGAACCAGCAGAATAACAACCGCAGCCGGAATCAGCAGAACAACCAGAGCCAGCAGAACCAGAACAATCAGAACCAGAGCCAGAACAAAAACAACCAAAACCGGAGCAAAAATCAGCAGAACAACAACCGCAGCTTCTAACCTATCGGACGGTATGACCGTCCGTACATATTTAATTTTTCAGTGCCTTTTCCATATACTGCTCAGTTGAGATACCAGAGGGACGATTATATCTGTTTATGCACATAAGACATTCCGGGTCATCTCTTGAAATATAGTTAGGCTTTTCGTAGCAGGTCAACAATGCCTTGAAGCCCATTTCTTTCATTATTTCAACGCTCTCATCGGTAATGAAACCGTACGGATAGGCAAAGGTCACGGGTCTTACACCGCTTTTGTCTTCAAGCAAACCTTGGAGCATACCTATATCGCTGAAAAGGCAGCTGCGGTATTCCTCGCTGCTTTCGCCCGAAATTCTTTTGCAGCCTCGGCGTCCTTCAAGTGAATGCATATCGTAGGTATGGTTGCCTATCTCAAAAACGCCGCTGTCGTTCAGCTCGGCTATCTCGTTCCATGTGAGATTTGAATAGGCAGGGTTATGCTCATCGTGGTCGGTGGAAATATCGGTATACGAACCAACGATGTTGACCACCCCCTTTAAGCCCTGCTCCTTCATAAACGGATAGGCATATGCCATTACATTGTAGTAACCATCGTCAAATGTGACAACAACAGGCTTTTCGGGCAGCTCGGCATTGCCCTCAACATAATCTATAAGGTCGCTGACAAACACCGTGTTATAGCCGTTTTCAATGAGATATTCCATATCCGCCTCAAAAACTTTCCTGTCAACAACATAATCGCCTGTCCGTGAGGAATTGTCAAGAATGCTGTGATACATCAGTACAGGCACAAAGACCTCCGCATTCACGGAGGTCTGAGCTGCCGTTTCCACCGCATCATCACCGGCTGACGAAACATAAAGCCTTATGCAGTTTGCGCCCAGCAGCACTATTGCGGCAACAAGAATGACCGTACATACCCTGTATGCCGCCTTTTTTACATTGATACAAAAAAACATACAGCACTCCCCTTTTTGATGTTTTGTAACATAGTATGCTGTAAGCAGGGAAATAATGCTGTATATTTTTAGTTTTTTATTTAGACGCGCCCAAGTAATGTGCGGAGCTGAAAGAGCGCACCCGCGCCGCAGGTTTGCACAAATTCGCTGAGCGGAACACATAAAGTTTAAGTTTCCCGCTATGCTGCGGCCGCGGCGGAAACGTTTTTTGCAGCTTACAGCAAAATTTAAACCGCCGCCCTAATAAAAATAAAAAATCAAAGCTTCTCTATGGTAACATACACTCTTTTCCAGAAAAGAAACCCTTTTTCCTCAATATTATCTATAACATACTCAGGCGTGATATTCACGGGACAGCGTGTCAAATACTGCGGCATTGACGGGTGATGTATCAAAATATCGCCGTATTTTATTCGTGTATAGGACGTGAAATAATCCTCAAACCGCCCCGTTACTTTTTCGCCTTTTTCATATGGAAGTCGCATTCGGTCCACCTCGTTTTTCAGCTTTTCATACTAATAACATTATATGCTGTACCTTCGGAAAAGTGACCGAAAAAAAGCGGCTCGGAATCTTTATCCGAACCGCTTTGTTTACTGCTTTACATCAGCTGACTGTTCCTTGGCTTTTGCCTTTCTCTTCTTTTTCTTTTTTGCAATGATAAGAATTATGACAACTGCAAGAACTGCCGCACCGCCTGCTGCCGCAATTATCGTTACGGACATTGACGAATCGGAATGAGCCGAAATTTTCACATTTCTGCCTGTTACATCAAATACAAGATACTGTCCGTCAATAGTGGTTTCTGCGGTGCGCTGCACACCGTTTTCCTCTACTGTTACAACAGTATGCTTAACGCTGCCTGTCGGGAGGTATCTTACTGTATGTGTATCTGAATTGTCATCGGGGATAGTGATGCTCCATTTTTCCGAAATGCTGTAATTTGTGCTGTCGTCTGAAACCACAATGAGTTTATCGGTGTCTGTAAACTCACCCTCAACAATTACCGTCGGCAGACCGCTTTCACGTTTTTCCTGTGAAGAAAGTGCCGTTACATATTTGATATATTCAGCATAAAGCTTTGTGCTGAATGTTGGGTCGTCGTAATCGAAATCGTCCCATACTGCGTAATAGCCTTCCTTTGCAGGTATTTCGGGAACTCCATCTGTTGAAAGGCTCTCGCCATAGCTGAATTCAAGGGTTCTTATTACCTTGTCCTCAACAATATATTCAACGGTAAATCTGCCGAACGCATCGGGAATATCCTTTATCTTCATAAAGTTCTCATATGACATCGGATATGCTTTTCCCGAATAGCTTATGCCGTCAACACCGCCTGTGCCGTTTTCAACATAGATGTTGTTTTTCATATCACCGCTGACGCTGCCTGCAATAGCTCCGACATTTTCGTCACCGTCTTCAATTTCAACATAGCTGCGGCAGGCTTCAATATCATTTGCTGCGCCTGCAATACCGCCAATATAGTCGTCACCGCTGATACGGCATTTTGCATAGCAGCCGTAAATTGCTGCGGAGGAATTGCCCGTTACACCGCCGACATAGCTGCCGCCTGTGGATTTTACCTCGCCATAGCCGCCGCAGCTGATAAGACAGCCTGTGTCCATCTGTCCTGCAATTCCGCCTGCGCCGTCCTTTTTGGAGGTAACAATGCCATAGTTGAAGCTGTCTCTTATAACTGTCTTTGAACGGTAGATAAAATCTGATGAACGTTCGCCTGTTGTTTCAATATCGTCCTCAGGGTCAAAGTCAAATTCAACTGCCATTGAGCCTGCGATACCGCCGACATTAACATCACCGTTCACCTCGCCGTAATTGACGCTGAATGCTATCTTGCCGTCCGATCTTCCGATAGTATCCTTTGAAGAAATATCCTCGGTGTAATCTTCAAGATCGGTGTTCTTTTCGGTCATTTCATCAACAAGGTCAAGTATTGTATTTGAGACCTCTCCTGCCTTGTCATTTATACGGCGCATATCCTCGCTGATAACGTCAACGGAGGTGTTTGCCGTATCTGTGAAATCGCCGCAAAGGTCGATAAGCTTTGAAAGTGTATCGGAGAGCGAATTTCTTGCATTGATAAGCGAATCATCAGCACCCACAAAGGTTATCTTATCCATTCCCGCAAAATAATCAAGAATGTTCGTTATCTGATCCATACCGTCCTTGACATCGGAAAGAGAATCGCCTGTAACATCAATTGCATCTGCCGCTTCTGTAACAGCTGCAAGAGCGGAAGCGGAAGCCTCGTCAAAATACGGCCAAGCGTCCTGAATACGTGTCACCATACTCTGAACATCATCTGTTGAATCACCAAGGCTGCCATTAGTCCGGCGGAGATACTCCACAGCGTTGTGGAGCTGGGTGGTATCTATCTGTGAATTTATCCTGCCTACCGCATCATTGAACTGCTGACTTGCGCTGTCAAGTGATGAAAGTCCCGAATTGATAAGCTCGGAGCTTTGTTTTAACTGCTCTTCAAGATCCTTTGCAGCCTGAGATGTCATAAGGTCATATATTGCGGACGTGATATTCGCAAGGCACTCAAAAAGATCGCTGAACGAACCGTCCGAAAAAATATTGAGAATATCTCTGAGGTAAGGCTTGTAAAGCTCAAAGTCAGTTACACCTGCATCAAGAAGATTCTGTATAGCTTCAATATCCGATTCCGACTTTTCAAGGTCGTCGGAAAGCCGGTCGGCTATTTCGGAAAGTCTTTTCAGTTCGTCCTCAATAGTCTGCTTTGCCTGTGTGTATTCGGGAGTGTCCTTGAACTTGTTGTATGCGCCCGAAACATTTGACGCACCTTTTGAAATAAGTGATATAGCTGAGGACATATTTTGGATAGCTACCTGAAGCTCGTCAAGAGCCTGCTGCATCTGTTCCTCATCGCCAACCGATTTTTCAAGAGCGTCCATAGCCGAATCGGCAGAACCCGAAGCGTCCTTCATCTTTTTCAATGCCTCGGAGAAATCGTCAAGCATAGGGAAAAGTATATCCATACCCGTGTCAGCACTGCCAAGCGAATCATCGAGAAGCTCTGCCGCATTGCTGAGCTTTTCCATTGCGTCAGCCATTTTGTCCGAAGCGGCTGTGAAGCTGTCTGCCGCAGGGGCAGCCATATCAACAAGGTCGGAAGCTCTTGAGCTCAATTCATTTATTGAATCAATATCCGCATTTACGATACGGTCTGTTTCATCAAGAAACGCATCAGCGGAAGTCCTTGCCTCTTCAAGTCCGTCAAGAACATTATTGCTGCTTGTGCTGAGCAGATCGGACTGTGAGTCGGCATGGTTAATTGTTGTATCGATCATATCGTTGAGCTCGTCAAGCTGTGTGCGGAGCTTTGAAAGGGTACGCTCGGAGAAAACAAGTGAGAAATAAGGCTCAGCCTGACCCACGATACCTGCGGTATCCTTTCTGCCGTTGATAGTGCCGTAGTTTTTGCAGCCGCTGACATAACCGTCCTGTCTGCCGACGATACCGCCAACATTGTAGCCGATATGCGGATAGCCGATGCTGCCGTAATTTGTGCAGTTCTGAACAGCACCGCCCGAATAGCCTGCGATACCGCCTGCGTCCGTAACATCGGCAGCCTGCTCTGTTGAATAGATCGCTTCGATATTTATGTTGTTTATATCCACCGATTCATCATAGGCATTTGTGTTTACAGATGTGTTGTTTGTGCTGTAAAGAACAGTACCCGCATTTTCGCCGACAATACCACCTGTGTAATGCTGTGCCTGAACAACACCCTCGGAGGTGCAGGAGGAGATCATACCTGTTTCTTCATTGAAGCCTGCAATACCGCCGCAGCGATCCTTGCCCTTGACAAAGCCATTGAATGTGCAGTTGAAAACACGTCCTCTGTTTACGCCGACGATACCGCCGCATTTTGTGCTTGTGCCGCCCGGAGTGATATTGCCGTTGACTTTAAGGTTCTTGACCTGTGCGCCCTCTTCAATATAGCGGAAAAGTCCGAGTGCAGAGCCGTTTTCGGACAGACGGAGATTTGATACAGTATGTCCGTCGCCGTCAAAAATCCCGCAGAATGTAGGTATAGGCTCAAAGTCGGAGGAAAGGTTTATGTCGCAGGTGAGGATATAGGTCTTTCCTCTTGAATTGCTGTCAAGAGTGCAGTCCTTTGAAAATTTGATAAAGTCATCGAGAGAGCTTATCTCTGTTGCATTTGCATATTTTTTTGATGAAGCCGAGGCAGCTGTCTGCTGTGCCTCCTCCGCAAAAACGGCAAGAGGAAAGCTTACTGCGCTTACGGTAACAAGCATAGCCGAAACAGCCGCAATAACTCTTGTTTTAACTGTTTTCATTGCTGTCCTCTCCTTCCTTATCAGAATTGCCGCTGCCGTCGGAATTGCCTGCCGAGCCGAAGGAAATAAGTCTTTCGCCGCTGCCGGGGTTTTCGATCTTAGCGTCGATGTCACCGATGATAACGCCCTTTACGATAGCGTCAACTCTGCCGTTTACATAGCCGTGAACAAGTCCGCTTACAGTAATTCTGCTGTTGGCGACCTGAGTGCGCTCACGGTTTTTGATAGTGAATGATGTGCGTTCGATAATTTTATCGCCGAGTACAAGTATCTGCGGAAGAACACCCATAACAAGCACGATAGAAATAATAGTACCACGGCCGAGGCATACACCGATGGAAGAAATAGTACCGTCTGTTGAAAGCTGACCGATAAGTATACCTGCGGCAGCAAGGATAGTACCTGATGTAATAATAGTAGGGAATGCCTGATTAAGTGTTTCAATGATAGCTTCCTTGATAGGCATCGTCTGCTTGAGGTCCATATATCTGCTTGAAATAACGATAGCGTAGTCGATATTTGCACCCATCTGGATCGAGTTTACGATAAGATAGCTGAGGAAGAACAGCGGTGTGGATTCAAAATACGGGAATGAGAAGTTTATCCAGATACTGCCCTGAATTACGGCAATAAGAAGAACAGGAAGACCTGCCGACTTAAATGTAAAGAGCAGAATAATGATTACGAACAAAGCAGAAAGGATACTGATTATAAGATTATCGGTTGCGAATGAGCTTGAAAGATCGTAGTCACTTGTGGAGTTGCCGACAACATAAATATCGTCAGCAGGATAATATTTCTCGGAGACCTGATGTATTGTTTTAAGGAAAGCAAAGGTCTCATCGCTTTCTTCGGGGAGAGTGGAGTAAATAAGGATACGGCTGTAATTATCGCTCTTTAACTGAAGAAGCGCATCATTGAGCTGAGTGTGAAGATCCTCAAGAGTTTCCATAAGGTCATCATCAAGAGTAACATAGCCCTTATTTACCTCATCATATGTAAACATAAACATATCAATGAGCGGTACGCTGTAAGTATCAAGACCGTTGACGACCTCACCGTAATCCTCATCATTGACCGCATAAGCCGCATACAGAAGCTTAGCGACCTCATAGTCAAGCTCCACCATTTCGGAGAACTGACGCGGGGTAAGCTTATCGGTAAGAACATAATCGTCCATAGCGTTTATGTTAGCCAGACCCATTACGGAATCGACCTCGTCATATTTTTCAAGGTCGGCAATAAGCTTTCCTTCTGATTCATAGTCGCCTGACGGGATAACGAGAGCCATAAGGTTTGTTGAACCGAAATTATCCTTGATCTTGTCCTCTGCTATCTGGGAATCGCTCTGTCTCGGTGTTTCGAGATCGGTAGTACCGTAGCAATATGGGCATTTGTTTGCAAAGATGCAGGCAGCCGCAATAATTACAACAAAGATAGGAGGAATGATATATTTTGTGGCGAAAGCAAATTTACCCACAAATGGGATCTTCGGAACGAAGTTCTTATGAACGGATTTGTCTATAAGCTTGCTGAAAAGCATAATAAGACCCGGCATAAGCACGAATACGGAAAGAAGGCTGAAGAAAATAGCCTTTACAAGAACTACCGCAAGGTCAGCACCGATCCTGAACTTCATAAATGCAAGAGCGACAAGACCCGAAATAGTTGTCAGACAGCTTGAAGAAATTTCAGGAATAGCCTTGCTGAGGGCGGTGATACAAGCCTCACGGGCAGGAAGATGCTCATGCTCCTCGCTGTATCTGTGGATAAGAATGATAGCGTAGTCGATAGCAAGAGCAAGCTGGAGAACGATAGTAACGGAGTTTGAAATGAAAGAGATCGTACCCAGCATAAAGTTTGTACCCATATTCAGCACCGCAGCAGCACCGAATGTCATAATGAGTACAGGTATTTCCGCATAAGCCTTTGACGTAAAAAGAACAACGAGAACGATAATTACTGCCGCAATGAGTGTAACGACCTGCATTTCCTCAGCAAGCTGAGCGGTGCTGTCACTTCCGACGGCACTTGAAATGTAAACGTCGTAATTTTCAAGCATATGCTTGATCCGGTTCATTGCGTCAACGCTTATATCGTCTTTTTCTTCACCCTCAAAGGTAACGGAGAACATAGCATAGGTATTTTTGTAATGGTCTTCGGAATCATCAAATGCAACACCGGAAACACCGTCAATATCGGCTATCTTATCAGCAAGAGCCTGGGCCTCGTCGAAGGTGACATTTGCGACCATTATCGAACCGGAACCATATGTAATGAATTCCTCGTTCATAATGTTAAGACCTTTTCTTGTTTCGGTATCCTCGGAAAGATAGCTGGTAATGTCATTTTCGACCTTTACCCAGTCTTTCGCAAAAACGCTGAACACAAGCGCAAAGATAAAGAGCAGGAAAAACAGATTTCGCTTGTCAACGATAAAAGTGGCAAGCTTATACATAAATTTGGGTTCACCTGCGGTATTATCCGCAGTCATTACGTCTTCTGCCAAAATGAATAACTCCTTTCGTCGATTTATACAATTATTTTAGTACAGATATGTATGTATTTCAATATACAAATTATATTTTTTGTATAATCAGCTATACAAAAGTTCAAAAATGTATAGCCAAAAAAATCGGAATATGGTATAATATTTTTACTGCAAAATAACCAAAAGGACGTGAAAAGAATGCCGAACCATGAATCTGCCGTTTCAATGAAGCTCCAGCTTGCAAATGCCCTGAAAGAGCGTATGCGAACTATGCCCCTTGAAAAAATAAGAGTAAAAGACCTGACGGACGACTGCGAGGTGAACCGCCAAACCTTTTATTACCATTTTGACGATATATATGATCTGCTGCACTGGGCATGCGTAAATGAGATACGAACAGCAACGAAAATTTCCGACCCGAATGTGACATGGAAAGAAAGTGCCGAACTGCTGATGAAATACATAGAAAAAAACCGTGACCTTTGCACACTTGTTCTTGACACAATGGGGCGCAGACAGTTAAAAAATATGTTCAGCGGAAATATCGAGCAGCTTCTCCGCAAGATCACTGAGAACCTGCAAAGCAAAAAACTCTCTCCCGAGCGTACAGAATTGCTTGAATTTAACATTAAGTATAATTCGATAGCAATAAGCGGACTTCTTGAAAGCTGGTTGCTTGACGAGATAAAAATGCCGTCGGAAAAGCTGCTGTGGTATATGGAACATATAGTAAAAAACAATATTCAACGCCTGTTTGAAAGCGAGGATAAGTAAGTTTTTTATTTTTTTATTTAGACGCGCCCAAGCAGGTGCGAATCGAAATACAGCATCCGCGCCGCAAAGAAAGCTCCGATCGTTTGCACTAAGCGGATCATATGCATACCTGCGGCGCGGGTACTGTCTTTCAGATCCGCACAGAACTTGGGCGCGTCCCCCAAAAAAATAAAAACAGCACCTTTGGGTCGCAAAAAAACTTTTGACAAAACTGCTATACTATGTTATAATACATATTAATTATTGCAATTATGAAGAATTATACCCTCTGATACGAGGTGATGTCATTTAATGAAAATTATTCAGGATAATCTGAAGCTGATTATCACCGCTCTTATTGCTCTTATTGCCATTGTTATCGGTGCGGTCGCCCTCAGCCTTGCTTTCGGCGGCGAAACCTACAGAAATATCACCGTCAGCGATATTCAGGGCTCTGTCGTTATGATACGAGGCACAAGACAGATGTACATAAACAAAAAAACCGTTCTGCAAAGCGGTGATATTATCAACACGGATGAATCGAGCACTGTCAGGATCTGCATTGATAATGACAAATATATCGCTGTAGAGCCGGATTCATCGGTATACATTTATTATACCAATATTTCCGATAAGGGCGAGATCTCCGTTAATGTGGCGGCAGGAGCTGTTACCTGTCAGCTTAACAAAAAGCTGAAGAAAAATGAGAGCTTTCAAGTCAAAACTCCGAATACGGCTATAAACGTCAGGGGTACGGTCTTTCGTGCCGAATTCGGAATGAAGGATAAATATATGGGGTACAGCGATGTTATGCTTACTCACGTTCAGAATTTCGACGGCTCTGTTATGCTCCAGCTTTACGGTACGGACAGCGAAAAGGTCGGCGAGCCTATGCTTCTCACAGAACGCACCTCAGCCGAGCTTATTTCCTGTGACGGTATCGCTCAATACGGTTATCTGAATTACGATATAGATATGTATTCCCTTAATGAGATAACCCTTATGGAGCTTATAAGAATAAGTGCAGAACATTCCATTGCATACACGCTGGACGAGCTTAATACAGCTCTTAAAGCCGTAAGACGCATCAACAGCACCTCAACTCAGGAAACAACTGCTGTTACGACGGAAGAAACTTCTGCCACTACTACGACTACCGCTCCGCCTGTTACCGAAACAGAACCTCCGCAGACCGCTTCTACCACCGTTCCGCAGGAGGAAACAGCCGGCACAGTCAGAACTACACTTGAAACACATATTTATACTACCTATGCAGGACCTAAATGGTGGGATATGCCTAACGACAATCCTGATGTCAATGATGATAACTATGATGACGGCGGCGTTTTCGAAACGGAAACAGTTACAATTGCGCCGTAAGGCTATACCGAAAGGATGATTTTTGTTTAATGAAAAAGCTTAATATACCGCTTATTCCTATTATTACGGGTGCTGCGGCTCTTGTTGCCGTGGCAGCGGTCATTATAATCTTAACAAGCGCAGGCGGCAATGCAGGTCTGTATGTAACATCTGCAAACGGCAGCGTCAGCATCACAAATTCAGACAACAGCAGTGCTGACGGTGCTTCGGGAGAGGTTCTTTCACAGGGCGATATTATTTCCGTAGGCGATAATTCCTCCTGTACAATTACATATAAGAGCAAGAAAAATTCCGAGGACAACTATATCGTTGTGGGTGCAAACTCACAGCTTGTCATCACAGACAAGCTTAACGGCAAGAACAGCGGCGAGCTTTATCTCAACAGAGGTTCTCTCATCTGCAATCTTGCAGACAACGATAAAGCCGTGCTTTATATAAGAACTGCCGATACAATGGTCTATCCGGACGGCAGCGTTTCAAAGGTCGCTTATACTACCGACGGCTTTGAAGCTTATACCGATATTTATACCTTTATGGGCAATTCAAAGATACAGCTTTATGACGCACAGGGCAATGCTGTAAACGGTGCTGAGCTTCTCATTGAAAAACGTGCGGGACGTGTTACAACAAATGATCTGGGTCCTGTTTTCTCATATCTTAATGTGGAATTTCCGCTTACCGAGCTTACAAGATCAGACCTTAAAGAACTTATAACCATCGCAAACCTTATTGACGGCTTCCCTTATACCGTTGATGAGCTGAAAGCGGTTTATGACGCTATGGGCGGCGACAGCGAGGAAACCGTAAGTGAATCCGAGTCGGAAACGGCCTCCGATACATCTGATATTATCCAGACTGCTGAACCTATTGTAACAACAACATCTCCGCTTGTAATTGAGCCGCCGTCTACCGCAACTAAGCCGCAGCAGACCACAGCTCAGCAGACTACAACAACTCAGCCAAGCCAGACAACAACATCAAAACCTGCCGAAACTACTGCCGCAAATACAAATCAGACATTTACCGTTGTTGTTGCTATTGACGGTGAAGAAACCGTGTATGAGGTAAAATACGGCGGAAGCGTTGAAAAGCCTGCCGACCCTGTCATAGCGGGAAAGAAGTTCATCGGCTGGGATAATTCATTCGACAACATCACAAAAGATACTACTATCAATGCTATTTTTGAGGACACAGCACCGACTGTTGTTTATCACACAGTTACAATTAAAATTGCCGACAAGACCACTACAATTCAGGTCGAGGACGGAAAGGACGCTCCTCTCCCGTCTACTATCACACTTGACGGTTATATTTTCAGAGGCTGGGACACAAACTATACTAATGTTAAATCGGATATTACCGTTACAGCTATCCTTGAAACAGTAAGCACCACCTGCAATGTTAAATTTATCATAAGCGGCGTTGAGTACAATCAGGTAGTTGAAAAGGGCGGCACAGCTATCCCACCGTTCACACCGTCCACAGACATCAACGGCAATACATTCCTCAAATGGGATAAATCCCTCACAAATATCACATCAGACACAGTCATCACAGCTATTTTTGGAAAGGAATACTACACAGTAACATTCGTTGTTGACGGTGTTTCCTACCCTGTTACGGTAAAGAGCGGCGAGCAGGCAGTTCCGCCGTTCACACCTACAACAAACAGCCTCGGACAGCAGTTTATGTACTGGGACGGCAGCTTCTATGCTGTTTCATCCGATATGACCATAACCGCAGTATTTTATTGATGGAAAGGAAAAATACTATGATAAAAAAGAGAACCGCAGCAATTCTGCTTTCAACAGCTTTTATGGCAGGTGCATTATTCACAGGCTGCAAGGGCGAATCCACAGCCGATGAGCTGAATGTGTCAAGCGACGGAAATTCAGTTACACTCCCCGACGCTGAAATAAGAAATTTTGAAATGCCTGAGGTTGGCGAAAAGATCGCAGTTATCACAGTAAAGGACTACGGCGAGATAAAAATAAAGCTTTTTGCCGACGCAGCCGAAAAGGGTGTTGAAAACTTTACCGGACTTGCAGATATGGGCTACTATGACGAGCTTATATTCCATAGAATAATCCCTAACTTTATGATACAGGGCGGCGACCCGAAGGGCAACGGCACAGGCGGAAAGAGCATCTGGGGCGATAAATTTGACGGCGGAGTTCCCGAGGGACTTTACCATTTCAGCGGCGCAGTTGCATACGCAAACAGCGGCTCAACTGCCACCGACGGCAGCCAGTTCTATATCGTAAACACTCCCGAAGGCTACCTTGACAGCACCTGTGAGGAGCTTATGTCATACGATATAAGCAAGTACAACTGGCCGCAGAACGTAATCGATATGTATAACGAAAAGGGCGGCACACCGTTCCTTGACGGAAGCTATACAGTATTCGGACAGGTCTTTGAGGGACTTGACATCGTAAGAGAGCTTGGCAATGTTGAAACCGATGAAAATGACAAGCCATTAAAGCAGGTACAGATGGAATCGGTCAGGATCGTTGAATATACAGGCGAATAAAAACACAGACTGTCGCAGTTCATAAATTGCGGCAGCCTTTTTTATTTAGTGCGTACCAAAAGAAAGCACCCGCACAGAAAGGTATATTCCGTTCACAATACAGCGATATTTGCACAATATTGTCGAATAATGCAAAATAGTGATAATTAATAACACAAAGCGGTTTCATCAAGGCATTTTTGTTGATTTGTAACAACACAGTGATACTTTTTTATGACAAACGCTGATATATTAAATTAATTATTGAATAATGTATTAATAAGTGATATAATATATGAAACATGAAAGGATGCGTGAAGTATGAAAATTATTTCCATAAAACACAAAATTATCTTTAGCGTTACTGTTTCTGTACTGGTCGCTGTACTTATTTCAGGCATTATCGGATGTTTTACAAGCTATACATCTACCTCAGACCTATCTGAAGCTAATCTGCAAAAAATGGCAGAGGTTGCAGCAAGCAAAACATACTGGGAAATGCAGTCTTATTTAAGGCTTGCCTCAGACTTGGGCGTTAATGCAACACTTTCCGATCCTAATGTCACAGACGAGCAGATAACAGCTATCTTAAACAGCCGTACTGCTCAGTATAAACTCCAGAGATGTAATTTTATCACTATGGACGGAAACGGCATCGACGGAAACAACTATTCCGACCGTACATATTTTAAAAATGCCCTCGAAGGAAAAACAACCGTTTCCGAACCGCTTATTTCAAAAATAACAGGTAAGGTAACAGTTATCGTTGCCGCTCCGCTCTGGAAAAACGGCACAAGCGGAACAGAGGTTATCGGCTGTGTATATGTTGTTCCCGATGAAGAGTTCCTGAATGATATTGTAAGAGATATTATCGTTTCCGACAACAATACCGCCTATATTATCGACGGTGCAGGCAATACTATCGCCGCAGTTGACGCACAGATCGTTAATGACGGCGAAAATATAGAAGCATTAGCCGAAACCGACAACGCATATGCAAGTCAGGCAGCCGCCCACGTTATTGCACATGAAAATGTTTCCGGTACAGCCGAATATAATTCCGCAGACGGCAGACATTATATAGGCTATTCAACAATTGAAGGCACTGAATGGAATCTTATAATAAGTGCGCCGAAAAGTGACTTCCTTAATGATACCTATTTTTCATTTATCACAGTTGCAGTTGCCGGTGTAATTATAGTCATACTTGGAATTATTCTTGCAACAGTATTGGGAAATGCAGTAGGCAGACCACTCAAAAAGTGTGCAGACAGACTTGTACTTTTTTCAGAGGGCGACCTGAACACTCCTATCCCGGTCATTAAAACAAATGATGAAACCAAGATAATTGCCGATGCATCGGAAGCTGCCGTTATGTCGCTGAAAAATATGATACACGACATTAACCGCATTTTAGGCGAGATGTCAAAGGGCAACCTTGCAGTAAATGTTGATGAGAATGAACACTTCTATGTGGGTGATTTTGCATCGCTTGCGGAAAATCTGAAAGCGATAAACGGTAACCTTATATCCGTTATGAACGACATCAATACAGCATCACAGCAGGTTTCAAGCGGTTCAGCACAGGTTTCACAGGGCTCACAGACCCTTGCTCAAGGATCTATCGAGCAGGCATCAGCTGTTGAAGAGCTTGCCGCAACCATAAATACAATAGCTGTTGAAGCCGAAAAGACCTCAGCTGACTGCGGCAATGCAGACAAGCTTGTAAAGGAAACAACGGAATGTATCAGCAATGCCGACAGTAAGATGAATGAGCTTACCGAAGCGATGAACAATATCAACGAAAAATCAATGCAGATAAACAACATTATCAAAACCATTGATGACATAGCTTTCCAGACCAATATTCTCTCGCTCAACGCTGCAATCGAAGCAGCAAGAGCAGGCACAGCAGGAAAAGGCTTTTCTGTCGTAGCAGACGAGGTAAGAAACCTTGCGGCAAAATCCTCCGAGGCTGCCGCCGAAACAGCAAGGCTCATAGCACAGTCCATCGAAGCAGTGCAGAAGGGCACAGAAACCACCGAAGAAGCTGTGACTGTGATGAATACCGTAAGCGAAAAATCACAGGCTGTCGTAAATATCGTAAATGATATTTCAAACGCAAGTAAATGTCAGTCGGAAATGGTGCAGCAGGTCAACTCGGGAATCGAGCAGATCTCCGCAGTAGTCCAGTCCAACTCAGCAACCGCCGAAGAAAGTGCCGCATCAAGCGAAGAGCTTTCGGGACAGTCTGTTTCACTCCAGCAGCTTATCGACAAATTCAAATTGGCTTAACAGCATAAAAACAAAGGCTGCCGCAGTATCAGCGGCAGCCTTTTGCATATGTATAGGTAATAAAGTTTTGCTTTGTTTTTATTTTTATTTAGACGCGCCCAAGTAACGTGCGAACCGAAAAATAGCAGCCGCGGCGGCAGTTTTGCACAAAACCTGCGCCGCGGCTGCTTTCTTTGGGTTCGCACAGAATTGGGGCGTGTCTAAATAAAAAAATACATCAACTATGCTTTTCACGCTTTCTTATTTTTACAAATGTAACTACGGACATTATCAAGCCGGCTGCTATCATAAGCAAAATGCCGCAATACACCCATAACGGTTTATTGAAAACGCTCATTTCAATATTACACAGCATTACCGCAAATGACACTGCTGCGCCTATCGCTGTTACTATAAACGGTATTTTTCTGTTTTTGCATATGATGAATGAAATTATCCCGACAACAAGGGGCATTGAAAATATGCTGCCCGACAATTTCATTCTGCCGATACTGAGTGCTGCAAGCTCTGTTGTTATACTCAGCACGGAAAACAGCCGGAAAAGTCCAAGCGACAGACAGACTATCCCTGCCACAAACATCAGCATTTCCATTACCTGAACGGATTTCTTTTCAGGTTCGGGATAACCGAAGGTTTTCGCATGGTCACGCTTCATATTTTCTATGTCATTTTCAAGCTGACGTATTTTCTTCTTTTTTTCGCTTTCGTTATTTTTCATTTATATCAACCCACAATAAACCTATTAATCAACTATATATTACCACGATATAAACCATATGTCAATATGCCTTACAAAAAAATCGGACGGGGAAAGCTGCCCGTCCGATAAGAATTATTACTTGTTCTTGTTTTCCAATGACGCTCTGATAAAGTCAGCGAAAAGCTTCTGCGGCTTGTTCGGACGTGACTTAAATTCAGGGTGGAACTGAACGCCGACAAACCATGGGTGATCCTTGACTTCAACGATCTCGACAAGTCTTTCATCAGGTGACATACCTGCGATAACAAGTCCTGCTTCCTGAAGCTTTGTTCTGAATGAGTTGTTGAATTCCCATCTGTGACGGTGACGCTCGTAAATAAGGGGTTCACCGTAAACTCTTGCACTTGTTGAACCCTCTGTGAGCTTGCAGGGATAAAGTCCAAGACGCATCGTGCCGCCCTTTTCGGTAACGGTTTTCTGGTCCTCCATAATATCAATTACAGGGTAAGGTGTTTCGCCGAACTCTGTTGAATTTGCTCCTGTAAGTCCGAGAACGTTTCTTGCATATTCGATAACAGCCATCTGCATACCAAGGCATATTCCAAAGAGCGGGACCTTGTTCTCTCTTGCATAGCGGATAGATTCGATCATACCCTCGATACCTCTGTCGCCGAATCCGCCCGGAACGATGATGCCATCGCACATTCCAAGCATTTCAGCTGCATTTTCACGGGTGATCTCTTCTGAATTGATCCACTTTATATCAACATTTGCATCATTAACGATACCGCCGTGACGGAGTGCTTCCGCAACGGAAAGGTACGCATCGTGAAGAACAACATATTTGCCGACAAGACCGATAGTTACTGTTTCCTTTGCAGCCTTTGTGCGGTTTACCATATTGATCCATTCTGTAAGGTCAGGCTTGCGGTTTTCAAGGTTAAGGTGGTGGCAGACTGAATTTGCAAGGCCTTCCTTTTCAAGCCAGAGCGGAACTTCATAGAGTGATGGAGCAGTAAGGTTCTGGATAACGTCCTCAGGGCGGATATTACAGAAAAGAGCGATCTTCTTTCTCATATCCTCAGGGATCTCCTTTTCGGAGCGGCATACGATAACATTAGGCTGGATACCGAAAGAAAGGAGTTCCTTTGTTGAATGCTGGGTAGGCTTTGATTTAAGCTCTTCCGAGCCTGCAATGTAAGGAACGAGTGTAACGTGGATATACATTGCATTTTCTCTGCCGACTTCGGTAATTACCTGACGGATAGCTTCAAGGAACGGAGTGGACTCAATATCACCGACTGTACCGCCGATCTCTGTAATAACAACGTCGGTATCCTTTTCCTTGCCCACACGATAGATACGTTCCTTTATCTCATTTGTAATATGAGGGATGACCTGAACTGTGCCGCCGAGATAGTCGCCGCGGCGTTCCTTGTTAAGAACAGTCCAGTATATCTTACCTGTTGTAACATTTGAATTTACGGAAAGATTTTCGTCAATAAAACGCTCATAGTGTCCGAGGTCGAGGTCAGTTTCGGCACCGTCGTCAGTAACGAAAACCTCACCGTGCTGATAAGGTGACATTGTACCTGGGTCAAGATTTATATAAGGGTCAAACTTCTGGATAGTAACTCTGTAACCTCTTTCTTTAAGCAGACGGCCGAGAGATGCGGCAGTAATACCCTTGCCAAGACCTGACACGACGCCGCCGGTTACGAAAACATATTTGATCGGCATAATTTTCAATCCTCCATAAAAAATAACAATACCGTTCCGGATTTTTTATCAATTTGAACGTATATGCAATATTAAATATTATTATACCTTTTATTCGTCAAAAAAGCAAGTGTATTTTTGCAATTCAACATAATAACTAAAATACAAAAGAATATATGTAAGTATTTTTAATTTGAGAATTTTTTGTTCCTTTTAACCTATTTGGACTATTGGTTTTTGTTATGCTGCTTTTGAATTTATATTGCAATTCAGATAATAATGTGTTATTATTTTTAATAGATGATGACCATACTTTTTATGGCGGAGGCTTTGCTTTTTATGGAAAACCAGACAATTGTGGTGACCTTGCCTAAGGGCCGCTATGAGTTTTATCCCGATAGCGCGGCGGAGCGTGTCTATTTCATCTCGAATCATGATCAAATGAATCCGAAGAAAGTAGGTTTGCCTTTCGAGGGGATGAAGAATATGGTGTTCGACGGGCAAGGCTCGGAGTTAATCTTCCACGGCAGGATGTTGCCGGTCTCTTTGCTGGATTCGAGGAATTGTGTCTTGAAGAATTTCAGTATAGACTTCAAGCATCCTCAGATTTCACAGGTAAAAGTGGTGGAGAACGATACGCTGAAAGGCGGGATCACCTTCGAGGTGGCTCCATGGGTACGCTATGAGATACGGGATAGCGTGTTTGTAGCGAAGGGAGAAGGCTGGGAGTTGACTCCCGGTTCCGGTATCGCCTTCGAGGGAGATACACGTCATTTGGTGTATAATACAAGCGATATCCCGGTAGGCGTGCGGGGCTTGATCGAGGTTTCTCCAAGGCTGATAAAGTCTCCCCGTTGGAAAGACAACCGTTTGGTGCCCGGTACGGTGATCGCCATGCGTTCTTGGGAACGTCCGGCTCCCGGTGTCTTCCTGTATCATGACGTGAATACGACTCTGGAGAATATCAAGGTTCATTATGCCGAGGGAATGGGCCTCTTGGCGCAAGTGAGCGAGAATATCACGCTGGATGGTTTCTCCGTTTGCTTGAAAGGGGCGGACGATCCGCGGTATTTCACGACACTTCCAAATTCAGTGAGGCACTGGCTG
>ENA-ORCP01000940-ORCP01000940.1-human-gut-metagenome-genome-assembly--contig:-NODE-940-length-25814-cov-19.609356_pt1 | contig 25814 bp, 20 predicted proteins | sample MGYA00242990_ERZ507991 | MGnify/ENA primary metagenome ERZ507991 (study PRJEB26167, sample SAMN06115496) | human gut metagenome | host: Homo sapiens | place: China:Henan | collected 2015-05-07... | reverse complement strand
CTGGCTAATTTTGGTGATAGGTTCAAAATGAAAAATGCGAAGATCGTCTTTCACATGGAAAAATGACCTTCGCATTTTCATAAAGGGATACCCCAGACAGGATTCGAACCTGCGGTCTCCTCCTTAGGAGGGAGGCGCTTTATCCAGCTAAGCTACTGAGGCATATTATGTATTATCGTTGATTTTTTGAAATTCAACGCGCTTGGAAACGAATATGCAGAATGATTTTCACACCGAAGTGACCGACTGCGTTGCAACCGGAACGGTGTTAAACTTGTTGCATCAAAATTTGTTGAGAAAACCGTGATTCTCGGTCTTGCGTTTGATTAGAACAATCACTTCTGCCCCCAAGGTATCAGGTTGACCGAATTCTTAGGAGGCGAACGCTCTATCCAGCTGAGCTATGAAGACGGATACTATATTATAATACCGCAACTTCCCCACAAAATCAAGTTGAATCGGAAAGAAAAAAGGTGTATCCTATAGGAGAGATGCTCATGCGCGGCATGGGTGCAGAATGAAGTGCAGGTGCAGCACAGGCGGCCCGGCACAAAAAGGAGCCAACTTATGGGGATGAAACGGAAAAAGAGAGCATCGCGTCGGCGCGGCTGGCTGCTGGGCAGCAGTGCAACGCAGGTCATCTGCATCAGCTTTGTGCTGCTGATCGCGCTGGGAACGCTGCTGCTGACACTGCCCATTTCCAGCCGCAGCGGTCGGCTGGGCGTGGTGGATGCCATGTTCACTGCCACCAGTGCCACCTGTGTGACAGGTCTGGTCGTGCGGGATACCTGGACGCAGTTCACGCCCTTTGGGCAGGCGGTGGTTTTGCTGCTGATCCAGGTGGGCGGTCTGGGCCTGGTGACCCTGACCAGCTTTTTTGCGCTGGCTGCCAAACGCCGGATGGGCTTTAAGGACCTGCGGCTGCTGGGAGAAAGCGTTTCGGCCAGCGGTTACTCGCAGGCCACCGATGTGCTGAAGATCGTGGTCAAGCTGGCGATGACTTTTGAGATCATTGGTATGGTGCTTCTGATGATCGCCTTTGTGCCGCAGTTTGGTGCGGAGGGCATCTGGATCAGCGCATTCACGGCCATCTCGGCGTTCTGCAATGCGGGCTTCGATCTGTTTGGCCGGTTCGGGCAGTATTCCTCGCTGGCTCCCTATGTCAGTAATTATTATGTACAGGCTGTGATCATGTTCCTGATCATGGCGGGCGGTCTGGGCTTTATGGTCTGGGTGGAGATCGGCGAGTGGCGCAAGAAGCGTCATCTGTCTCTCCATGCTCGGATGGTGTTGCTCTTTTCCTGCATCCTGTGGGTGGGCGGTGCCGTCCTCATCGGTCTGATGGAGTGGAACAACCCCAAGAGCATGGGCGGGCTGTCCGTGCCGGGCAAGGTGATGGCGGCCCTGTTCCAGTCGGTGTCAACCCGTACTGCCGGTATGAACACCATCGACCTGGCCGCCTGCGGGCCCATCACCAAGCTGCTGATGAGCATTCTGCAGTTCATCGGCGCAGCCCCCGGCTCCACCGGCGGCGGTGTGAAGGTGACCACCTTTGCTGTTCTGATCCTGACCATGCGCAGCGTGGCACAGGGCCGGGACGATTGTGTCATCGGCGGCCACCACATTGAATCCAAGACCGTTTACCGTGCGCTGACCATTATCATGCTGGGCATGGTGGCGGCGCTGGGCTCTGCCGTGGTGGTCTATTACAACACATCGGATGCCGTAACGGTCATTGACGCGATCTTTGAATCCTGCTCCGCCTTTGGTACCGTGGGCCTCTCGGTGGGTGTGACCAGTCAGCTGAACACCGGGGCCAAGCTGCTGTATATGCTGGTGATGTTCATGGGCCGTGTGGGCCCGGTGTCCTTTGCCATCAGCCTGACCAGCAAACCCGATGACAACAAACGCAAGATCCTGCCCGTTGGACAGATCAACGTGGGATAAGAAAAAATGGACGGCTCTCGTTTTCGGGAGCCGTCCATTTCTTATGTGCAGTCAGCGTGGAAACGTTCCGGGAGCGAAATCATTTGCTGTAGATCTCCACGATATTCAGCAGGATTTCGGTTGCCTTGTCCATGCGCTCTACGGTGGTGCATTCGCACACGCCATGGAAGTTGAAGCCGCCGGTGCCCAGGTTGGGGCAGGGCAGGCCCTTCCAGCTCAGGGTGGCACCATCGGTGCCGCCGCGCACAGGCACTTCCTCGGGGGTCAGACCGGCCTTTTCGATGGCTTTGCGGGCGTTCTCCACCAGATGGAAGTGGGGCTTGATCTTTTCCAGCATGTTGCGGTAGCTGTCCTTGATCTCCACCTCCACGGTGCCGGGGCCGTACTTGCCGTTGAGGTAATCGGCAATGTGGAGGAGGTTATCCTTCTTGTACTGCAGCTTATCGGCATCGTGGTCGCGCAGGATGTAGCCCAGCTTAGCGTTGGTCACGTCGCCGTACATCTGGCAGAGGTGGTAGAAGCCCTGACGGCCCTCGGTGGTCTCGGGACGGGCCATGATGGGCAGGGCCGTGTGGAACTCCATGGCCACATTGGAGGCGTTGATCATGGCATCCTTGGCGGAGCCGGGATGCACCGAGAAGCCGTGGATGGTCACGGTGGCGGCAGCTGCGTTGAAGTTCTCATACTCGATGCCGCCTACGTCACCGCCATCAACGGTGTAGGCGAAATCCGCGCCAAAGCCCGGGATATCGAAGAGGGAAGCGCCCTCGCCGATCTCCTCGTCGGGGGTGAAGGCGATGCAGAGCTTGCCGTGGGGGCGGCCCTCGGCAAGGAGGATCTCGGCGGCGGTCAGGATCTCTGCCACACCGGCCTTGTCGTCTGCGCCCAGCAGGGTGGTGCCGTCGGTGGTGATCAGGGTCTCACCCTTGAGGTCGGCCAGGAAGGGGAAGGTGGAGACCTTCATCACCATGCCGGTGGCGGGCAGGGTGACATCACGGCCGTCATAATTCTCGTGCAGGATGGGGGAAACACCCTCGCCGGAAGCGTCGGGGGCGGTGTCCATGTGGGCAATCAGGCCCAGGGCAGGCTTGTCCTCACAGCCGGGGGTGGCGGGGATGCTGCCGTAGACATAGCAGTGCTCGTCTACCCGGGCATCCTCGATGCCCAGAGCCTTCATCTCTTCCACCAGCTGGCGGGCCAGGTCAAACTCCCGCTCTGCCGAGGGGTGAGTGCCGCTTTCGGGGTCGGAGGTAGTGTAAACGCGGACATAATTCAACAGTCGCTCGTATGCACGCATAAGAATGCTCCTTTGCTTGTATTTGATTCTATGATACGCTTTTCCGCGGCAATTTACAAGAGGGTGCAGCAGGGGAACTCGGATCGAAGCACAGCAGCAACAAAAACACCGTCAGCCCGTTGTGTCAGGCTGACGGTGTTTTGTTTGAGGGGAGCGTTTAACGCTTGTATTTGGCAGCCGTCTGCAGGCGCTGCATGGCGCGGTCCAGTGCGATCTTGCTCTGGTAGTACTCGTGCATGCTCTGCTTGTGCTGCAAGCGCTCCTCGGCCCGGATGCGGGCGGCCTCGGCGCGGTTACGGTCGATGTCTTCGGGCCGCTCGGCGCTGTCCACCAGCAGCAGGACAAAGGTAGGGGTCACTTCTGCAATGCCGTCGCCCACCAGCACCTCGCGGGTCTCACCGTCCACGGTGAACTTTGCAATGCCCATGTGCAGGGCCACCAGCACGGGGTTGTGCCCGGCCTGCACGCCGTACACGCCATCGCCGGTGGGCAGGGTCAGGCTCTCGCAGTAGCCCTGATAGAATTCACCGCTGGAAGCCGTGATGTTCAGGATGAACTTTTCCATCAGTTGGCACCGCCCTTTTCCTCCGCCTGCTTGTCTGCGTACTTCTTGCGGGCATCCGCAAGGGTGCCCACGTTGAAGAATGCCCACTCGGGCAGGTCATCGCACTGGCCATCCACAATGGCGGCAAAGCCCTTGACGGTCTCTGCCAGCGGGACGTACACACCCTTCAGGCCGGTGAAGTTCTCGGCCACTGCAAAGGGCTGGCTGAGGAACTTCTGCAGCTTGCGGGCACGGGTGACGGTGAGCTTGTCCTCTTCGCTCAGTTCATCCATACCCAGGATGGCGATGATGTCCTGCAGCTCCTGATAGCGCTGCAGGGTGGCCTGCACCTTGCGGGCCACACGGTAGTGCTCCTCGCCCACGATGTCGGCTTCCAGAATGCGAGAGGTGGAAGCCAGCGGATCGACAGCGGGGTAGATGCCCTGCTCCACGATCTTACGGCTCAGAACGGTGGTTGCGTCCAGATGGGCGAAGGTGGTTGCAGGAGCCGGGTCGGTCAGGTCATCGGCGGGGACGTAGACGGCCTGCACCGAGGTGATGGAGCCGTCGCGGGTGGAGGTGATGCGCTCCTGCAGGGCACCCAGCTCATTGGCCAGGGTGGGCTGATAGCCCACGGCGGAGGGCATCCGGCCCATCAGGGCGGAGACCTCGCTGCCTGCCTGCACGAAACGGAAGATGTTATCAATGAACAGCAGCACGTCCTTGTGGGTCTCCTCACGGAAGTACTCTGCCATGGTCAGGCCGGTCTCGGCGACCCGCATACGGGCTCCGGGAGGCTCGTTCATCTGACCAAAGACCAGCGCGGTCTTGTTCAGAACGCCGGAAGCGTTCATCTCGCCCCAGAGGTCACAGCCCTCACGGGAGCGCTCGCCGACACCGGTGAAGATGGAGTAGCCGCCATGCTCGGTGGCCACGTTGTGGATCAGCTCCTGGATCAGCACGGTCTTGCCGACACCGGCACCGCCGAACAGGCCGATCTTGCCGCCCTTGGCATAGGGAGCCAGCAGGTCGATGACCTTGATGCCGGTCTCCAGAATTTCAGTTGCAGGTTTCTGCTCCGCAAAGCTGGGGGCCTTGCGGTGGATGGGCCAGTGGGGCAGATCGTCCACCGGGCCCTTGCCGTCGATGGGGCGGCCCAGCGGGTCGAACATGCGGCCCAGAGTGCCCTCGCCCACAGGGGCATTCAGGCCGTGGCCGGTGGCGGTAACTTCCATCCCCTTGCCCAGACCCTCGCTGGCAGAAAGCATGATGCAGCGCACCGTCGTTTCATCGACGTGCTGCGCCACCTCCATGGTGCGCTCAGTGCCCTCTGCGGTCACAGTCAGCGCTTCCTGCAGGGCAGGCAGCTTGCCTCCGGTGAATTTGACATCCACCACGGGGCCCGCTACTCGAATAATAGTTCCCTGTATCATACAATTGCCTCTTGCATTATGTTGTGTGGGATGTGTTTCTCCCCCGACGGGGGAGAAACACATCCAGCATTACTCGTTATTCTGTACCGCCGCCGCGCCGCCGATGATCTCGGTGATCTCCTGGGTGATGGAACCCTGACGGGAGCGGTTGTACTCCAGCTCCAGATCGTGGATCATATCCTTGGCGCTCTTGGTGGCGGAATCCATGGCGGTCATGCGGGCGCTCTGCTCGGCGCAGAAGCTCTCGGTCATGGCACCAAAGATCATGCCGTGCATATAGATGGGGGCCGTCTGCTCGAACACCGTCCAGGCATCCGGGAACATCTCCACCTCGCCGCGGGGGTCGCCCAGACCTTTGGGAGCAGGCGTGAGGTGGGCACGGTCCAGCGGCAGCAGGCGTTCCATGACCGGCTCGCTGGTCAGCGCGTTCTGGATCTTGGTGTAGACGATGTAGATCTCGTCCAGCTTGCCGGACTTGAAATCATCGATGGCATCCACCGTGATATCACGGGCGCGCTGCAGGGTGGGAGCCGTGGCACCGTAATGGAAATCCTCCACCAGACGGGGATCCTTGCGGAACAGGGCACGGTAGCCTACCTGACCGATGACATAGAACCGGTCGTTCTGGTCGGCGTGCTCCCGCAGGAACTTGAGCAGGTTCTGGTTGTAAGCACCGGCCATGCCCTTGTCGGCGGTCAGCACGATATAGGCCCGCTTGGGGTTCTCCAGATCTCGCTCGTGGAAGAAGGGGTGCTCCGGCTCGTCGGGCAGGTGGGGCACCACGCGGGAGATGGTATCCCGCATCCGGGTGAAGTAGGGCAGAACATTCTGGTAGTTCTGCCGGGCCTTGCGGAGCTTGGAGGAGGAGATCAGGTACATGGCATTCGTGATCTTCATGGTATCCTGAATGCTCTCGATCCGCTCCTTGAGCAGCTTACTGGATGCCATTGCTCTCCCCTCCCGCGAATGCCTTCCACGCGGTCAGGATGGTGTCCACCTGTTCCGGGGTGATCTTGCCCGTGGACGTAATCGCGTCCATGGTGCCGGAAACATCGGCGTGGAACTGGCGCACAAAGGCATTGGTCTTTGCGCGCTGGTCAGCCAGCGGCAGGTCGTCCAGCATCCCGTGGGAAGCCAGGGTCAGCACGACCACCTGCTCGGCATCGGACTTGGGCTGGTACAGCGGCTGCTTGAGCATCTCGGTCAGGGCCTTGCCGTGTTCCAGCTGGCGGCGGGTCTCAGCGTCCAGATCAGAGCTGAACTGGGCAAAGGACTCCATATCCTTGTACTGGGCCAGCTCGATACGCAGGTTGGAATTGGCCTTCTTCATGGCTTTGGTCTGGGCAGCGCCGCCCACACGGGAGACCGACAGGCCGACATTGACGGCGGGGCGGTTGCCTGCGTTGAACAGGGCACTTTCCAGGAAGATCTGACCATCGGTGATGGAGATGACGTTGGTGGGGATGTAAGCAGAGACATCGCCCGCCTGGGTCTCGACGATGGGCAGGGCAGTGATGGAACCGCCGCCCAGATCGTCGCGCATCCGGCAGGAACGCTCCAGCAGACGGGAATGCAGATAGAACACGTCGCCGGGGTAAGCCTCACGGCCGGGAGAGCGGCGGAGCAGCAGGGAGATGGCACGGTAGGCCACCGCATGCTTGGAAAGGTCGTCGTAGACGATCAGGACGCTCTTGCCCTTGGACATGAAATACTCAGCCAGTGCAGTGCCCGCATAGGGTGCGATGTACTGCAGGGGAGCGGAATCGGAGGCCGTGGCGGCCACGATGGTGGTGTAGCTCATGGCACCGTGCTTCTTGAGGTCCTCGGCCACGCGGGCGATGGAGGAAGCCTTCTGGCCAATGGCAACATAGATGCAGAGCACGCCGGTGTCCTTCTGATTCAGGATGGCATCGGTGGCAATGGAGGTCTTGCCGGTCTGGCGGTCGCCGATGATCAGCTCACGCTGGCCGCGGCCGATGGGGAACATGGAGTCAATGGCCAGGATGCCGGTGTGAAGCGGGGTGTCCACGCTCTGGCGCTCCAGAATGCCGGGGGCCTGCTTCTCGATGGGGTTGTAGCCTTCAGCGTTTACCGGGCCCTTGCCGTCAATGGGCTCGCCCAGCGGGTCGATGACACGGCCCAGGAAACCATCACCCACAGGGATGCCGGCGCGCTTGCCGCTGCGGGTCACCAGAGTGCCCACGCCCACGGTCTCGGCACCGTCGAACAGCATGATGCCCAGCTTGCCCGGGTCCACGCTTTCGACCATGCCCTTGGCACCATTCTCAAAGGTGACGATCTCGCCGTAAACGGCCTTGTCCATGCCCTCCACCTGCACGATGCCATCGGCAGAGGAGATGACCACGCCGCCCTCGGCAGAGGTTTGGGCAGGCTTGTAATCCTCGATGCGGGTCTTGAGGGTGGCCAGAGAGGGCTTGCCAGCCATCATCTGGTCCAGCTGGTGGCGGCCGGAGTTGTCGAATACCCGGTCGCCCACCTGCAGCACATAGCCGGAGAGCAGGCTCTCGTCCACCGAGACATTCAGGATGACCTCAGTGGCATCATAGAGCTTCTTGACCTCGGCCTTGATGCGGGCGATATCCTCTTCACGGAGCTGATGTGCGGCGCGCAGGTCGGCCTTGACGATGCGGTTCTCAGAGAAGAATTCGCGGCTGAACTCAGTTGCCATGCTCAGCACCTGCTTTCTCCAGCAGATCGTCCAGCAAACGGGAATCGTCCTGCTCGGTCAGGTTCCGGCTCAGCAGCTTCTCGCACATGGCGCGGGCCAGTGCGGTGGTCTGTGCGTCGGCTTCGCGCAGCTTGTGCTGGCGCTCTGCCTCAGCAGCGGCCTTGCCCTCGGCTACAATGGCATCGGCCTGTTTCTGGGCCTCGGCCAGCAGCTGCTGCTTTGCAGTTTCGGCCTGCTGCTCGTAAGTCTCGCGGCGGGCAGCAGCCTCGGTGTCCACATTGCGCAGCTTGTCCTGCGCAGCGTTCATGGCCGCAGCGGCCTCCTTTTTGGAGGTCTCGGCGGCGTTCAGTGCGTCATCCACCTGTTTCTGACGCTGTGCGATGATCCCCATAACAGGCTTGTACAGGAATTTCCGCAGCAGCAAAAACAGAATCAGAACGTTGACGACTGTATACAGAAGATTCAGATTCAGTGTCAGCATTCGTCATGCCTCCGTTATCAACCCAGGAACAGGATGATCAGCAGTGCAACGACGAAACCGAAAATTGCAGTACCTTCGGCCAGAGCAGCACCCAGCAGCAGGTTGGTCTGGATCTTGCCGGAAGCCTCGGGCTGGCGGGAAATAGCCTCGGTTGCCTTGCCGGTTGCAATGCCGATGCCAATGCCGCCGCCAATACCAGTCAGCGCTGCAATGCCAGCGCCCAGAGCGATAAGTCCGTTCATAATTTTAATCTCCTTTTGATTTGATGATGGAAAGGGTTTACTCTTCGTCTCCCATGGTCTCCTTCATAAACAAAGAGGTAAGGAACACAAAGACGTAGGTCTGGATCAGACCATCGAACAGGTCAAAATACAGGCTGAAGATGGCAGGCACGAACACAGGCACCACCAGCTTGATCAGCTCCATAATGACAAAAGCGCCCAGCACGTTGCCGAACAGTCGCATGCACAGGCTGGTGGGCCGGATGGCCACCTCCAGCACGTTCATGGGGGCCATGATGGGGGTGGGGGCAGCCAGGCTCTTGAGGAAGCCAACGCCGCCGCGTGCATGGATGCCGGCATACTCGATCAGGCAGATGCTCATCAGAGCAAGGGCCGCTGTGACGTTCAGGTCCTTTGTGGGGGGCTTGATGCCGAACACACCGATCAGGTTGGAGCAGCCGATGTACAGCGCCACGCTCATCAGATAGGGGACATAGCGCTTTCCACTTTCGCCCAGCAGGCCCACAAAGAAATCATTGATCGTAGTAACGACCGTTTCCAGGATGGCCTGCCGCTTGGTGATGTGATCCACCCGCAGATTCCGCGTCAGCAGGATGGAGCCGATGACAAGAAACGCCATGATGCCCCAGCTCACGACCACGGACTCCGGAATGGAAAGCCCGAACACCGTGACCATGTCAACATTCAGCTCTTCTTTCAAAGCAGCAGTCAACGCATTCATTGATTAGCACTCTCTCCTTTCTTAATTTGTGATGGTATCATAGCACGATTTCTGCCGGTTTTACAGCCCTCCACCTAACATTCTACTTTTTGTTATATTCCGTTTCTGCTTTGGATGAAAACAGTTGTGCAGATTGCAAAAAGTACAGGTGAGAAACTATGCGATTTGCACAATCTCTTTGCTGATTCTTAGCTATCTGTACCATTTTCTGGCCTTTGGATGAGGTGAAATCGACATTATTATTCACGGATTGTATAGCGGGCATATCAGATTTATATAGCTGCATGCTCTGTGATGATACCTATTTAATATGCCGGAGCAGTGTCTGCGATGGCCCTGCACGATCTGCGGGGCAGAGCCTTTGCCCGGGGAGGTGGAGGAGTGCACCGGAAAGACGAAATTCATGTATCCCAGAATTTTGGACTTTTGATGCAAAAGTATGTCTGATTTGTTGTGCACTCTGCGAATAGACAAACTGTGCATCTTCCTGTATAATAAAGCCAGAAACCAGAGAAGTACAGCAGAAGCTCAAATGAGAGCTAACCCCGCTGACTTTAAGCAGAAAGGAGCGAGACCGATGGTCGATATGGAACCCGCACAGTTCGGACAGACTGTCGGGATTCGCTGAGAAGCAAAACAGAGGCTCTCCACAAACGGGATGTTTCCCCCGTATAACAAAACAAATCAAAGAGCCGGTCTTGAGCATCAAAAATGCGAAAACAGTACAGTCTGTCAGAATAAATCCCCTGGCAATTCAAATAGATCCGCCCGAGGTGATCTCCCATGATGAGGACAGTTACACGGATGCACCTGTTTGAATGACCAAAAAGGAGTAACTCCAATGTACTAAGCAATGGAATCCCTGGCAAATCTAACTCGAAAGAATGTGGTAATATGAAATTCATCTTCAGAATCTCGGTACCGCAGTCCAACAGTTAAGAGAAGGGTCAGTCCAATGTACTAGAGTAGTTCATCCCCTTGCATAGAACTCTTCAGTTTCAGGTAGTTTCTAAGGAGAGTCACCCTATGAAACGCATACTCCGAAAATGAGAGAACCCAAGGAGAAGAGGCTTATGACTCCGAAGAAGTAAGTATCCAGCCGGACGAGGGCTTGCAAACGCCTCGATCCGGCTGGTTTTTGTTTATGGAGTTTTTACGGAGGTACCCCCGCATGAAATTTGACACATCCCTTTTGCTGAACCTGTTTGCTGCCGCTGCCATGCTGGTAATGGGCTTTCGCAGTTTTTCCAAAAAGCACCAGATGAAGTTCAGCGATGACGAAGAGCGGGCTATGTGGGAGAAAAAGTTCGGTGTGTTCTATTTCTTTAATGCCGTTGTGTTTGCCGCTTCGCCGTTTTTGCCCCACACTTCCATTGGCGGCAGCCGCCTGCTCTCTATCGGCATTGCTGCGGACACCGTGTTCCTGCTGATGTACCACGCTTGGAAAAAAGGCCGGGAAGACGACTGAACCGTTTCAAAAAGCATTGCACCTCCTGCATTTCTCTGCTACAATGGAGAAAACGCAGGAGGTATTTTTTATGGTCAAGCATATCATTCTCTGGCAGCTCAAGGACGAGCTTTCTGCCGCCGAAAAGGCAGAGATCAAGGCGAACATCAAAACCGGGCTGGAGGGCCTGGCAGGGCAGATCCCGGGCCTTGTGGAGGTGCATGTGCACATCAACGGCCTGCCCTCTTCCAACGCAGACCTGATGCTGGACACCACCTTTACCGATGCAGCCGCCCTCAAGGGCTACTCCACCCACCCCGCCCATGTGGCTGTGGCCGATGGCAAGGTGCGCCCCTACACCAAGACCCGCGTCTGCCTGGACTTTGAAGTGTAACTGAACATGCAAAAAGAACACCCCCTCTGCGGTGCAGCTTCAGAAACTGCCGTGCAGAGGGGGTGTATTTTGTGTTATGAGAAGATGGAACGATCAGCGAGCGTCACGGTTTGCCTCGTACTCGTCCATGGAGACGTAGTGGTCGAGGACGTGGATCCCCTTCAGGCGCTTGTTGGAGAAGCCGGTGGAAGCGTACTGGCCCTCCCAGTAGTTCAGGCGGGTCGCCAGATAGGCGGGCACGCTCATGCCGCGCGGAATGACCAGTGCGTTGGTGATGAGCAGAGCCTCGGCATCGGCAAAGGCCTTGTAGCGGGCATCGATGTCATCGGTGATCTGCTTTGCAGCCTCGATGGCGTTCATGTAGGCCATAACGGCATCTGCGGTCTCGCCGGTGATGAAGCCGTCCTCCACGCCGGTGCGCAGGTAAGCATAGCGCATTCCACGGGAATCCTCGGCCTGATAGAACGGGTCAGTCTCGGTCTCGGGGTCGGAGTAGTCAGCGCCCCAGTTGCAGAGCAGGAACTCGAACTTGCCGTTGCGGCGCACGGCAGACAGGAAGCTGTCGGAGGGGCCGGCAGTGATGATGATGTCGATGAAGTCGGTGCCGTCGTTCAGCACACCCTCCAGCTGCTGCTTGAGCACCTGGCACTGCTTGTCCCAGTCGGTGGTGGAGGGGTTGTAGGGCAGCTGCACCTTGATGGGGAAGGTGACCCCCTGTGCGGTCAGCTCCTCAATGGCAGCATCGCGGTACTCCTTGGCCTTGGCCTCGTCAAAGAACTCGGTCAGGTCGGCCAGGCCGCCGCACTTGGTGTAGTCCACACCATCGGTGGTGGCGCAGAAGTTCGGGGGAGTGATGGTGTTCAGCTTGTAGCTGTCATAGCCCAGAGGTGCGCTGACAGCCAGCGTAACGGCGTTGTTGATGCCGTACAGGAAGGCCTTGCGGAAGTTGGTGTTGTTGATGGCCTTGGCCCAGTTCTCGGGTTCGTATTCTGCATCCACGCCCTCAACGTTCCAGTTGGAGAACTCGTGTGCAAAGGGCATGAAGTTGAACATGTAGAAGTAGGTGTAGTTGGTGTTGGGACGATCCATGGAAACCATGTCCTTGGTGGTATCGTCGGCCAGCCAGCTGTCCAGAATGTCGGAACCGATGGTGGCTTCGTCGATCTCGCCGCGCTTGATCATCTCGGGGCCGTTCACGGCAGCCTCGGCATTGTAAATGCGGCTGATGGTGTCGATAAAGACATTGTCCGCATCATAGTTCTCGGGATTCTTCTTCATGATCCAGGTTTCCAGAGACTCGTAATCGGACAGGTAGAAGGCACCGCAGCTGTACAGGGTCTCGGCGCTGGTGGCATACTGGTCGCCCATCTCGCTCAGCAGGGGGCCGTAGGCGGGCTCATAGGGCAGGTAGCACAGCAGGCTCAGGAAGCCGGGGAAATCGTAAGTCAGGGTGTAGGTCAGGGTGTGGTCATCCACAGCGGTCACGCCCACGGAATCAAAGTCCACGGGGGCGTAGGTGGAAGCGGTACCGTCTGCTGCGGTCACGGTCACGTTGCCGCTGCCATCGGTAACATAGGTGGTGCCGTCATCGTCCACAGTGCCGTTTTCAGCATTGGTCAGGTAGACGTGATAGTTGTAGTAATCATTCGCACCGGCAATGTAGGCGGTGACCAGGCCCACGTTGGAGGAAGCGTAATCCGGGGTCAGCACATACTGCAGGGCATCCACAAAGTCCTGTGCGGTCACGGGGGCAACGACTTCGCCGTTGTTGTCCACCCAGTTCTCCTCACGCAGGGTGAAGGTCCAGGTCAGGGTGTCGGCATCCCACTCCCACTTGGTGGCCAGGCCCTCGCGCATCACGCCCTTGTTGTCGTACTCGACCAGGGTGTCCACACAGTTTGCACCCACGACCATTTCCAGGTCGGTTGCGGTGGTCAGGTAGTTCAGGGTCGCAGGCTGGCTGGAATAAAGCACGGTGTACTTGCTGGTATCCGCACCGGAAGCAGAACCGGAGGAGCTGCCGCCGCTCTTTCCGCCGCAGCTGGACAGCAGACCGGCGGCGCAGGCACCTGCGGCTGCCAGGCCGCTTGCCTTGAGGAACTGACGACGAGAAATAGACTGTTTCATAATGAAATTCCCTCTTTTCTTCGTGTTGAAGTCTGGTTGCCGCCCAAAGCCGACAGGCCCGCTGTTTCCCGGCAGCGGGAAGCAAAAAAGGCGTAACGGAAACACATCCGTTACGCCTTTGTAACTTGTCCTCCCGACCACAGCTGGGTGGTTAAGAAGAATTATAGCATTTTTTTGGAGCTGCGTCAATAAAAACCTCTCCGTCCATGCGAAGCCCCGGAGAGGTCCATCGATCAGCAGGTGCTTTCGGTCGGGGCGGGAGCGGCTCCTGCTTCAGGGGCAGCGGCGCTTTGCGCTGGCTGAGAGGGCTGCATCTCGGCAGCCAGCTCCTTTGCAGCTGCTTCTGCAGCCTTTTTGGCCTCGCGCTCGGCCTGACGCTCCTTGGCACGGGCCACAGCCTCCTCCTGACGCTTTTTGGTGCGCAGCTTGATGCGGCAGACAGAACAGATGCCGTCCGCACAGTTGGGCGCAATGGGCTTGCCGCATTCCTTGCAGAGGGTCTTGGTGCACTTGTAGACACTGACAGGGCCAAGGCTGGTGAGCTGGCGCAGCTTCAGGCCGTCCAGACCGCCGTTGGAGCAGGCGGCAACGCAGACCCCGCACTCGCTGCACTTCCACGGCGTGATCACCGCGCGGGTCTGGCCGTCGGGCAGGTCCTCAAACTTGATGGCACCGCTGCGGCAGCTCTTCTCACACCGGCCGCAGGCAAAGCATTTCTGGGTGAAGTTGGGCAGGTGGTAGCCATAGCGCAGGGGCGTTTCGGACACTGCCTTGAGCTGCTTGGTGTACTGGTGGAGCAGCAGCCGGAAATCCTGGCTGCTCTCGTCCTCGCTGCGCAGGCCGGGCAGCATCCGCAGCAGCTGCTTGGTGCCCTTTTTGGAGCCGGAGGTCACCTGCTCCATCATCTCACGGCGGGAATATTCCTTGACGTGGAAGGGGGCATCGTCCAGCTCGTATGCCAGCGTGAATCGGGCCTCGAACAGGGGCTGGCCGAAGAACTCCACCAGCCGGGTCAGAACGGCACGCAGATGCTCGGCGCAGACATCGTTCTCGCACTCGCCGCAGGGGGTCAGGTCGAGGACGATCTTCTTGTTCAGGGCAAGGTAGGCCAGCGCTTCCCACGAATAGGCCGAGACGCAGGTGCGCACCACGGTGTTTTTCCGGGTGGATTTTTCGCAGCCGATCCAGATGGTGTCGCCATCGCTGTCGGCAGGGGAGATGTCCCGCTGCACCTGCTCCGGCGAGGGGGCAATGCAGCCCGACCGGCAGGCCGAGACGCACAGGCCGCAGTCGGTGCAGGGATCCCAGTCCTTGACGAGGTTGGGGCGGGTGAAGATCTCATCGCCATAGGGGCAGATGTCCTTGCAGGCTGTGCAGGGGGTGCGGTGGGGGTGCAGGTTCCAGCACTGCTTGCGGTTCACCTCGGGGTGGGTGGTCTTCATCAGCGCATCCATGGCGTAGCGCGTAAAGATACTCATAGGATCACTCCTTTTCAGGGTCCATCACCGTGGTGATGTCGGCGTTGTCCAGCAGGAAGCGCTGGACTTTCTGTGCAACCAGTGCGGCGGCAAGGGTGTCCGGGCTCAGCACCCGGCGGATGTCGGCCTCCGGGGTGTCCTGCAGCTGGGACAGGCGGCGGTACTCGTTGTTGACCTCCAGCGTGCTCACGGTGATGTTCTCGGCCTCGGCAATGGAGCGGGAGGCCAGCATGGAGCGCAGATTCCGCTCGGCAGCGTCACGGTAGCCTGCCCGCAGGGTGGCAGCGGTGGTGTGGCTGTTCTTGCAGTGCTTTTCCAGGGTGATGTTGCTGCGGGAGAGCCGCTGCTCCAGCATCCGCATCTCATTGTCGGCGGTGCGGTCCAGCATGGCCTCGGGCAGGTCCACGGTCAGGTTGGCACCGGCCTTTGCCAGCAGCTCCTGCCCGGCGGCACGGTCGGCGGCATCTTCGTGGATCTTCCGCTTTTTGGCCCGCACGGCCTCGCGCATGGCGGCAAGGTCTGCATAGCCCTGTGCCCGGGCAAATTCCTCGTTCAGCTCCGGGGTGGTCTTTTCGGCCACGGAGTGCAGCTTGATCTCAAACTGCGCGGTCTTGCCGGAGAGCTCCTCCACCCGGAACTGTTCCGGGTAAGTGAAATCGAAGCGGAAGGTCTCGCCAGCGGTGTGGCCGTAGATGGCATCCTCGGCGGCGGGCATCAGCTTGCCGTCCCCCAGAACCACCATCACCTTTTCCATCCGGCTGTCGGGGATCTCCTCCCCGTCCATGAAGCCGACAAAATCCAGCAGGACCCGGCTGCCGCGCTTGGCGGGGGCGGTGGAGTTGTGGTACACGGAGCGCATCCGGGTCTGGTGGACCATCTCCTGGTCAATGGTCTTTTCGGAAAGCGGCCGCACATGACGGGTGACAGCCAGCCCCTTGTACTGGCCTAATTTTACTTCCGGCAGATTTTTTGCGTTGTTGGACATATCGTTTTACTCTCCTTTTATAAACCATGAACAGCCAGCCAGTTTTCCACAACTGCGGAAAACATTTCTGGGTATTTGGCGTTTTCAGCATCAAATTCATGGAGATAGGTCTCCACTTCCTCACGTGTCACGGGAGTGGTGCGTTCCCAGATCGTGAACACCGTGCCGTTGCCCATATCGAAGGTCGCAACTTGCTGGTGGGTAGTCTCTCTCAGCTGAAGAAAAACGGCGTTGAACCGGTGGCCCAGTTCCGTGTCCGGTGCCAGCGAGAGGGGGAACGGGTCAGCGGTGATGACATACTTTGCGTCGAAGAAGCCGGTGGGGAAAGAGTGGGTGCCCGGCACCGAGAAGCTGTCCGGCAACTTGCCGTCCAGTGCATGGTTGGGCAGGTCACAGTTCCGCAGGTGGCCGGGATTGTAGAGCATGTCATCCGGGATCATATAGGCGCCCTCGCCCTCCCCCAGATGTTCAACCAGCCATTGTGCCATGGCCTGGATCTGCGGTTTGTCCTTGCGGTCATAGGTCAGCTCGTCCAGCCGCTGATACTCAGCAAGGTCTGCCGGGTGGAACGCATGGATAACGAACTCTGGCAAGGCCATGACAGTGAGCGGAGAGCACCGCACCGACACGGCGAACAACAGTGTAAAGACCCAGAAACAAAGCTTTGGTATTTTGAAATGCTCGATACTCTCTGCCAGACCCGCCGCACCGCAGAGAAACAGAATGACATAGGCGGGCACATACAGCAGCATCTGATGGGAGCCGGAATTCTGCACTCGGGTAAACAAGAGCATACTGAGCATCAACTCACACAGCGCCAACACAGGCAGGCTGGGCTTTTTCCGCTTGACGCAGAGCCACAAACCAAACAGAATCAAAATAAGGTTCAGCAGGCCGGTGCGCATGGCATGATAATAGAGCTCTACTGCAATGCCGCCGACATTATAGTACGAATAGCGGTCGGAGTAGTTGAAAGCCAGGATCTTGCTGACCATGGGCCAGAGCAGGACCACCATTGCTGCCATGGCGCAGACACCAAACAGGATGAGGTTGCGTACTCGGCGCAGGGCAAGGCCTTTTTGGCCCTGTTTTGCGAGCTTTGCACTGCTTACAAAGAGCAGAAGCGCATAGGAAAAATAATAGCCCACCACAAAATATAAGTACCAGCGGCGGCTCAGGATAATCGCGGCCGTTGCCAGGAAGATGAGCACGAACCGCCCCGGCTCCAGCTTTTCAAAACGGTAGTCCAATGTGAGGAGCAGAATGGCAAAAGCGAAGATCAGACCGAACCAGTCCGGCTGTGCCAGCATAGCGCTCATTCGCAGGAACGGATAGGTCAGCACCCAGGAAAAGCCGATGATAAAATACCAGAACTTATTCTTGACCTCCAGAATCTGCCCGATTTTGATCGTGAGACCAGCCAGCATCAGCATAAGGCTGGGGAGCACACAGAAAACCTGCGCAAAAGCGTAGCTGTCACCCGTTTTTGCGGTGAGGCAGAACGGGAACTCAGTGAACAGGGTGATGAAATTGGTGTAATCTTCAGAAAATGTGCTTATGATATACTTAAAACCGGCCACCGGACCCAGCGCAAAAGCCGCTTCGGTATTGAACTGTTTCTGAATGTAGTTCACATAATCCCAGGCGTAAATGAACTGCCGCCGACCCAGCGCCCAATAGAAGTAGAGCACAGCTCCGGCCCAGAAGGCGATGATGGCTGCGCGGTGGAAGAAGTCCAGCTCCACACCGGCAGTGTGCAGCACCCACAGCGCGCCGTAGAACAACACACAGCTGCACCACAGGCTCACCAGCGGGAAGAACGCCGCCGCGGTGGGGAACAGCAGGCCCACCAGCACCAGCAGGAGTGCTCCGGCACCCAGCCCGATGCCGCCCTTTGCCCAGGGCGAAAGGGTCTTCTTTTCAGAAAGTATCGTTAACATTGTACATGCTCCTCGGTTTTGAACCACAATATTACAGTTTACAGTATAATGGTTCCGGGCGGCGCAGGCAAGGGGGCAGGCCCCCCGGAAGATAAAATATCCCGCCTGCATTTCAGCAGACGGGATATTTTGGATGCGATATTACTTTTTGGAATTCTGCTTTGCCGCGATGGTGGCCTTGCGCTTTTGGGCGGCGGCCTTGCGGGCAGAGGCCTGCGCGGCCTCCGGGTGGGGAGCCTCCGGCGTGATGCGGTACATCCGGCTGCCCATGGCGGGCAGATCCACGCTCAGGGTGTAGTCCCGGCCGTACACGCCGCCATCGGTGGTGTGCAGGTGTCTGGTGCGGCTGCGGTCCGCACCGTTCCAGCAGGCAGCCTCGCTGTTCAGCAGCTCATCGGCGGCGCAGGGGTACTGGAAGTAGAGCGGGAACTTTTTGTGGGCGGTATTCTGGGTGTTCATCACACAGAGGATGGTCTGGCCCGCGCCCTTCCGCAGCCAGGCGTACACGCCCTCGTCCCGGCTCTCGCAGGCGATCCACTCAAAGCAGTTCGGGTTGTATTCGCCATCGTAGAGGGCGGGTTCGGTGGCATACAGGCGGCCCAGCTCGGCAAAATATTTCTGGAAGCTGTCGTGGAAGGGATACTTCATCAGGCCCCAGTCCAGCTCCTTTTTCTCATCCCACTCCCGGAAATGCCCCAGCTCATTGCCCATAAAGTTCAGCTTTTTGCCCGGGTGGGTGTACATGTAGAAGTAAAGGGTGCGCAGCTGGGCACATTTTTCCTCGTAGGTGCCCCACAGCTTATCAATGATGGTCTTTTTGCCGTGCACCACCTCGTCGTGGCTGAGTGCCAGCAGATACAGCTCATTGTAGAAATACTGCATACTGAAGGTCAGCTTGTGGTAGGCATCGGGCCGCTCACCAAAGGGCGTGGCAAAATAATCCAGCGTGTCGTGCATCCAGCCCATGTCCCACTTATAATCGAAACCGATGCCGTCGTAGCGGGTGGGGGCGGTGACCTTGAGGAAGTTGGTGGAGTCCTCGGCGGTGTAGATGCCGGTGGGCCAGCGCTCGTTCAGGCCGTGGTTCAGGTTCCGCAGGAAGGTAACAGCGCCCTCGTTCACGCCGCGGTTGGGGTCGCCCTGCCAATAAAGGGCACGAGAGATGGCATCCATCCGGATGCCGTCGCAGTGGTAGACATCCATCCAAAGGGCAGCGGCGCTGTTCAGGAAGCTGCACACCTCCCGGCGGTAATAGTTGAAGTTGCAGGTGCCCCACTCGCTGTGGCCCACATCGCTGTCGTACTCGTAGAGGTGGGTGCCGTCAAAGTTGGCGAGCGCGTCGCCGTTGGCGGCAAAGTGGACGGGCACAAAGTCCATGATAACACCAATGCCCATCCGGTGGCAGGCGTTGACAAAGGCCGCAAAGTCGGCAGGGTCGCCGTAGCGGCTGGTGACAGAGAAGTAACCGGTGGTCTGGTAGCCCCAGCTGCCGTCAAAGGGATGCTCTGCCAGCGGCAGCAGCTCCACATGGGTGAAGCGGTGATCCAGCAGCCAGGGGATCAGCTCCCGGGCCAGCTCCCGGTAATTGTACCAGCCGTCCGAGCCGTCCTCGCGGGTGGCGTTGGGCTTGTGCTTCCAGCTGCCTGCATGGAGCTCGTAGATGTTCAGGGGCAGGTTGCGGCACTTGTCCCGCCGCTCCATCCAGCTGGAATCGTCAAAGGCAAAGTCCATCCGGGCCAGCCTGCTGGCCGTGCCGGGCCGCAGCTCGGTGGAAAAGGCGTAGGGGTCAGCCCGCATCACGGTGCTGCCATCCTTGCCGTGGATGCGGTATTTGTACAGCTCTCCCTCGGCAAGGCCGGGCACAAAGCCGCTCCACACGCCGGTGTCGGCCTTCTGCATGGGAACGCCCGGCCCCCAGCCGTCAAAGCCGCCGCAGATCTCCACAGCCACGGCCCCCGGGGCCCACACGGCAAACCGCCAGCCCTCCTGCCCAAAGTCATCCCGGCAGGGGTGCGCGCCCAGCACACGGTAGGCATCAAAGCATTCGCCCGCAAAGAACGAGCGGTCGATGGTGGGAAAATTCATGCAGATTTCTCCTTTTCTCAACGGGATACACCCGGTCATATTTACCAATAATTTTTAATCAAAATCGTCACACTTGCTGATTTTGACAGAGACTATGCAGAAAATTTATCAAACATCCACACAATTGGCGGAGTTTGTGGTATACTGAGCCTGCCGCTGCTGGGCGGCAGAAGAAATGATATGGGAGAGAGTAACTATGGCATGGTATGATACCGCAGTTTTTTATCACATTTATCCGCTGGGCCTGTGCGGCTGTGCGCACGAAAACGACGGCCAGCCCACACCGGGCGCGTTCGCAAAGCTGAACGCCTGGGCCGAGCACGCCTCCAAAGACCTGGGCTGCACGGCCATTTATATCGGCCCGCTGTTCGAGAGCGGCTCCCACGGCTATGATACCATCGATTACCGCCGGGTGGACCGCCGTCTGGGCACCAACGAGGAGTTCAGGGAGTTCGTGGCCAACTGCCACGCCCGGGGCCAGAAGGTCATTGTGGATGGTGTGTTCAACCATGTGGGCCGGGATTTCTTTGCTTTCAAAGACCTGCAGGCCAACCGCGAGAATGCCCGCTATAAGGACTGGTTCTGCGATGTGAACTTCTGGGGCAACAACGAGTACAACGACGGCTTTTCTTACGGCAACTGGGGCGGCTTCAACCTGCTGGTCAAGCTGAACCAGCGCAACCCCGAGGTGCAGAACTACCATTATGATACCATCCGCTTCTGGGTCGATGCATTCGACATTGACGGCATCCGGCTGGATGCAGCGGATGTGCTGGACTTCGACTTTATGAAAGGTCTGCGCCGCCTTGCCAACGAGGTCAAGCCTGAGTTCTGGCTGATGGGCGAGGTCATCCACGGCGATTACAGCCGCTGGGCCAACCCTGAAATGCTCCACTCTGTTACCAACTATGAGCTGCACAAGGGCCTGTGGAGCGGCCACAACGACCACAACTATTTTGAGATCGCACACACCATGCGCCGCCTGCAGGGGCTCTGCCACGACACCCGGCTCTATACCTTCTCGGACAACCACGATGTGGAGCGCCTGCCCAATAAGCTGCGGAACAAGGCGCACATCCGGCACATTGCAATTCTAGTATACACGCTTTGGGGCATTCCGTCCATCTATTACGGCTCCGAATTTGGCATCGAGGGCAAAAAGGAGTGGGGCAGTGACTGGCCCCTGCGCCCCTGCCTGGAGCTGGATAAATTCCGGGATGACCTGACCACCAACCCCGTCACCAGTGTGTACGCCGCATTGGGCAGGCTGAAGGCCGAATACCCGGCCCTGAGCTGGGGCGAGGTGAAAGAGCTCCAGCTGACCACCCAGTGCTATGCCTTTGCCCGGGTGCTGGATGGAAAGGCCCTGGTGGCTGTATTCAATAACGGTGACAGCCCGGCTGAGATGGAATTCCAGCTGCCGGTGGAAGCCAACGCTGCAACGGACCTGCTGGCCGATACCGTGGGTGCGGAGAATGTGATGACCAGCCTTGCATCTGGCCGGATGAAGGTCCAGCTGCCCTCCAATTACGCCACTGTCCTGCGTCTGGATTGACAGGACACCTGTCATGCACTATTATAATAGGGAAAAATGCTGACAGGGGGAACAACAATGAACGCAGCACAGCGCCGGGAAAAGATTTTGGAGCAGCTCCATGGGGCCAGCGCACCCATCAGTGCCAGTGCACTGGCCGCAAAGCTGGGGGTCAGCCGCCAGATCGTGGTGGGGGACGTGGCCCTTCTGCGGGCAGGCGGGGCCGAAATCGAGGCCACCCCGCGCGGGTATCAGTTCCACCCGACCCCCGGCGGCTACACCGGCATCCTGGCCTGTGTGCACAGGACCGCCGATGCGATGCGCACCGAGCTTTACACGGTGGTGGATCAGGGAGGCGTGGTGGTCGATGTGGCGGTGGAAAACCCGCTCTACGGCGAACTGCGGGGCAACCTGAACCTCGCCAGCCGATACGATGTGGACACCTTTATCACCCAGGCGGCCAATACCCCGGAGTGCCTGCTCAGCCGGATGACCGGCGGCGTGCATCTGCACACTCTCCGCTGCCCGGATGAAGAAACATTCCAGAGGATCGAAGCCGCATTGAGAGAGAAAGGGATTCTCTATTGATATTGTAAGAAAACTCGCACAACCTGTCTATCCCCGAAAAACGAAAAGCGTTGGATATCCAACGAAACAATGAAAGTGGTGGATTATTTTGGACATCCGCATTGAAAAGACTGACCGCGCCATCGAAAAGGCATTCATGGAGCTGCGTGCCCGCCAGCCGCTGGAGAAGATCAGGATCAAAGACCTGTGCACACTGGCCAAGGTGAACAAATCCACCTTTTATGCCCACTATGAGGATATCTATGAGCTGTCCAGCCGGTTGGAGAACAAGCTCATCCATGTCATTCTGGATAGTGTGCCCAATGTGGGGCTTACCGCTGCACACACAGAGCAGCTGACCCGTGAACTGTTCCATGCCTTTGTTCAGAACCAGGAGGCGGTGAACATCCTTTTCTCCGGGGCAAGGCAGGGGATCTTTGCCAACTGCATTGAAAAGGGTCTGCGAGACCGTCTGGCGGCCAAAGACCCCACCTTTGCAGCGGACCCCGACCGGGGCATCCTGCTTTCCTTCTGCGTGCAGGGGTGCTTCTACGCCTTTGCCAACAACAGCGGCCAGATGGACGTGGAACATCTGGTCGATCTGCTGGCTGTGATCGCCAAAGCGGCGCAAAGCCTGAACCGATGACAGAATGGTAATCATGAGAAAGGCTCCTGCGAAAGCAGGAGCCTTTCTCATTTAAAATACATGGGAACCGGTTCTTTTTATTGTTTCAATTCATGGCCCCGGCCTTTGTGAACATCTGTTCGACCTGCGCGGCGAGCAGGCTGTGCTCTGGCGCTTCCAGCAGGGGGTCTGCGGCCAGCAGAGCGGCGGCCTCGGCCTGGGCGGCGTGAAGGGTGCGGGTGTCGTTCATCAGGTCGGCAATCTGCAGGGTGGGCAGGCCGTGCTGGCGGCTGCCGAAAAAGTCGCCGGGGCCGCGGGTCTCAAGGTCGAACTGCGCCACGGCAAAGCCGTCCGAGGTGGAGCAGAGGAACCTGAGCCGCTTCTGGACGCTCTCGGCGGTGTTGTCGCTGACAAGGAAGCACCAGCTCTCGGCGGCACCCCGGCCCACGCGGCCCCGCAGCTGGTGCAGGGCGCTCAGGCCGTAGCGCTCGGCATTCTCGATGACCATGACGGTGGCGTTGGGTACATCCACGCCCACCTCGATGACAGTGGTGGATACCAGTGCATCCAGCCGGCCGGCTTTGAAATCGTCCATTACAGCGGCTTTTTCCTTTGGCTTGAGCTTACCGTGCATCAGGCCGACCCGGCGGTCAGGGAGAAGGGCTTTGGCAATGTCCTCGTAGTAGCTCTTTACGGCGTTCAACCCGCCGTCCGGCGTGTCCTCGATGGCGGGACAGACGATATATACCTGCCGTCCGGCTCCGATCTCCCGGTCGAGAAAGCCGTAGAGATCCCGCCGCTTTTTTCCGGTGATGCACCGGGTCTTGACGGGCTTGCGGCCCGGGGGCAGCTCGTCGAGGATGGAAATGTCCAGATCACCGTAGATCAGCAGGCCCAGTGTGCGTGGAATGGGCGTGGCGCTCATCACCAGCAGATGGGGGTTCGCGGCCTTTTCGGCCAGCATTCCGCGCTGGCGCACGCCGAAGCGATGCTGCTCGTCCACCACAGCCAGACCCAGCCGGGCAAACTCCACGCCCTCGCTCAGGATGGCGTGGGTGCCCACCACAAGGTCGGCTTCGTCACTGCGGATGGCGGCCAGCGTGGTGCGGCGGGCGGCGGCCTTCATGCCGCCGGTCAGCAGGGCCACACGCATCCCGAAGGGGGCCAGCATCCGGTTCAGATTCTCCGCGTGCTGGGCGGCAAGGATCTCGGTGGGGGCCAGCAGCGCCGCCTGGTATCCGCTGCGGATGCAGGCCCAGATGGCGGCGGCGGCAACCAGCGTCTTGCCGCTGCCCACATCGCCCTGCAAAAGGCGGTTCATGGAGGTGCTGCCGGACAGATCGGTCAGAATTTCGTCTACGGCCCGGCGCTGGGCACCGGTGGGGGAGAAGGGGAGCGATGCCCAGAAGGGGGCCGGGTCGAGCCGCTGCATGGGCGCACCGGTGGAGGCGCTGCCCCGGTTCTTCATCCGTCCAATGCCCAACTGGAGCACCAGCAGCTCCTCGTAGATGAGCCGCCGCCGGGCTGCAAAAGCCTCCTCTTCCGTGGCAGGGCAGTGGATGGCCCGCACGGCATCGGCCTTGGAGAGCAGACGGTATTTTTTCAGCATCTCCTCTGGCAGCGGGTCGGGCAGGAGTTCCGCATGGGGGAGCAGCTGCCGGATGCATTTTGCGATCACGGTGCTGGAAAGCCCCTCGGTCTGGGGGTAGACGGCCTCGAAGGGAGCGGCGGTGATCTGCGCCGCCGTGCGCACCTGCGGGTTGACCATCTGACGGCGAAGCATCCCGCCGGTCACGATGCCCTCAAAATAGTATTCCTGCCCCAGCTCCAGCTTCTGGGTGGCATAGGGATTGTTGAACCAGGTGATCTCCAGGCTGGAAACATCGTCCCCGGCGGTGATGCGCTCCATCCGCCGCCCGCCCGGCAGGATGCGCCCGGCAGGTTTGGCGAACACCTCGGCCTTCACCACGCACTCGGTGTCTGGCGGGGCCTCGGCAATGGAGTAGGGATGGGAAAAATCGATGTAACGCCGGGGATAGTGGCAGAGCAGGTCGGCCAGTGTCACGATGCCCAGCTTCTCGAACCGCTCGGCGGTCTTGGGCCCCACGCCCTTGAGGTAGCGCACCGGCGTGTCCGGGGTCAGGGTGGTGTGATGTTCAGCGGGCATGGCAGGCCCTCCTTTCCGCAAAAATAGTATCCCCATTGTAACACGGGAACGGGGAAAAATCTGCCTTACAAAATTCGCTTTTGAAGATCCTCAACAGAAGGCAGCTGCTTTTCAAACTCTTCCGGCAGGCAGCTTGTGATACGGTATGCGCTGACTCCGATGGGTTTGCTCATATCTTTAAGGGAGTACTCTGCAACCAGATCGTTCTTGCTTTTGCAGAGAAGAAGGCCGATGGAAGGGTGATCCTGCTCGATATCCCGCTCAAGCATATTTTCTTTCAAAGGGATAAAATCAAAGAGATAGGGGTCTTTCATCGTTTGCAAGGCAAGCTCACTTTGCGAGGCGGGCAGACGAGCTTCAAAATTTGTGATTTTTGATGCAATGGCCTGACGTTGATATAATCCACCCTCGATCTGATGAATCAAAACATTCCGAGACCAACCGTTTTCAATAACTTTTTCAGCGTACCATAGGCGTTCTTCTGGTGAGGAAAGCTTATCCAGGAGAACGGTATTGTGTCCCCACGGAATTTGTGCAACAGGCTGTTGCACAAATTCCTCGTCAGGGTAAGCAAGTGCAAATTTTGCCATATACTTCAAGTTCCGAACGGAATAACCGGAAGCATCCGGAAAAGCAAGTTTGATATCGGCAGAAAGGCTTTCAATGAATTTGTTGCCCCAGGTCTTATGTGCATTGATCGTATTGCCGATCGTATGATAGAGAAGCAGAAGCTCCCGGTTGACACTGACAGATGCGCGATACTGCGCCGCGCGAATTTCCTGCTTGATGGATTCAACGGTATTCAGATATTCGCTGGAATTCAAGAGCACTTTGCCGGCCCCCTTCGCAAAAATAGTATCCCCATTGTAACACGGGAACGAGGAAAAGAAAAGCAAAACAAAAAATCCCGGAAGCCGCAGCTTCCGGGAACTTTTGGAGGTGACGACCAGATTTGAACTGGTGGATGAGGGTTTTGCAGACCCTTGCCTTACCACTTGGCCACGTCACCATATTTAGGAGTGAATTTCCACTCCTGTTGGAGCGGCCGACGAGGCTCGAACTCGCTACCTCCACCTTGGCAAGGTGGCGCTCTACCAGATGAGCTACGGCC
>ENA-ORCP01000920-ORCP01000920.1-human-gut-metagenome-genome-assembly--contig:-NODE-920-length-26112-cov-16.675514_pt1 | contig 26112 bp, 21 predicted proteins | sample MGYA00242990_ERZ507991 | MGnify/ENA primary metagenome ERZ507991 (study PRJEB26167, sample SAMN06115496) | human gut metagenome | host: Homo sapiens | place: China:Henan | collected 2015-05-07... | reverse complement strand
GCTTATCTGGTCAACACCGGCTGGAACGGCACCGGCAAGCGCATCTCCATCAAGGATACCCGCGGCATCATCGACGCCATCCTGAACGGCGACATCAACAATGTCCCCACCAAGAAGATCCCCTACTTCGACTTCGAGGTTCCCACCGTGCTGAACGGCGTGGACACCGGCATTCTGGATCCTCGTGACACCTACGCTGACGCTTCCCAGTGGGAAGAGAAGGCCAAGGATCTGGCAAGCCGCTTCATCAAGAACTTCAAGAAGTACGAGGGCAACGAGCACGGCAAGGCTCTGGTCTCTGCCGGCCCCCAGCTGTAATCAGACCGCGTAACGCGCTGAACCGTACATAGCAAAAGGACGTGTTCCCGCAAGGGAGCACGTCCTTTTTTGGGTTGCAAACAGTCGGTATTGGAACTGCTGTTTTTCTTCGGCTTTGGATTTTTGGTGCCCTGCGCGGAAACGACTATAATACTGTTCAACTGAGGTTTTTGATTTTCTCGCTGTGTCAAAAACAGCGTGTCCGTTTTGTGTCATTTACGTATAGTATTCCCTGCGGAAGTATGCTACACTAAAAGTCAGATAATGCCTGTTTATCGTATCCCGGAAGTTTTTGTAAAAAAATGCGGATCACTGTAATTTGGAAATGAGGTGCTTGCGTCATGTTCAAAATCAATAATCTGGCCAATCAGACCGGTCATATCGTCACCGAGCAAAAGGGGATCTTCTCAATCATCGAGCATACGGTCGATTTTTCTGTCGCACCGTCCAATGCAATGGAAGAATACTTTATGAGCCAGATGAACGTCAAGCGGAAACAGGTCGTTGCCAGCCTTGACGGGAAGACCGGCCTTATCCTGCAGGCCGGAGCCATGCAGTACATCGTTGGTGATGTGCAGGCTACTACCGGCCTCAAGGGTGTCGGCGACTTTTTGGGGAAAATGGTTAAAAGCTCTGTCACCAAAGAAAGTGCCATCAAACCGGAATATGTGGGAAGCGGCGTGCTGGTCACTGAGCCGACCTACAAATATCTCCTTGCTGAAAACGTTCAGGACTGGACTGGCGGTCTTGTGATGGAGGACGGCATGTTCCTTGCCTGTGAATCCACTGTCTCGCATCAGATTCAGGCACGCTCGAACCTTTCTTCTGCAGCGCTCGGCAACGAAGGACTCTTCAATCTGAAGCTGGCCGGCAACGGTGCCTGTGTGCTGGAAAGCAATGTGCCGCGCTCGGAGATCGTAGAAATTGAACTGCAAAACGATGTGCTGAAGATCGACGGCCGTTTTGCCATCTGCTGGTCGGGCAGTCTCACCTTTACCGTAGAGCGCTCCGGCAAGACTCTGATCGGCTCTGCCGCATCCGGAGAAGGCCTTGTCAACGTCTACAAGGGCACAGGCAGAGTGTGGCTTGCACCTTTGACCCCTTCGCAGTCGCTTTTCAGTGCGACCTTTGCCAAAAACGCAAAATAAGAAACTTGAACAAAAAACAAGTCCGGAACGACGATCATCGTTCCGGACTTGTTTGCTTTTGCTTTATTTTGCCGCTTCAAACTCGGCTTCGATCTCCGCGCCGGGTGCGGGGGTGACAAGGCTCACCACAATGCAGACGACGAGCGAGGTCAGGAAGGCGGGCAGCAGCTCGTAGATGCCGAACACGCCGCCCAGCGGGCTGATAAGGTACTTCCACACAAAGACCATCAGGCCGCCGGAAAGCATTCCTGCCAGAGCGCCCTGCCAGTTGCAGCGCTTCCAGAACAGAGCACACAGCACCACCGCGCCGAATGCGCCGCCGAAACCGGCCCACGCAAAGCTGACGATGCTGAACACGCTGGAGTTGGGGTCGCGGGCCAGCACCACGCCCACCACGCTGATGCAGATGATGGTCAGGCGGGCAGCAAACAGGCTCTGCTTCTCGGTCAGCTTCATGTGGCCGAACTCCTGCAGGATGTTCTCGGACACGCTGGAGGCCGCTGCCAGCATCTGGCTGTCGGCCGTGGACATGGTAGCCGCCAGAATACCGGCAAGGATCAGACCAGCCACAATGGCTGCCAGCACACCGTGCTGTGCGATCAGGTTTGCAATGCGCACGATGATGGTCTCGCTGGAAGAGCCGCTCAGGAACTCCAGCGCGCCGGCCTTGGTCATGCCCAGACCCACCATGCCGATGGCGATGGACGCCGTCATGGCAATGACCACCCAGACGGTAGCAATGCGGCGGCTGAGCACCAGCTTCTTCTCGTCCTCAATGGCCATGAAGCGCAGCAGGATGTGCGGCATACCAAAGTAGCCAAGGCCCCATGCCATAGTGGAAACGATGTCCAGCAGGCTGTAGGAGGTGGCGCTGTTGTCCGCCGCGTTGTGGCTGGCTATCATGGTCAGGTAGCCGGGCAGGCTGCTGGCGTTTTGCATCACGGCATCCCAGCCGCCTGCCACGCTGATGCCGTAGCCCAGCACCGCCACCAGCGCGATGCTCATGACGATGGACTGGATCAGGTCGGTGGTAGTGACGGCGCGGAAGCCGCCCATGATGGTGTAACCCACAATGACCACCGCCGAAAGGATCATGGCGATCATGTAATCCACGCCGAACAGGCTGTTGAACAGCTTGCCGCAGGCCGCAAAACCGGAAGCAGTGTACGGGATGAAGAACACAATGATGATGACCGCGCCCAGCGCGTTGAGCAGATTGCGCTGGTCATGGAACCGCAGCGAAAGGAACTGCGGCACCGTGATAGCGTTCAGGTTGGCCGAGTAGCGGCGCAGGCGGCGGGCTACGATGAGCCAGTTGAGCCAGGTGCCCACGGCCAGGCCGATGGCCGTCCAGCCCGGCGACGCGATGCCGGTCAGGTAGGCAAGGCCGGGCAGACCCATCAGCAGCCAGCTGGACATATCGCTGGCTTCGGCGCTCATGGCCGTGACCAGCGGGCCCATCTTGCGGCCGCCAAGGTAAAAGTCGGTGCTGTCCTCGTTGGATTTGCTGTAAGCAAAGCCGACCAGCAGCATACCCACCAGATAGATCACAATGGTGGCAATGATGCAGATGTTGATCATTTGATTACCCCTCTCTTTCTTCCCCTCAACGGGAACACATCTTAAATATTACCACAAAAAGATGCATTCCTGCAAGCTTTTCGGGCAATTCAGGAGCATAAACCGCTTTTTTGCAGGTTTTTACCAGAAATCAGGGGCAGAACTCTTCCGAAATCGTCCGCTCTGTCTGTCACCGCGGATTGCCGTATGCTATACTATGTGTTATAATCGCATCAGAGTTACAAGAAAGAAGGATCTTTATGTCTGAGATCTCCATCCGCAATGCGTCGCTGGCCGATGCGCCGCGTATTCTGGAAATTTATTCCTATTACGTCGAGCGCACTGTCATTACCTTTGAGTATACGGTCCCTTCTCTGGCCGAGTTTGAGGGCCGGATGCGCCGCACCATGGAAAAATATCCTTATCTCGTCATCGAGAAGGACGGGCGCATTGAGGGCTACGCCTATGCCGGGCCTTTTGTGGGCCGCGCTGCCTACGACTGGGCCTGTGAGCTGACCATCTATCTGGATCACAATGCCCAGAAATGCGGCATGGGCCGGATGCTGTACGAAGCCCTTGCCGACCGGCTGAAGGCCATGGGCATCCTGAACCTGTACGCCTGCATCGGCCGCCCGCAGGTCGAAGACGAATATCTGACGAAGAACAGCGCGCAGTTCCATGAGCACCTCGGGTTTACGCTGTGCGGCACCTTTAAAAACTGCGGCTACAAGTTCGGCCGGTGGTACGATATGGTCTGGATGGAAAAGATCATCGGCGAGCACCGGCCCGACCAGCCTGCAGTCACACCGTACCGGTATTGAGCCGGAACAGTTGAACGCCGGGCAGGCATTCTGCCATACTAAAAGGCGCCCAGTGAGTTTTCACCGAGCGCCTTTTCCTTTATTTCAGCTTAACCATCGCATGATCTCGTCGTTGCAGATCACAGTACCGGCGGCGTCCAGATTTCTCCGCCTTCCTCGCCATAGTGTCTCTTTGCAAAAATCATCATACAGTCCACCGGCTCATCGCCGTTCACACGGACCTGTCTGGCGATATCGATTCCGATTTCTGCCTGATCTTCGCCATATGTATACTGCCACAGCTGTTCCACAAACAGCTCACAGGCCTTCTTCCATGTCTGCGGGTCAGAAGCCTTTTCCGGCATTACGAAAACGATCGTGCCATAGCTCTCGTTGTTTTCCAGATCGATTTCTACCGGATATGCGTCGTCATCGGTGACGTCGTAAAGCATATTATTCTGGACATACTTCTGCAGAATAGCCGTCGCTCTTTGCGAGAGGTCATCGTTGATTTCCACATCATAATTCTCTGCCGTAGCCGCTTTCAGGGCAGCTTCCACCGCTTTTTTCGCTGCCGCTGAATTTCCTGAACAGCCTGCAAGCATCGTCAGCATCAGCGCGCCTGCCAGAAACAGTGCAGCCAATTTTTTCAGGTTTCTCATAGGGGCACATCCTTTCTTTTCCGAAATTTCCGTATCGGGGATGCATCGATCCCCTTCTCAATACTAGAATAACACTGCCCCCCCCCCCGCGTCAATTTGTATTCACGCAGGTTTCACCCCCTTTCACGCAGCGAGTGAAAAAAATATCACCTGATTTCAGACACTTTATCCAAAAAGCTGCAGCAAAAAAGCAGCCCTGCCAAGGCAGGACTGCAGGGAAGCATCCTCCGGGTTGCGGCTCCCAGCATTCACTTCGCACCTTGAGCGGTGCTCGTGTCTTGCTGGCCGCGGCCCCAACAGCTCCTCCCTGTTTCCGCCGCTGGCGGCGGTCGTCGCCGTTGCACTTGCTGAACTGTGTTCTGTGAATACCATTACGCGCAGCGTGGCCTCCGTCGTGCACCTTAGTTCAGCGGGAAAGCTGCAACAAAAAAGCAGCCCTGCCAAGGCAGGACTGCAAAGTTTGCGATACGGGATAAATCAGCGCTTGCTGAACTGAGGTGCACGACGGGCAGCCTTCAGACCGTACTTCTTACGTTCCTTCATACGAGGATCGCGGGTCAGGAAGCCTTCCTTCTTCAGAGCAGCACGGTTCTCCTCGTTCTGCTGCAGCAGAGCGCGGCTCAGGCCGTGGCGGATAGCGCCAGCCTGACCGGAAACACCGCCGCCGGAAACGCGGACGACGACATCGTACTTGCCCTCCAGGCCCAGCAGGACCAGCGGAGAACGGACGATCAGCTTCAGGGTCTCCAGACCGAAGTAGTTGTCGATATCACGATCGTTGATGGTGATCTTGCCGGTGCCGGTGTAAACGCGAACGCGGGCAACGGAATCCTTACGACGACCAGTGCCGTAGAAATAAGGTTTGGTTTCGTACATGTTCGATTGCCTCCTTCTTAGAACTCGATCTTCTCGGGCTTCTGAGCTGCGTGAGCGTGCTCGGCACCCTGGTAGCAGTGCAGGCGGGTCAGAGCCTTAGCACCGATGGTGTTGGAAGGGATCATGCCCTTGACAGCGTAGGTCATGGCCAGATCGCTGTGCTCAGCCATCAGCTTGCTGTACTGGACCTTCTTCAGGCCGCCGATGTACTTGCTGTGGGTGATGTGGAACTTCTGCTCAGCCTTCTTGCCGGTCAGAACAGCCTGATCGCAGTTGATGACAACAACGAAATCGCCGCAGTCCACGTTGGGGGTATAATCGACCTTCTGCTTGCCGCGCAGCAGAACAGCGGCCTCAGCAGCGACGTGGCCCAGGCTCTTGCCGGCAGCGTCGAGCAGGTACCACTTGCGCTCGACTTCAGCGGGCTTCACGAGAGTAGTGCTCATATCTATTTCCTCCTGATAAACTTTTTGTACGTTTCAGGCGCCTTTTGGGGCGCGAGTGTCAGTATACATCATAAAAAGGTGCCTGTCAACAGCATTTTTTGATTTTTTCAGCGTATTTTTTGTAAACTCTTGATTTCTCCCGATTTCTCTCAAAATCTCGTGTTTTCTCAAAATGCATTTTTCGTTGATTTTTCTGCCCGCCGGGGCAGATTTTCTCGCGCTGCACGCTACAATTTTGTCCGGCGTTGTGTTATACTATAAAAGATACGGCAGCTCCCGCCTGCCCATACGAACAAGGAGAACATTTTCATATGCCAAACGACATCAACCGCAACGCCTCTGCCCAGCGCCGCACCTCCAGGCTGCTGGCAGCCATGGGCATCTTTATCGCTCTGGGCATCGTCGCTTACATTATATTGACTCTGCTGGTCAACCGCAGCGTCCCCGCAAACCCCGATACCCGCTACACCGGCACCAACGGCATCTCGGTGTATTACGACAGTTCCATCTGGAAGGTCTGCCAGATGACCGAGGATGACACTCTCGGCACCGTGCTGGAGCTGGCCACGGCCGACACTTCCGACGGCGAGGACTACGAGGCCGTTCTGCTGCAGCGCGGCACCGCCGACACTTACGAAGATTTTATTGACGCTTCCGAAAAAGACCTGAAGCAGGCCTACGGCGTTATCAAGCCCCGCAAGGTCAACCTGACCGTGGACGGCGCCGAGGTGGAAGCTGTGCGCTGCGACATCCAGACCTACTACGCCGTGCTGGCCACCGTCACCTACCCGGACGGCGATGTGGTGTATGTGTCCGGCCTGACCAAGCTGGCCTCCATCAACGACGTGGTGAACCTTGTGGAAAGCGTGACCCTGTCATGAGCCGAGCCATGCAGCGCCTGTGCGGCCTGATGCGCAAAGCTGTGCAGGACTATGAGATGATCGCTCCGGGCGACCGCGTGATGGTGGGCGTTTCCGGCGGCAAGGACAGCGTGGCGCTGACCATCGGCCTTGCCGAGCTGCGCAAGTACATCGGCTTCGACTTCACCGTGCAGGCGGTCACTCTGGATCCGCAGTTCGGCGGCAAGCCCATGGATTATACCGTATTGCAGGAGCTGTTTGCCCGGTACGACATCCCCTACGAGATCCGCCGCACCGAGATCGGTCCTGTGGTGTTCGACTACCGCAAGGAGAAGAACCCCTGCGCCCTGTGCGCCAAGCTGCGGCGCGGTGCACTGCACACGGCGGCGCAGGAACTGGGCTGCAACAAAGTGGCGCTGGGCCACCATCTGGACGATGCCGTGGAGACCTTTTATATGAACCTCTGGCGGGAGGGACGTATCGGCTGCTTCTCGCCCGTCACCTATCTCTCCCGCCGGGATCTGACCCTCATCCGTCCCATGCTGCTGGCCACAGAGCAGGAGGTCATCGGCGCGGTGCGGGCCGAAGGTCTGCCCATCGTCAAAAGCATCTGCCCCGCTGACGGCGTGACCGTCCGGGAGCAGACCAAAGAGTTTGTCCACGAGCGCTGCCGCACCGACCCGGCCTTCCGGCAAAAGACCCTGCATGCTCTGCAGGAAAGCGGCATCGACGGCTGGCGGCCCGTCCACACCGGGCGCGGCAGCTTTACCATTACAAAAGAGGAAGAATGAATCATGCAGACCCAACCTTTTGAAAAACACGTCTGGGCCGAGATCGATCTCGACGCCCTGCGTTCCAATTTCCGGGCGGTGAAAGCCCGGGCCGGTGCCCTGCCGCTGTGCGCAGTGGTCAAGGCCGACAGCTACGGCCACGGCGCGGTGCAGTGTGCCCGCATTTTTGCCGAAGAGGGCGCGGCGTGGCTGGCCGTCAGCTGCCTGACCGAGGCCGTGCAGCTGCGCAAGGCCGGTCAGACCCTGCCCATCCTGATCTTAGGCCATGTGCAGCCGGAATACACCCAGACCCTTATCAACGAAAATATCACGGCGGCCTGCTACTCCACCGAGCAGGCGCAGAACCTTTCCGCTGCAGCCGTAAAGGCAGGCGGACGGGTGAAGATCCACCTCAAGGCCGACACCGGCATGGGACGCATCGGTTTTGCCCTGCGCACCGACTTTGACGCCGCCGTCCGCGAGATGCTGGCCGTGTGTGAACTGCCCGGGCTGGAAATGACCGGCCTGTTCCAGCACTTCTCGGTGGCCGATGATACCGCCGAGGAGAATATCGCCTACACTGCCGAGCAGCACCGACTGTTCGTGCAGGCCTTTGAAGCGCTGAAAGCCGCCGGGCACGAGCCGAAGACCGTCCACTGCGACAACTCTGCCGGTGTGATGCTGCATCCGGACTGGCCCGCCGGCCTGCCCCGGGAGCACTGCATGGCGCGGCCCGGCATCATCCTGTACGGCTACGACCCCAGCGACAAAGTGCGCTTCGGCCGGTTCCAGCCGGTCATGACCCTTAAGACCGTGGTGAGCATGGTCAAGGAGATGCAGCCCGGCCAGTGCACCAGCTACGGACGCTGCTTCACCGCCGAAAAGCCCACCATGGTCGCCACCCTGTGCACCGGCTACGCCGACGGCTACCCCCGCCAGCTGAGCTGCGGCAAAGGCATTGTGGAGATCCACGGCAAAGCCTGCCCTGTTCTGGGCCGGGTGTGCATGGACCAGATGATGGTGGACGTCACCGGCATCCCCGATATCCACGAGGGCGACGAAGCCATCCTGTGGGGCGGTGCCGTCAGCGATGACGCCGAGACCATCGCCCGCAAGACCGATACGATCTCTTACGAGGTGCTGTGCGGCGTTTCCCGCCGAGTGCCCCGTGTCTACCGCGACCACGGCGGGATCGTGGCCGTGGAGGACTGGATCCTGGAAGCATAAATCCCCAACGGAGGAACTACATGGCAAGAGACAATATCCGCAATTTCTGCATCATTGCACACATCGACCACGGCAAGTCCACCCTGTCTGACCGCATTCTGGAATTGACCAAGAGCGTGGACGAGCGCACCATGGAGGATCAGATCCTCGACAACATGGACATCGAGCGTGAGCGCGGCATCACCATCAAGGCCCGCGCCGTGACCATGAACTACACCGCCAAGGACGGCAAGACCTACGAGTTCAACCTCATCGACACCCCGGGCCATGTGGACTTTGCATATGAAGTCAGCCGCAGTCTGGCTGCCTGCGAGGGTGCCATTCTGGTGGTGGACGCCACGCAGGGCGTGGAAGCCCAGACCCTGGCCAACACCTACATGGCATTGGAGCACGACCTGGAACTGGTGCCCATCCTGAACAAGATCGACCTGCCCAGCGCCCACCCGGACGAGGTAGCGCAGGAAGTGGAGGACGTGATCGGTCTGCCCTGCCTGGACGCGCCCCGCGTCTCGGCCAAGACCGGCCTGAACGTGGATCAGGTGCTGGAGCGGGTGGTCAGCGACATCCCTGCTCCCACCGGCGACCCGGATGCCCCGCTGAAAGCGCTGATCTTTGACAGCATCTATGACAGCTACAAGGGCGTCATCGTCTACATCCGCGTGTTCGAGGGCACGGTCAAGCCCGGCGACACCATCCGTCTGATGGCCACCGGTGCCGAGTTCACGCTGGTGGAAGTGGGCCACATGGGTGCCACCAGCCTGACCCCCTGCGCCCAGCTGCAGGCCGGTGAGGTCGGTTATCTGACCGCCAGCATCAAGACGGTGCAGGACACCCGCGTGGGCGACACCGTCACGCTGGCAAACAACCCTACTCCGGAAGCTCTGCCCGGTTACCGTCAGGTCAAGCCCATGGTGTTCTGCGGCATCTACCCCGCCGACGGCGCAAAGTACCCCGACCTGAAGGACGCGCTGGAAAAGCTGCAGCTGAACGACGCTTCCCTGACCTTTGAGCTGGAGACCAGTGCCGCGCTGGGCTTCGGCTTCCGCTGCGGTTTCCTTGGCCTGCTGCACATGGAGATCATCACTGAACGTCTGGAACGGGAGTTTGATCTGGATATCATCACCACCACCCCCAGCGTGCGCTACCGCCTGACCCTGACTGACGGCACCGTGGAGATGATCGACAATCCTTCCAGCTACCCGGACCCCTCCAACATCGTCAAGCAGGAGGAGCCGTTCGTGGATGTGCACCTGTACACCCCCAACGACTATGTGGGCGGCCTGATGGATCTGTGCCAGAGCAAGCGCGGCGTACTGATCGATATGAAGTATCTGGACGATGTGCGCGTGGACCTGCACTACGCTCTGCCGCTGGGCGAGATCGTATATGACTTCTTCGACGCCATCAAGAGCCGCAGCCGCGGTTACGCCAGCTACGACTATGAGTTCAAGGAATACCGCGAGAGCGACCTTGTCAAGCTGGATTTCCTGCTCAACGGCGACCCCGTGGACGCGCTGTCCATGATCGTGTTCCGCGACAACGCCTATGCCAAGGGCCGCCGTATCTGCGAAAAGCTGCGGGACAACATTCCCCGCAACCTGTTCGAGATCCCGGTGCAGGCTGCCATCGGCGGCAAGATCATCGCCCGCGAGACAGTCAAAGCCATGCGCAAAGACGTGCTGGCCAAATGCTACGGCGGCGATATCTCCCGCAAAAAGAAGCTGCTGGAAAAGCAGAAGGAAGGCAAAAAGAAGATGCGTCAGCTGGGCAGCGTTTCCCTGCCCAGCGAGGCCTTTACCGCCGTGCTCAAGCTGGACAGCGACGACGATTGATCCGCTTTTTTCAAAAGGTGCTGCTGCACATTCTGTGCGGCGGCACCTTTTTATTTCTGCAGCAGTTCGGCCTGCATCCGATAAGCACGCGGAGTCATCCCGTAAAGCTGTTCAAACCGTTTATAAAAGAATGTGCGGTTGGAACATCCCACTTTTTCGATCACCTCGCTGACTGAGCGGTCAGTATGCGCCAGCAGAAATGCCGCTTCCGAAAACTGCTGGATATTTTTCAGTTCTGCAAAGGAGTGCCCGGTAACCCGCTTGAGCTGAGAGCTGAGATAGCCCGGATTGTACCCGAATTTTTCTGCAAGCTGCGTCAGCGTGCAGTCCTTGTAGTTTTTGGCCAGATACTGCAGCACCGGTACAAGCACCTGACTGCTGCCGGACAGGTCCCGTTCTGCCTGCGAATGCATCACATTCACCAATTCCAGAAACAGCGCCGTGGCATAGGCACGGATCAGTTCGCTGTAGCAGCTGCTCCGGTCAAAATATTCACACAGCAAAAACTGGATCAGGGCGTGGATCTTCGGGTCATCCTGCGTATGGAAGATCAGATACCGGTCATGCTTGCGGTTGCGGGAAATCGCATCGGCCAGAAAGCTGGCCACCACCCCCTGTTGGGACAGCCGGCTCAGAAACACTCCGTCAAAGAACTGCTTCCGGAACACGATATTGATCACGATATCGTGTTCTTTTTTATAGCTGACAGCGCTGTGCCAGACATCGCTGTCCAGTATGCACAGATCTCCTTTTTTCAGGGTGACCTCCTTGCCATTGATCACGAATGTACAGGAGCCGTTGTAGATATAATTCAGCTCCATATCCACGTGGTGATGTTTCGGGATCACCGTGAACCGGCTCTCCTTGATCATTCCGATCAGATCCTTCTGCAGGGTGTTCACAAAATCAAAGCAATATCCCACTTCGCCCTGAAACTCTTCCTGTTTCATTTTATCATAGACATGACTGAGCTGTCCCGGATTTTTCAGATGCCACGTCTCGCTCGCCGTGTGCCGGTAAAGGAACAGTTCCAACTCTGCCGGGTTCATTGCACATCCTCCGTTTTTGATACAATTTTGCGTGTTTCATGCCATTATCAGATGTCATTTTATTTGATATAATAACACACGAAAAGATCTTTTTCAACAAAATATTTTCACAGTCCATCGCAAAAGGAGTACATTTTATGATTTTGAAGACAAAGCCTGGCTTCGATCCCGATTTCCTGTGGGGCGGTGCCATTTCCTGTTCGCAGGCAGACGGAGGCTTCCGCGATGGCGGGAAGGGGATCTCCACCCAGGATCTGCGCTATCTCGATCCGGCATGGAATCATGAACAGGTGGAAGCGAAGCACCACGGCAGCCCCTTTTCCAAGGCAGAGTTCGATCAGGCTCTGAAGGATATGGACACCACTTATTATCCCAACCGGCGCGGCATCGACTTCTACCATACCTATAAACAGGACATCGCCCTGTTCGCCGAGATGGGTATGAAGATCTTCCGCACTTCTGTCTGCTGGGCACGCCTGTTCCCAAACGGTGACGAAGAGCAGCCCAATCCGGAAGGCATCCGTTACTATAAAGATCTGTTCGGTGAATGCAAAAAGTACGGCATCAAAGTCTTTGCCACAATCCTTCACTACGACATCCCGGTACAGCTGGTGCTGAAATACGGCGGCTGGAAGAACCGCCGCACCATCGATTTCTATTGTCATTATGTCGAAACACTCTTCCGGGAGCTGGGCGGCCTTGTAGATTACTGGCTGCCGTTCAACGAGATCAATGCCGGCCGCTTTGCCCCTTGGGACGGCGTATGTCTCATCCGGGATCAGGAGCCAGAGATGGATCAGCAGATCTTTCAGTGTCTCCACCATCAGTTCCTTGCCAGTGCGCGCGTCGTAAAAATGGGGCACGAAATGCTGCCCGGTTCAAAGATCGGTTGCATGATTGCCCGGTTTGCCACCTACCCGGCCACCTGTAAACCGGAGGACAATCTGCAGGCCATCCACGATGACCAGTATTCCAACTGGTTCTACACCGATGTCATGGCTCGCGGCCGGTACCCTGCTTACATGAACCGCTATTTCGACAAGCTCGGCATCGATATCCAGATGGAACCGGGCGATGCGGAGATTCTGCAGCAGGGCACGGTGGATTTCGTCTCCTTTTCCTACTACTTCTCGCAGGTGTCCACCAGTGATCAGAGCTGGGAGAAAACCTCCGGAAACCTGATCATGGCCAACAAGAACCCTTACCTCGAAACCAGCGAATGGGGCTGGCAGAAAGACCCCATCGGCCTGCGCATCACCCTGAACCAGCTCTACGACCGGTACGGCCTTCCGCTGTTTGTTGCGGAAAACGGTCTTGGCACCTCGGACGTTGTGGAAGCAGACGGCACCGTACACGACCCCTACCGCATCGACTATCTCCGCGGCCACATCCAGCAGATGAAGGAAGCCGTCCGCGACGGTGTGGAGCTGATCGGCTACACGATGTGGGGCATCATCGATATTGTTTCCTGCGGACCGCTGACCATGGATAAGCGTTACGGCGTGATCTATGTAGATCTGGACAACGGCGGAAAGGGCACTGGAAAGCGGATCCGGAAGGACAGCTTTTACTGGTACCGGAAGTGCATTGAAAGCAATGGCGAAGATCTCGCCTGAATGATCACACAAAAAGGAGGATGTTACTTATGGCAAACAACAAGGAACTCGCATCCATGATCGTAGAGCTTCTGGGCGGCAGCTCCAACATTTCCAATGCGCTCCACTGCGTCACGCGGCTGCGCTTCAACCTGCGGGACAACAGCCTCGCAAAGCTGGACGAAATCCGGCAGCTGAAAGGCGTGCTGGGCGCACAGATCAAGGACGGCCAGTATCAGGTCATCATCGGGCCCAATGTCAACAAGGTGTACGATGAGGTCGTTCCCCTGCTGGACGATTCCGCTGCCTCTGCAAAGCCTTCCTCCGGCGGAAAAGCCAAAGGTTCACAGGTGCTGGACATCATCACCGGCATCTTCTCCGCCATTCTGCCCGCACTGGTTGCAGGCGGTATGCTCAAGGGCCTGCTGGCTCTGGCTGAGATTTTCGGAGTCAACACCGGAACCGGCACCTGCCAGATCCTAAGCATGATCTCGGATGTCCCCTTCTACTTTCTGCCGTTCCTGCTGGCCATCTCGGCCGCCCGCAAATTCAAGGTCAACGAGTACCTCGGCATCTGCATGGCTGGTGCTCTGATGTACCCCACCTTTGTGGAGGCCATAGGTGCTGATCCCAGCCCCTTCACCTTCCTCGGCTTCACCGTGCCCGTCTTTTCCTATGCCGACTCGGTGTTCCCTGTGATTCTGGGCGTCGGCCTGCTGGCCATCGTGTACCATTTCATCGACCGGTTCATCCCCGATGTGCTGAAGATGGTTCTCGTGCCCATGCTCTCTCTGGTCATCTCTGTCCCGCTAGCACTGCTGGTGTTTGCTCCCATCGGCGCATACGGCGGCCTGTGGCTGGCAGACGGCATCGTCTGGCTGTTCAGCCTGCTGGGACCTGTGGCCGGCTTCCTGCTGGGCTTCTTCATGCCGCTGATCGTTCTGTTCGGTATGCACCAGTCCACATCTCCCATCCAGATCTCCAACATTGCCACCCTGGGCTATGACTACCTGCTGCCAGTCTCCTTCTGCCACAATATGGCCGAATCCGGCGCCGCCTTCGGCGCTGCCCTGCGCATGAAGGACAAAGAACTGCGCTCTGCTGCATTCACCACCAGTTTTTCTGCCTTCCTCGGCATCTCAGAGCCCGCTCTGTTTACCGTTCAGGTACCCAACAAAACTCCGTTGATCGCTGCCATGATCGCCAACGGCATCGGTGGTGCACTGACCGTCGTCCTTGGTGCAAAATGCTATGCATTCGTGATGCCCGGCATCACCTCGCTGCCCACCTACGCAAACGGAGGTGCTTTCAATCTTCTGATGATGGTAGTGTGCATTGCCGCCACCTTTGTGATCGCCGCGATTCTCTCCTTCATCCTCGGCGGAAAGATCGCAGACAAGAACTGACCTTCCTTTCTGCCGGAATTCCCCGTTCCCTGCAAGTGCTGCTGCACATTCTGTGCGGCGGCACCTTTTTGTTTCTTCATATCTTCCTGCGGAAAGTTCAGGGTTCTTCTTGTTTCCTTTTTCTGTCAGTTGTGATATACTTGTTACACTTATAGTGTTCTGCATCTTATGATGCTTCAAATTGTTCCGGCACAGCCGGCCGAAAGGAGCTGACGACTTATTCCGCGCACCAAAACAACCGGGAAATCCGCTTCTGCCCAGCGTTCTTTCTGGAAACGGGTCCTTGTGGATCTTCTTCTCCTGCTCGTCGTTTTTGCCGTCTGCGCCGGAGCACTTTTTTCCAACATCGACTACAACCGCACCCACTATACGGCAGAGTTTTACCAGATCAGCTCCCGCAAGCTGACTCACCGCATCCGGTTCGTTTTTCTCAGCGATGTGCACCTGCGCGAGTATGGCGAGGATAACGCCGACCTTGTGGCCGATATCCGCAACCTTGCGCCGGACCTGATCCTGCTGGGCGGTGATCTTGTGACCTACGGTGTTTCCGGCTATGACAATATGCTCTCCCTCTGCCGCCAGCTTTCCGAGATCGCGCCGGTATGCGGGGTGCTGGGCAACCATGAGGATGAACTGTATTTTCTGGACAACGACCGGGATCTGGTGCAGCGTTTCACGGATGCCGGGGTAACGGTCCTTCGCAATGAAGAAGCCGTCTACGATCTTTACGGAAACTCGGTAAGCATCCTCGGTGTCGAAGGTCAGCCGCAGGATTTTGATAAATACGGCGCAAAGGAGTTCATGGATCAGGCCGAACAGGAAACCGGCTATGATTTCCGGGTCTGCATGACCCATGTTCCCACCTATTTCCCCGATATTCTGGAAAATTACAGTTTTGAGCTGGGCCTTGCCGGCCATACCCACGGCGGCATCGTCCGCCTGCCCAAGATCGGTCCTCTGTACACAGCAGAGGAAGGCTTTTTGCCCACTTATGCCGGCGGCACATACGTCCTGCAGAATGATGCCGCCCTGATCGTGAGCCGCGGTCTGGGCGACTCCAGCCAGTGGCCCCGGATCAACAATGTGCCCGAACTATCCGTGATCGACGTGGACTGACCGGCCTACCCATTTCGGAAAGGTACAACGCAATGGATGAGATCAAAGAACGAATCAAACAGGTCCTGCGGCTGCTGTGGCAGAACAAATACCGAATCTTTTTCTTCGGTGTCGTGCTGTGCGCCGTGTTCGCTTCCCTGAACTACTTCAAAAGTGCCGATCAGGCCAGCGCCAACATTTCCTTCAATTATTCCGAGGCCTCGCTGGGCCTCAGCCCCAACAAGACCCGTTTCAACGCCTATGAGATCGTGTCCGATAAGGTGATGCAGCGCGCCATCGAGCGGGTCGGCCTGCAGAGCCGCATTACGCCGTCTCAGCTGGCGGCCTGTCTCTACATCAGCCCGGACAACACCGGCAATGTGAGCGACTCGGATGACTTTATCAGCACTTCCTACAATATTTCCATTGACAGCAGCTCTCTGGAACTGGGAAACCGTAAGACCATGGATCTGCTCAAGAGTGTGTGCGAGTCTTACCGGGAAATTTTTCTGGCAGACTACTGCGATAACCAGAGCATCCTGAAGGAACAGCTTGAGATCTCCACCGGATGCGAGCCTTATCTGCGTCTGAGTGAGCTGCAGGTGCGCGCCGAGCGTCTGACCCGCTACCTCAATGCCCGCCTGAAAGAAAACAAGAGCTATGTGGATGATGCAAACCCCGATTCCTCCACCAACAACTTCACGACTCTCGGTAAGAAGCTCAGCAATATCGTGGATTACGACCTGCCCAATGCCATGGCCTTTGTGATCGAAGGCGGCGTAGCGCGGGACCCGGCCATGCTTTCCAGCATTCTGGAATACAAAAACAAGATTGACAGCATCTCCTACCGCAAAAGCATGGCCTACTACGATGCCAGCAAAAACGGTATCTCCCTCTACGAAAAATCCATGACCTCCGTTGTCATGATCCCCACGACCGACGAACTGAGTGAGTATTACATGTCCCGCACCAAGACCGCTATGGACACCATGGCGCGGAATGCCGACACCTGCCTGTCCGATGCAACGGAGTATCAGTCCGATATCGTCAGCACCAACTATGTCATCCAGAAGATCCACGACTGCACCACCGATGCACAGCGCCTGACCGAAGCACAGGCCATGGTCAACAGTCTCGAGCGCGCCATCAATCAGATCTCGGATGATCTGTTTGTCCTGGATAAAGCCTACATCAAGTACAAGTCTCAGAATTATATCTCGTTCACCTACTACAATGCAACCTTTATGCAGCGCATCAGCATCAGACTGACTATCATCGAGGCTGCAGCCGTTATGCTGTGCGGGCTGGTTCTATTCTACGTCCGCAGGAACAGAAAGGGTAAGAAAACAAATGAAAAAATTTGAGATCTTACGCTATCTGAAGCGTTTCAGTTTTCTGATTTTCCTGCTGTCTCTGGCCGGCTCTCTGCTGATCTACCTGTACGCCGACAACAAGCAGGCATACACAGCCTCTGTTGTGATCAAGTATACCAACAGCGGCGTGGCCGACGGCTATGCTCCGGACGGCTCCAAGCTGGATGTCAACGAGATCTATTCTTCTGCCGTCATCTCGCAGGCCATGGACGCTCTGGGTGCTTCCGGCAAGCTGAGCAACATCCGCTCCAATGTCACCGTCACCCCGATCATCCCGGATGATCAGCAGAAAATCAACGACGCCCTGATCGAAAAGGGTGAAGAGATCACCTATTTTCCGAACACCTACCGTGTCAGTCTGGTGGTCAGCGGCAAGCAGGGTGCCAATTATGCCCGCAACATGCTGGACGCCATCCTGCAAAGCTACTGCACCTACTATACCGAAAAATATGTCGAGCAAAAACTTTCGCTGAATCCGTCCTCCCATCTGCTGGAAAACGGCTACGATTATTACGAGTGCATCCGCATTCTGGAAAACGATACCAACGATATGCAGAATTTTCTCCTTGCAAAGCGGGAGCATTACCCCGACTTTCGTTCTTCCAAAACCGGCTATACCTATGCGGATCTCTGCGCCATCTACAGCAGTTTTAAAAAGTATACGATCCCTGAGCTGTATGCTCAGGTGCTCAGCGGCCCGCAGATCCGGGACGGCACCGTGCTGCAGGAGTTTCTTGCCAACAGCATTGCCGACTCCAACCAGACCGAACAGGTGGATACCGGACGCCGTACCAGCATTGAGCAGCTTATTGATGAGTATGTACAGAAAAATGCCGGCATTCTGGAAAGCTATTTCACCGAGGGCGGCGACAACGTTTCGTCCAACTATATTCTGGGCAACATTGAGCAGGCCGGTGCCGGCGACAAGGCCCAGACGACATACGACGGTCTGATCCTGGAACTGGTCGATATCGACAAAAAGATCGCCGCCAACCAGATCGACCGGGAATTTCTGAGCGAGATCCTTACCAATTTCCAGAATGTGGATTTTGGCGGCACGTCGGAAGAGCACACCCGGATGGAGCAGATGATCAACGACTATGAGGCTCAGCTGCAGAAGTATTACGAGATCGTCAACGTCAGCAGCAAGGAGCTGAACCTTTATATCAGCGCGGATTATCTCAAAATGATGAGTTCGGTCCGTGTAGCCCCCTCCATCAATGTCAAGCTGTATCTCGTCATCGCACTGGTGTTGTTCTTTGTCATTGGCTGCTGCGGTGCTATCGTTCTGGGCCGTCTGTCCGACGTGGTGGATTACCTGCTGTACACCGACAAAAAGTCCGGCCTGCCCAACCGCGAAAAGCTCGACGTCTACATCAACGGCCTGTCCGGCAAGATCCTGCCGGAAGACTACACCTGCTTTGCGTTGCAGCTGGACAACCTCTCCGAGCTTTCCAAGCGCTTCGGCTACACGGTGGGCGACGGCGTGCTGAAGGACTTCTCCGGCCTTGTGCAGCTGATGGGCGATACCGACGGCATGATCGGTTACAACGGCATCGGCAAATTCAATGCGTTCTTTGACGAATGCAGCGATAAGAAAGCCAGTGTCATGGTGCGCATTCTGGAGAGTCAGGTGGAAGAGTACAACAAGCTCAACCCGGAATATCCCATCAAATTCACCGCCGCATGGGCGACCACATCTTCAACGGGTCTCTATGAGATCCGCGACCTGTTGCGCCTGGCCCAGTCCGATATGATAATCTCCTTCAAGCAGAAAAAGTCCTCTGATAGACCTGCCGGGCAGAGCCGCTTCTGCCCGTAATGCGGCTCTGCTGCACGCCACAGGCCGCTATCTATGGTGCCGTTTCGGACGGCTGTTTCAGCTGTTCTGAGCCAAAATCCCCAAGAAAGAAGGAAAGCCCGATGATCCGCGTTCTGCACTCGGTCAGCAATATGGACCGTGCCGGTATCGAAACGATGCTTATGAATTACTACCGGCATATGGACCGCGAAAAGATCCAGTTTGATTTTATCGTCAACAGGCCAAAACCCGGCGATTATGATGACGAGATCCGCCGCATGGGCGGACGCATTTTTCAAAGTCCCGGCCTGAACCCCCTGCACTATCCGCAGTATCTGCGCTTTGTTCAGGATATCATTGCGCAGGACCCGACGATCAAAATCGTCCATGCCCACAACGAGGCTATGGGGCTGTACGCTCTGAACAGTGCAAAACACGCCGGGGTCAAGGTTCGTATTGCGCATGCTCACTGCACCCAAATCATCCGGGATTACAAATGGCCTCTGAAAATGTTCTGTAAGCATTTTCTGCCTTCCGCTGCCACGGATCTGTGGAGCTGCGGCAGGGAAGCCGGCATCTACTTTTTCGGAAAAAAGAACTGGGATACCCGGGGTGTTGTCATTCACAACGCCATCGAAGCCGACTCCTTTCGCTTCGACCCGAGCATTCGTGCACAAATGCGGGAGCGTTATGGCTTCTCAGATAAAATCGTTCTGGGACATGTGGGGCGCTTCGGCATCCAAAAGAATCACGCCCGCCTCCTGACCATCTTCCATGCATTTTTGAAGCTGCATCCCAACGCAGTTCTCGTTCTTGTCGGCGAAGGCGAACTGAAGGAGCAGATCTGTCAGCAGGCAGTTGCTCTTGGCATCCGGGATAAAATTCTTTTCGCCGGGCTTCAAAGCGATGTCAGCCGCTGGTATCAGATGATGGATTTGTTTCTCCTTCCTTCACCGGCAGAAGGGCTTCCTGTCGTTGGCGTAGAGGCGCAGGCTGCCGGTCTCGGCTGCATCTTCTCCACAGGCATTCCGGACGAAGTTCTTTTTTCCGGGCATTCTATCCGCTGCTCTCTTTCTGACAGTGATTCTATCTGGGCCGAAAAGATCTGGCAGGTGCTTCAACAGCCGTTTGACCGTGCGGATGGGATCAATATCATCCGGCAGGCAGGGTATGATATTTCCGTTGAAGCCGCAAAGCTTCAGGAGATGTATCTGCAGATGAGTGTCCGGTAAAAATTCTTCTCGTTTCAAAACCGTGCAAGGAGAAGGGATCCATGCCTACGCTATCCGAGATTCTGACAAAGAAAGATTACACACAGAAAAAGCCTTCCAGGCTTTTTTATAAGGACAGTCCCGCCTGGCAGAAGTTATTGACAGCCGGGTTTATTTTTCTGCTGACCTGCTCGATGATGGGGGACGGAAAATTCATCATGGATCGTTTGGGCGCTCTTCCGAAAGCGATCACCGTCGGCATTATTTGCATGGCTGTAGGTTATGGATTCATCTATCCCGACATGGAGCGCATCCGTAAAATTTTCAAGCCCGCTCTTATCTTTCTGGCTTTGATGGCTGCGCTCCTGCTCTGGTCCATGGTAATATGGATTTCAAGTTTTTCCACCGTATCGACGATGGTACGTGCCTGTTCCAAGATCACGTTTCAGAGCATCTCCATCCTGACGGCTGTCGCAGCGGTTTACCTGTTTGGGGCACAGGCAATCGACCTGTTTACAATATCGATTTGTCTGGCCAATGCCGGCATCATGCTGTTGGAAGTTCCGGCCTACGGGATCGGCCCCAGCATCCAGTCGCTCATTACATGTCTCGTAACCTTTGGTGATGCCAAAGGCTACGCAAGGCGCCTGGAGATCCACGATCTGACTTTTGTGTTCGGCCAGCTGATCCTTTATTACGCAGCTTTTGCCCCCCACTCTACTCTTCCTGAAAAAAAACGCCGGATATGCTTTCTCATTCTATGCACTTTCTTTTTTCTTGTCGGCATGAAGCGTATTGCTATTCCTGCCGTCATACTGTTCATCTTTGTCGGGTTGTTCTGTAAGGCCCAAAAGCACATCAAGCCCTGGGTCATGTTCATCGGGGTTGGATTCGTGATTTTTTTTCCTTTTTATATTTATATTGTCCGTTCCGGTATTCTCACAGCGATCCTGCATCTTTTTGGCGTCGATATGATGGGACGTGATTCTCTGTGGATGATGGCAAATGATCACTATGAGTTCTCATTTACCTATATCGGCCACGGCTTCGAATACGTAGATGAACTTTCCAATATGTGGTTTCGCACCGGTGTCCTTAAGCGGGCCTTGCTCTTTCACAACGACATTTTAAAGGTCTTCGTTGAGCTCGGTGCCCCTGGCTTTATAATATGGTCCGGACTGCAGTATATTATTTATCCCATTTTCTGGATGCGTTTTTCCGACGAACAAACCGCGCTGCTTTATATCTGTGAATTGGGTTACATGACCATCACTTATCTGACCGACAATACTTCTTTCTATTTCTGGAGCACCATGGCGCTCCGTCTGATTCCTTTATGCTATTCCGTCGCTCATCTGAAGCCGGCAAAAAAACAGGTCTGGCGGCCGCATGACCGGCAGGAAATGCACAACCTGATCTACGCGCTTATGCAAAAAGATCCCGCGGAAGAAGGAGATTTATGCTGAACCGAATTTCTCGTGTCCTATGTTATCTTCAGGAATTTCTCAGAATGTTATTTTTCCGTCCCATCTCCTTTTTCTGCCGATCGTTCTTTCCCTCTTACCGTAATATCTGGCTGGTCAGCGAACGCGGCAACGATGCCCGCGACAACGGCTACTGGTTTTACCACTATCTGCGCACCGAGCACCCGGAGATTCATTCCTTCTACGTGATCTCACCGGACAGCATGGACGCTCCAAAAATCGTAGCGCTGGGTGGTCTGGTTCCCTTTGGAAGCTTTCGTCATTATCTGCTTTATTATAGCGCAGCCTATCTGATCGGAACTCACGTACAGCCCTGTTCTGCAGATCTTCTGGTTTATTATCATCTGGCCAGCAAAGGGGTCCGTGCCCGCGGAAAGCAGATTTTTTTACAACATGGTATCACAAAAGACGATTTACTGTTTCTGCACCGGCAAAATCTCTACCTCGACCTTTTTGTCTGCGGCGCAAAGCCGGAGTATGATTACATTCGTGAAACCTATGGTTTTCCGCCGGACGTCCCCCGCTATGTTGGTCTGGCACGGTTTGATAATCTGATTCGCGCTCGGCAGTGCGGTACACAGAAAATGATCCTTGTCATGCCCACATGGCGCGGTGCTCATTACCCCAGCGGAAATGCTTTCCGTGAGACCGCTTATTATCGGGCGTTTCAATCACTTTTGAGCAGCTCCCGCCTGCATCGCCTTCTGGAAGAGCAGAATTACCAGCTCATATTCTATCCTCATGTGGAAATGCAGAATCATCTTCACGAGTTTCAGCCCGCTTCTGACCGCGTTATTCTGGCCGACAAATCTACGCATGATGTTCAAAAGCTTCTGATGGACTGTGCTCTGCTCATCACAGACTATTCCAGCGTTTTCTTTGATGTCGCCTATCTGGAAAAGCCAGAGCTGTTCTATCAGTTTGACGAAGAAGAATTCCGCCGTTATCATTACCAAAAAGGCTATTTTGATTACCGCCTCGACGGTTTTGGCCCAGTCTGTACCGATGAAGACACCCTTCTAAATGAACTGGAAGCCTGCTTCCGGGATGGAATGCAGCTTTCCCCGGAATATCGGGAAAGAGTCAGCCGTTTTTTCCCACTGCGGGATGACCAAAACTGCCGGAGAACGTTTGAAGCGGTATGTTCTCTTTAAAGAAAAACGTGCAGCATTTCTGTTAGAATCACTTGATTCGCAGAAATGCTGCACGTTTTTACTTGTTATTGCTTATACGACCACCAGAGGTTTTTTATTCTCCGGATGATGCATCGGAAACGCTTTAATGGGATCCCCCACTACATAATGATACACTTCCTCGTATCGGTCCAGCATCACATCATAGTAAAAATTTGTGTGAACATAGTCGATTTGGGCTTCGCGCATTGTCTGCGGATATTCTTCTTCGCAATCCCTCTCCAGCGCACGAGCCAGAGAATCCGCGTCTTCCACCTTAAAGTTTGTGCCGTACTCGGCCACAACGCTTGTATTTTCAGGGATATCACTTACCAGACACTTTGCTCCGATCGAGAGCGCTTCAAGCAATGCCAAAGACAACCCTTCCGTATGGCTCGGCAAAACAAATAATGCACAGTTGCTGTATAATTCTCGTAGTGTATCTCCCACGACATAACCAGTATGGATAATATTGGGATTTCCCTTGATTTTTTCAGCAAAGGCAGTGCAATACTCACATTCCGTCACAGGGCCGGCCAGCACAAGTTTTTTATCCGTACGCGACTTGAGATAAGCCTCTACCAGATCCACCGGGCCTTTTTCCGGCGAAATACGCCCCACATAAAGAATATACTCATTTTTCTTCAGGCCATATTTCTTTTCAATGATGTTACACGGCAGTGGATCATAGAACTTGACTGCATTGGGAATCAGAATTGCCGAGCGATTGTATTTCTCCAGAAAGTAATTCCATTCACCTTCTGACAGAACGATCAGATCATCTGCATATTTGGCTGCAATACGTTCTCCCAATTTCAGATAGTGACTTGCAAAGCCGCCCCATTTGTCCACTCTCCAATTCAGGCCATGCACCGTGCAAACGGTATGCTTTCCGAACAGTTTCGCAATAAATAGTGGCACAGAAGGGCCGATGGCATGGTAATGGATTATATCATATCCACGAAAAACAGCATCGAAGGTTGCGAGGAAAGAATAAATCGTTGCATTCAAAGAGGGCTTATCCACAGTAAAAATCCGACGTGCATGCACTCCATCCACGTCATAAACATTGTGCTCTTTCTGCAATCCGCGGTTGTAGACCGTGACATCATAACCACGTTTTACCAGACTGGTTGACAGACCGCCAACGAATACTTCCACTCCGCCAGATCTTGAAGGGAAATCCTTGTGTCCTATCATCGCAATTTTCATATGAATCTTCTCTTTCCGTGCCGAAAAAAATGACACTTGAACTGCAATGCATCAAGTGTCAGTCTTCTGAGTAATAATCCATTCATTCGGATTACGCTTCCGCTGTCCAATGTTCCCTGTCTATCCTGCTGTCCCATGGAACTTTTCCGAGTTTGTATGGACAGGACAAAGCTGACAATATCTTTTCAGCTTGCAACATCGTTCAACGAATCTTAACTTCGGCTCAAATGCTTTCTTCTTATGCTCTTACTCGCTGTCGTCCCGGCAGTCCCTTTTTCATCGTAATTTTACAACACAATTGTAACATTAACGTCACGAGAACGCAACAGCTCCGTATCATTTCCGTTTCAATTTCTCTTAAGTCTCCAATTTTTTCCGAATTATTTTATATGTTATGTCCAATTTTCAATATAAAAAATCCCTGAGAGGAAACCTCTCAGGGATACGATTAAGTCGGCGACTACCTATTTTCACGCGCCGTTTCCAGCGAACTATCTTCGGCACAAGTGAGCTTAACTTCTGTGTTCGGAATGGGAACAGGTGGAACCTCACCGTCATCGACACCGACCGATCTGACTGAACCAGTATAACATGTTTGTTGTACTTTGTCCAGTATTTCTTAGAAGGACGTGCCTTCAAAACTGAATAATCACTGCTTACATTTTTTCGTTGACTCTCAGAGTCTCAAGCGAATTGTGGTCAAGCCCTCGACCTATTAGTACACGCTTGCTGAATGGATCGCTCCACTTACACATCGTGCCTATCAACCTTGTAGTCTTCAAGGGGTCTTACTTGTTTGAAACAATGGGATATCTTATCTTTGGGTCGGCTTCACGCTTAGATGCTTTCAGCGTTTATCCGATCCGTACATAGTTGCCCAGCTATGCTCTTGGCAGAACAACTGGTGCGCCAGAGGTACGTCCGCTCCGGTCCTCTCGTACTAGGAACAGCTCCCATCAAATATCCTGCGCCCACGACAGATAGGGACCGAACTGTCTCACGACGTTCTGAACCCAGCTCGCGTACCGCTTTAATTGGCGAACAGCCAAACCCTTGGGACCGAATACAGCCCCAGGATGCGATGAGCCGACATCGAGGTGCCAAACCTCCCCGTCGATGTGGACTCTTGGGGGAGATCAGCCTGTTATCCCCAGGGTAACTTTTATCCGTTGAGCGATGGCATTTCCACTCACATACCACCGGATCACTAACTCCAACTTTCGTTACTGCTCGACCCGTCAGTCTCGCAGTTAGGCTCGCTTCTGCGTTTGCACTCTTTTGCTTGATTTCCGTTCAAGCTGAGCGAACCTTTGAACGCCTCCGTTACTCTTTAGGAGGCGACCGCCCCAGTCAAACTGCCCACCTAACAATGTCCCCCGCCTTGATTCAAAGGCGCAGGTTAGAATTCCAATATCGCAAGGATGGTATCCCAACGGCCACTCCACAAGCGCCAAAGCACCTGCTTCCCAGTGTCCCATCTATCCTGTGCATGCAACATCGAAACCCAATATTAGGCTACAGTAAAGCTCCATGGGGTCTTTCCGTCTTGTCGCGGGTAACCGGCATCTTCACCGGTACTACAATTTCGCCGGGCGGGCTGTTGAGACAGTGCCCAAATCATTACGCCTTTCATGCGGGTCAGAACTTACCTGACAAGGAATTTCGCTACCTTAGGACCGTTATAGTTACGGCCGCCGTTCACTGGGGCTTCGATTCAATGCTTGCACATCTCCTCTTAACCTTCCAGCACCGGGCAGGCGTCAGCTCGTATACGTCATCTTTCGATTTAGCACAAACCTGTGTTTTTGGTAAACAGTTGCTTGGGCCGATTCTCTGCGGCTCCATCTCTGGAGCACCCCTTCTCCCGAAGTTACGGGGTCAATTTGCCGAGTTCCTTAACAACCCTTCTCCCGTTGGCCTTAGAATCTTCTTCCTACCTACCTGTGTCGGTTTGCGGTACGGGCACCGCAGAAATACACACAGCTTTTCTCGCCATCTTCCATCCCGGACTTCGGTACTAACTTCCCTCGATCGCTACCGGAACCAACACCCGGCTCCGAGACTTCATATGTGTCCCTGTGTTTAACTCTTTTGGTGGTGACGGAATCTCTACCGTCTGTGCATCGGCTACGCCGTTAGGCCTCACCTTAGCTCCCGACTAACCTGGAGCGGACGAACCTTCCTCCAGAAACCTGAGGCTTTCGGCCATGCAGAT
>ENA-ORCP01000918-ORCP01000918.1-human-gut-metagenome-genome-assembly--contig:-NODE-918-length-26159-cov-5.611686_pt1 | contig 26159 bp, 28 predicted proteins | sample MGYA00242990_ERZ507991 | MGnify/ENA primary metagenome ERZ507991 (study PRJEB26167, sample SAMN06115496) | human gut metagenome | host: Homo sapiens | place: China:Henan | collected 2015-05-07 | study... | reverse complement strand
CTGCCTGCTCTCCCATATTCCGCCTTTGTCCCTTATGCTTGTAAATACTTCCTCAAATGCCTCACCGTCAAGCTGCCACAATTCTTTAAGCTCATCCCTGCTGTAATATCCGTCCTTCATAAGAAGCATATAATCTATATCCTGCTCACTGAATACTATCTCAAAACACTCAATAATACATTTTACAAGCGGTACAGATAATTTAGACTTGTTATTCATTAGCTTTCCAAGTTCGACAGCCTTTTTCCTGAATTCATTAGTCATATTTATTCTCTTTCTTACTTCTTATCTTTAGAACCAGTTGAACAATGGGCACTGCACGAAGAACAATTGCCGCTACAGGTATCTCCAAGTCCGCTCTCTTTGTGCTTAGATGAAACCCACAGGAACAATACAACTACAACAAATAGTACAACTGCACCAAGTATAATATTAATAATTCCTGACATATCTAATCTCCATTTCTTCTATAAATATTTCTATAATATCATTTTTCAAATCTTGCCTTGCTTATCTTATCAGTAAGCGACAAAAGCATATTCTTAATAAGTGTTCTGCTGTCCTTATCAAGTCCGGCATACTGACGTATAACCTCCCTTGTGCTTCTTAATCTGTCTGCTGACACATCTGACAAATTCTTAGCACCGCTGGCATATAAAAGTCCGAATAAAGTTTCAACGAACTCCTCCCTGCGTTCATTATCAACGCTGTTAATCCAGCTGCTTAATGCCTTATTAAGCCTTCTGCTCTGTGCACTTAATTTCTTAGCCTTTACAAGAAAAGCACCAAGCACCTGCCACGACATTGCATCATGCTGCATAAGCCCGCTCTGTGAACTCTTAACAATAATATAATCCTCATCGTGTTCAAGTAACATTCCTACTATCGAATTCTCTGGGACTATGCTTTTGATAAGCGGTAACATCGCCTGATATTTCGCACTTTTTATCATATTCACATCAAAGCTGTCCAGCACTTGCGGAACAGCAGAAATGGTTTCCAGGAAGTGATGTAACGTATCCATCCTGTTGATGCGTGCTGCTCTCTCTTGCTGCAGCTTGGTGAACTGCTGTTGTAACTTCTCATATTGCTGCACCAATGCATGATACTTTTGGTCGTACTCCTCCTGATCTTGCTCGGTTTCAGCATTTTGTGCGATATGTTTTTTTGTCACGGCAGCTACCGCATTCATCTCCCGACTGGTTTTTTCAATTCGCAGGTCGAGTAGTGTCGTATCGGAAAGATCATCGATGAGCATTTGGCAAGTTTCTAAAACCAAATCCCTCTGCTGAAAGAAACTCGCAAATGCAGTTAGAAATCGCATTTTGATTTCATCCTCGTACAAATGCGGAGTCGTGCAATTTTGAGAAAATTTCTGATTGCATTGCCAAATAACACGCCGATATTTACTGTTGGAGTGCCAGACCTTTGCTCCAAAGAAGCCACCACAATCACCACAGATGATTTTTGCAGAGAAAATATCATTTCCGCTGAATTTACGCCCCAGCTGTTTGCGTTTCGCCATTTCTGCTTGTACCAGTTCAAATTCCTCTGGGGAGATAATGGCAGGATGGCTCTCCTCAATGTAATATTGGGGTACTTCACCCTCATTTACTTTGGTCTTTTTCGTGAGAAAATCCACAGTAAATTTCTTTTGCAGTAGAGCAGAACCTTTGTATTTTTCGTTGGTCAGGATACTCCCAATCGTTCGTATATGCCACTGTTCCTTTCCGGCAGGCGTTGGAATACCACGGTCGGTCAGATTTTTTGCAATTGCATAGTAGGATTTTCCCTCTAAAAACTGCTTATAGATCTGTCGAACAATCTCTGCCTCATCCGGCACAATTTCCGGCAAGCCATCTGCTCCTTTCCGGTATCCCAGAAATCGTTTGTACGGCAGACTAACCTTTCCATCGGCAAATCGCTTTCGATGTCCCCATGTCACATTCTCCGAAATGGAACGGCTTTCCTCCTGTGCCAAACTGGACATGATGGTGATTAGCAGTTCTCCCTTGGAATCCAATGTGTAGATATTCTCTTTTTCAAAGTAAACTTCTACATTCTTTTCTTTCAATTTTCGTACAGTCGTCAGGGAATCCACCGTGTTTCTTGCAAATCGACTAACGCTTTTGGTGATGATCAGATCGATTTTTCCATCCAAAGCATCTGCAATCATTTGATTGAACCCATCTCGGTGAGCCATGCTGGTAGCACTGATGCCCTCGTCCGTGTAGACCTTGACAAACTCCCAGTCCTCACGTTTTTGAATGTATTTTGTGTAATAATCCACCTGTGCCGCATATGAGGTGAGTTGCTCCTCGAAATCTGTGGAAACACGTGCATAGCCGGCAACCTTTCGTTTCACTTTCTGCGTTTTGGGCAGGTGCGTTTGTGGATTGATGGTTGGCGGAATCATGGTAACTTTTCGTTCCATTTTCGACTCCTTTCTCGTGCTGCCTGTTTCATTTCCTCTGTCCAGTTTTCTGATCTTGAGGGATATTCCCAGTGGCGTATTTCTGATGTTCCATCATGAAAGAAAAACTGTACCTCAAATGGTTTTGGGATCACAATGTGATGAATGTTATCTCGAAATACGACCTCATCGAATTCTGTCAATTTCAGTATATCGCAAATCAAAGAATACAGGATGGATTCTGGAATTTGCTTTGAACCGGGGCAGTATTTTTTTCCTCTCCGCAAAAATGTAGCACATAACCAGATGATTCCCTGTGGGAGTTGTTTTCGTTGATAGTTCTTTCCACATAATCCACAGGTAATGAGACCACTAAGCGGATAACGATTTGTAGATCCATCATGGGTATATTGTTCATGCCGCTGATCCAATATGGTTTGTACTTTGATAAAGGTGTCAAAATCGACAATCGGTTCGTGGGCTTGCTCTACATAGTATCTCGCCAATTCGCCTTGATTTTTCGTTTTTATCTTTTCGATGTGGTTATTGCGATAGTACTTTTGAAGTAACAAGTTTCCAATATACTTTTCATTGGTCAGAATCTCACGAATTCTCGGATGTGTCCATAGATTTCCTTGACGGGTAGGAATACCCATCTCGTTGATCTTATTTGCAATTCGCTGTTGACCCATACCAGAGATGTAATCAGAAAAAATCATACGGACAAGCTCCGCCTCTTTCGGTTTGATCTCCAAGATCCCATCCGCATTTCGGCGGTAGCCCAGAATCGTAATGCTGCCGATTTTGCCGTTGGAAAAATCCTTTCGTATCTGCCATTTCCGGCTTTCACTGCTAGAGAAACTTTCCTCCTGTGCGTAGGATGCCAAAATCGTGAGCATCAGTTCGCCATCGGAACTCAAGGAGTGAATGTTCTGCTCCTCGAAATAAACATCAACCCCCAGCAATTTCAATTCCCGCACCGTTTCCAATAGTGTGATGGTGTTTCTTGCAAAACGGGAAACTGATTTTGTAAGAATCAAATCAATCTCGCCATTTCGGCAGCGTTCCAACAACTTTTGAAATTGTTCTCTGGAATCTTTTGTACCAGTGATTGCCTCGTCTGCATAAACACCACAGTATTTCCATCCGGGGTGCTGCTGGATCATACGGCTGTAATAACTGACCTGTGCCGACAGAGAATGGAGCATCGCATCCTTTCCGCTGGACACTCTGGCATAAGCTGCAACATTCTGCATCCTCGGAAATTTTTCCGGAAATACGACTTGTTCAACAACACGTTCCATAAATACGCCTCCTTTGTCCCTCTATCATCGCTCTTATCCGGCAAAAAATCAAGCGATTTCCCGATAAATACTCTTGTCTGGAATGTTGCACCGTTCAGCGATTTTTCGCTCACATTTTCGATATTCGGACTCTGAAATCGTACCATTTTTCCAAAGCTGACGAAATAGAGAAACTGCGATTCGATAGGCAGCAATTTGCTGCAGCTTACTGGTCGTCATGTTGATTCCTTTCCCGATAACAGGCAATCGTACAGTATTTTCTGTGCTGGCTGGGATAGGCTTTAAAAGTAGAGCCGCATTTTACACAAGTATAATCCAGCATTCCGGCGGCAAGGTTTTGTTTTCGCCACCAAGCAGATCGACAGCGACCGGAACAGAATTTTTTCTGTCTTTTATGGGGCAGCTGTATCAAAGGTTTTCCGCAATTCGGACAGCTATCCTGTTTTTTTCTTCGGAGATAAGATTTGATTGTATTGGGAGAGATACCGAGGGCTTCTGCAATTTTAGCAGTCTTTTTTCCAGCAGCAAGCATTTGTGAAATGATTTCTTTTTGACTTTGTGTCATAGAAAATACCTCCTTCTAAGTTCCTATGGAGAAAAAACTGCAATTTGAGTACAAAAAAATCCCGAAGTTGTTCGAGAGGAACAACTCCGGGAAACGGTTAGATGAAATTATCCCAAGAAACATAACCGGTCACATACTGTCCCACCGGTGTCTTTCCGCAGAACTCCGGTTTTGTGGTGATTCGATAACGACCGTTTTTGCAGGCAATGCCGTCATAGAGATAGTAAGTACCGCTGATTCTTCTGGTTACAGATGTAGTTTCTGCACTGGCGAACAGTGGCGTGTTGGCACGAATGGCAACCTTCTGCCCCTTGGTGAACTTGCCGCCATTGGTGTAGACCGCATTTCCGTTGGCATCAAATACAGAATATCCGACCTTGCAGGCTTTTTTTGCATTTTCTAAGGAAGAATATGCCCCCAGTTGCGACTTCGCATCTGCCCAAGACTTTCTCACCCGGTAAAGCTGCTTTGTAGAAGGTGCAGAAATAGCGGGGGTTCCAGCAATCAAATAAGACTGTACCTTTGCTTTAAAAATCGCCCAATGCGGCAAAATGTACGCCGGACACATCTTGTACCGATTGTACATGGTATTCAGCTGGTCAACAGTTCCGTTTCGTCCGTCACGAACATTCAGCCAATGTGTATGGGTGTAGAGATGGTTGATGTCCAATCCATATTGTTTCAGAAGTGCTGCGGCAAGTTTCGCACAGTTGTCCTCCGACTTCTTATCCGTAGAATTGTACGCAGAGGACATAATGCACTCAATGGCAATGGTTCTGCGATTTCCATTACCACTGCCATCAGCAGCGTGCCAGCCGCTCAGGCTGTGGGGCAGATTCTGCCATGCACAGATATTGTCAACGTAATAGTGGACACGCACGTCCTTCATGTTGTTATTGACGGTTGCCCTTGTATACTGTTCCGCAGGGGTCGTGCCGCTTGCTACTGTGATCCAGTCTGTATTGTGAACAGTCACACCAATGATTTTCCCCGCCATGGAAACAGAGGGCATATCAATGTGGTTGGGATTGTGTTTGGTGAGTAAATACTCGTTGATTTTTACTCCGTTCAGAGTCGTTGTTGCATCTGGTCTTAAAATAGTCATATTACTTGTCCTCCTTGTTTGATTTTTCTTCGGTTCTGCCGACTTTCGTCTGCAAAACATCGATTGCCTTTTTGATTGCAGGCGGGTAGGGGATACCCATTAAGCTTGTATTTTCAATGATGGATAACAGTTCGTTCAGGCAAAAGCTGATGCAAACAGCATCCCGGATGTAGTTGGTATTCAGCAGAATATCCATCCGAACTGCAACGACGATCAGCATTAAAGTGCAGACCTTTTTCGCCAGACCGAACCAGCCGGCTTTGGAAGAAAGTCCGCCGCTTTCCGTGTGTTTCGATTTTTTCATCATGGCGGTGATGATGCCGGTGAAAAAGTCGATTGCCATAAAGACGACTAGTGTCACCAGAGCAGAGTCCCAGCCGCCAAAAATGGCAGTAAAAAAGCCGCCGGCCAAGCCGACAGCTACACAAATGGTATCTTTCATTTTCAACCCTCCAGTACTTTCAGGAATCGGATTTTTGGGTGGGAATTGTTGCTTCTGCCTGCCCATGCAAGGTAATATTCGCCGTCAGAAATGCCGGTGCATTCTGTGATGGTGGTGATAAAGGTTTCCGACTGCAGCCATTGGAAATCCAGAGAAACCGCACGATTTGCATCGATCTCTGTGTTCACATACACACCAATAGGAATGTCGATCTTCTGCGGTTTCTGCACCAGATACAGGCTTCCGGCTTCGCTGGAACCCGACTGATAGGACATCACGATTTCCGCATTTTTCGTCAGAAACAGAGGCTTTGCACAAACGGTCAAGACCGACTTATCCCAGTTAAAACACGTTTGCGAGTAGGACAACATGAAATCATTTTCTGCACTGCAAAACTGCGGATAAGCAGTCAGGAAATCCGCCATTGTCTGATACCTGCCGTCCAGAATCATACTGAGATTTGATGCATAGGTCGAAATGGCATTCTGCCCGGACTGAAACAGGACGGTGTAATTTCTGCCGCTTGTCAGATTATCGATTTGCTTTTGCAGGCTCTCCAAAGTACGTTCTGTCTTTTCTGAATAGACTGTAACCTTTGTGCTAAGCCCATTGATTTGTGTGCCGAAACCATCCCATTGTGCGATTTTAGCGGCAGTGATTTGATCCAATGCGGATTGATTTTCGTGGGTATGCGATTTATCTTCCAGGTGTGTGATGGAAAGTGTATGCTCCTGCAGGGTGTACGTCAGACTGTCGGACAATTCCTGCACTTTTTCATCCACATAAGTAACCTTAGCATAGGGTGTAAGGTCTGCGGCTGCACCCTCTGTTAATGTCACTGTAGTTGTACCATTTTTATCTGTAATGGTGATTGTGATAACACTGCCATCCTTCACAACATTCGCAATCGGGGAAAAGCCGTCTTTACCGGCTACGCCAGCATCTCCCTTTTCACCTTTTTCTCCGGGAACACCCTGCAGACCTCTATTTCCGGGATCACCTTTTTCACCTTTATTGCCTTTCAAGGAAGAGAGCCAGTCTGATTCAGAGCCTTGATAACCTTGTTCTACCGCAATTTGATATGCAGATTTACCGTCTGTACCTTTTTCTCCATTTGCACCATGATGAAGCATTGCAGAAGTTTCACCATCAGCATCGACAATGGTAATTACAACACCAAACTCCATTTGCTCCGCCTTCACTTTGGGGGAAAATCCATCTTTTCCATTTTGAAGTCCAGCAGCCTTTTCGTCCAGTTTTTTCAAAAGCTGCGTATATAAATCCAGAGTCGGCGGAATTGGCGTATCCCCATCTGCGACAAAACCGGACGGTCGAATGTGAAGTGTGACGGGTACTGTTGTTGCACGCAGTGTAGTATCGCTTTCTGCATCGTAACCAAATAAACTCATCTTTACTGCACCGGGATGCAGTTCGGCAGGCAGCAAGCAGGTTGTTCCATCTATGCCAAGTACCAAATTGTATGTTTCTTCGCACTGGGTGAACTGCACCACTTTGTGCAGCGTTTTCCAAGCCCCATCGAACACGAACTTCACCGAAACAAATGCGATCTGGTCAGAGGCAATGACCTCTCGCTCCAGTGCTTCGATTTTTTGCTGTTTCACTAAAAATTTCATCATCCGTTTTTCACCTCGTTCCACACATTATTTTCAGGATCATATTCCAAATAGCCATCTACACACTGGATCTTTTTCAGATAATCGTTGTAGGACTGTTCTCCGGAGGACATCCAGTTGACCGGTTTGGTGATGGCGTTCCACTGAGCGATCGTTCCTTCATATGTGATGGCTGTTAGACTTTCACAGTATGTCAGCATATTTTCCCCAAAGGTTCTGCAATTCGCATAAATGGTAAGGCTGGACAATGCTGTACAGCTTGTAAATGCAAAAGCACCAATGGAATTACACGAAACACGAGCAGTCTTCAGCTTTGCACAGCCGCTGAAAACATACTTTCCCCACGTTTTCACGCTGGCAGGCACAGTGACTTCTGCAATGGCAGTGTGATAAAAGGCATATGACTGGATCGCAGTAACTGCCTGCGGAATGGTAACAGAAGTCAGACCAGCGGTATCATTGATTACAGCATCTTTCTGTGCAAAAGCGGAATCACCAATGCTGGTCAGTGTAGCTGGAAGAGATATCGTTTTCGCATTGGCACAATGATAAAACAAACGGTCACCCAGACCAGTAATGCCATTGCTGAGCACAATCTCCTTGATCTGGTCGTTTTGATAGAACACAGAATCGTGAGAAGTATAGTCGTATGTTGCACCCGTGCCACGCAGCAGCAATTTCCCATTGTCGTAGAGAACATAGTAGATGTTTTCCCCGCACTGTCCGGTCGATAGGATTTCGCCTGCGGTCAAGTCATCCACCTTGGTTTGCAGTTCGGAAATCTGACTGTTCATTGCATCCAGACGCTTTTGCAGTTCGTCCAGTGTGGCATTCGTCTTTGCCATTTCGGCAAGCATCTCCATCACTCTGCACTTGCCAAGAATACACTTGCAGTAACCGCATTTGCTCTCATCTGCACGGCAGTCTGTCAGGTCAGAATCCAGAATAGCTGTCGTTCCAGCACGCAGTCTTACAACTGCTAAAGTCAGGTAAGTCGTCACATTGTTGTTGGTAAAGGTGGGAATGGTTGGACTTGTGGCTGCTGTACCTGCCAGAACACGAATCCCACAGGTACGAGTGGAACGATCACAGTAGATTCCGATCGCTACATAACGATTCAGAGATTCATCTACATAAGAAGAAAGGTCGATGGTATGCAGGGTATCACTGATAAAATAGTGTCCATCGATCCACGCCTTGCCCGTGCCGAATGTAACGGATAAATTTTTAATTGTTGGTGCAAAACACTGCCGGTAAGTATCCAGAATCCCGTTGCAAATCAAACTGGACAGATATGCAGTAAAATCCTCTGCGGTATACACCCGGTCAAGGTTTTGTGCGTTAAAAAAGCCGTAGGAAAAAGACATATGAATATCACTCCGTTTCTTTGAAAGTCGGTGTCAGACTTCTGCCGTTCTGGTCGAAACTCTCCACCATGCCGATCAGCTGGATTCGAGGCTGAATCAAGCCAAAGCGTTTCTGTTCCATGGTTACATAGTCGCCCACAAAGTAATCCTTGTTGTACTGATACTGGGTCGAAAAAGCAGCGATGGCAGATTCCGATGCCGTTTTTGGCTGCACCAGATGTTCCGCACCGCTGCTTTTCAAGATTTCCAGATATTCCGCATCCGTCACATCTTCTTCCTGTGTGGTGTTTCGCTCGTCCACATAGACCTCATAGCGGTCAAGATAGGTCGGCTCTATACCGGAACAGAAGGTGGTTCGCTTTCTGGCATTTCCTTCGCCGCAGCCCAGCACATAGGCAAAGTTTTTCTGCACCGCATCGTCCGCCGCATAGGAGAATGACAGCAGGTTGTTGTACGCATCAGAGAATACGATATGAGGATTGCCGTCCTGCAACAAACTGCGGTCTGTTCCGGAAAACAGGTCGCATTTCAGTGCATTTCTATCCAGCCGCACATTTGCTGAACCGCCAATGGTTTCACAGAGGCTGTACAGCCATTCCAGAATATTGTCATAGCTGACCTGCATTCGTGCGGTGTTCTGCCAGCAGTCACCGGAAACCGTACCCATGGAAAAACCGGGCAGATTGCGGATTCCGGCGGAGATTGCATTGCGGGACAGCACCTTGCGGACGATGTCCTCATAGCTGCCGTTTGCGGTGATGGTGGGATAGATGATTCTTCGTTCTAGCAGACAAGCAAGAAACCGTCCGGTGACCGTCAGATAATCGCCCTTTTCGGCATCGGTCTCCAATTGCAGAGATTCAATGATGCCGAAGTGCTGAGCATCATCGCTCCTTGCCACAATTCTGCCACGCTGAAAGATGGATACATTCTGGGGACTGGCAGCGATATACACCTCAAAACAGCCGCACTGGTAGAACTCAATGTCCCATAAGAGCGAAGAATAGCTGTCGCAGATGGCTTCCAGTGACACAGAAATCTGATCTTTCAGAGCCGTCAAGCTGTAAATTTCCAACTGCATAGCTATACCCCCAGATAAGAATTGCGGTGCATCAATGTCACTCGCAGCTTTTTTACACCACGAACTGCCTCAACCCGAAAGATATTTGTGCCTTCCTTCAAGGTCAGCCAAGTCGAACCGGAAACCAGCCGGTTCAGGATATTGCTGTCTACGCCATTGCGTGTCAGCGTGACGGTCTTGTTTCCGGTTTTCGTGGTAACCGTAATGACATCACCGGTCAGAATATCGCCTTTGATTTGCAGATATTCGCCGTTTTCATTGTAGATGGTCGGAGTCACTGCCACCACTTCCTGCGGAATGTCGCTGGGCAGTGCCTCAATTCGCAGCGTGAATCCAGTCTCATCTCCATCATTGACAATGGAAAAGGTATCGTTGGTGGCATACACGCCCAAAGGAAACGGGGCATCACTTTCTGGAAAAGGAAAGTGAAATGCTCCAGTGATGCCGCTGTAGTAGGCATAGAAGATGTCCCGGCTGTACCAGTAAATATCCGGGCAGAGAATGGAGATCTGTCCGCTGATCTGCTGCTCGAAATGCTCCACTTCACAGGTTTCTACATACCCTTCTGCATACACATCGATGTTCGCCGTCTTGTACCAGATCTTGATGTATCGGGACGGCTTGACCACATGATACAGCTGATGCCGCCGTTTCTCAATGCCAATGCCACGCATGGCAAAGGAGATGACCACATTTCGCTTTTCGATGAAGGCGTTGTTCAGGTAGCTGCCGTTCATGCCTGCGTAACTTGAAGTGCTGACCGTTCCGGCTGGCGGATTCAGACCTTCGATTTTGGATGTCATGTATTGGTTGGCGGTGGTGGATAGATTCACTTGTTCGCCGGATTCATTTTCGAGAATGAGAGTGAAATACATTATATCATCTCCAATTATCTTTTAATTCTTGACTTGATTCGAAAAAAGTAGTAAAATAAAAAAAGGAGGGATGTTTATGCCATTAAAATATCGAAGACCATCTGTAAAAATAGGTGGCACTACTATTAGAAAAAATAAAAATGGTTATAGTATTTCTGGAAAAACATTATTAGGTGGAAGAAAAACATACAACACTGCCACGGGAAAAACTACTAGAACCTATAAAACAGGGATTAAGGGATTATCTTACCAAACGGTTTCTGGTGGGAAAAATTCGGGAAGAAAAAAATCGAAAAATGGATGTTATGTTGCAACATCTGTATATGGATCTTATGATTGTCCACAAGTATGGACTCTTCGTAGATACCGTGATAATACTTTAGCTAAGAGTGTCGGTGGACGTTTGTTCATCCACATTTACTACACTGTAAGTCCTATAATTGTCGCACTGTTTGGAAAATCGCTATGGTTTAAAAAAATGTGGAAACCGGTGCTTGATAAAAAGGTGGCAAAATTAAATAAAAACGGAGTGGATTCAACACCATATATTGATAAAGAGTGGTAATTTGAAAGTTCATATATTCAACGCATTCCGTGTCAACCGATAAATCTCCAACCGTGACAGTGCCTTCGGCGATTGATTCGTCTGATTCACCGTTTTCCGGTTGTCGGTATTGTAATAATTGTTCACTGTTCCACCGGAACTATCGGGCAGCATTGCTCCGGAGATTCCATGCAAGCTGTAATTCAAATCAGAATCCATGGTCAGCTGCATGGCTTTCGCCACACCGCCTACCGCTTTTTCCACATACTTCTTGCTCTTGTCGATGCCGGCTGCCAGCCCTTTCATAAAGTCCGGCATCCAACTCTCGTAGTCTGTCAGCGGACCTTTGTCCGGTACAGAGAAGTGCAGGAAATCCCGAATGGTATCGGCAACATTGGTGACGCAGTCCGCCAGCCAGCCGATGGCACTCTGAATGCCATCAATGATTCCCTGAATAATGTCCCGTCCCCAGTTCCAAGCATCGGAAGCCAGTCCCTTGATATATCCCACAGCGGCATCGAATCCATTCTGAATGGTGGATTTGATGCCGCTGATTTTGTCGGAAACCGCAGAACGAATGTTGTCCCAGATGCTAGACACCGTAGAAGAAATGCTCTGCATCACGTTGGAAATGGTGCTCTTGATGCTGTTCCAGATGTTAGATACCACCGACCGGATAGCGTTCAGAACATTGGAAACCGCAGAAGAAATCTGATTCCAGATAGACGATACCACAGAAAAAATGGCATTCATCACACTGGAAATCGTGCCGGAGATGCTGTTCCAGATGGAAGAAACCACATTCCAGATCGCAGACAAAACAGACGAAATGAAACCAGATACAGCATTCCAAACCGTAGTCACCACATCTTGAATTGCCGTCAAAACCGTGGAAATTGTAGTAGAGATGGCATTCCAGATGGTTTCAAAGGTCGTTCGGATGCCCTCTAAAATGGGTGTTAAAAACGCCACGATTGCATTCCAAATGGCACTGATCTTCTCCGAGATCCAGTCCATCACTCTGCCCACAATGATTTGGATGGCTTCAAAAATCGTCTGAAACAGATAACCAAATGCCGTGATCAGCGGTTCTAAGGTGGTGTAAATGGCATTCCAAACGGTCGTAATGACGTTATAAATTGCCTGAAAAACCGTAGAAACCACGTTGTAAATGGCATTGAAAATCGTGCTGAAAAAGTTGTAGATTGCTGTAAAGATCGTGGTGAAAAAGTCCCGAATCGCCGTAAATACAGTCGTTGCCACCGTCTGAATAGCAGTGACAATGGCGGTGAAGGTATTGGAAATAGACGTCCAGGTGTTGACGAAAAAGTCCCGGATTCCGGTAACGATTCCCGTGAAGAAGGAAGCAATGCTGTTCCATGTGTCCACAAAAAATGTTTTGATGGATGTCCAGACTTCGTTCCAGCTTGTTCCGAACCACCCCAGCACCGCATCTGCAATGCCTTTCAGAGTATTCATGATATTGCGGAACGTGTTGACAATGAAGTCCCAGATAGAAGTAAAAATACCCTTGATACCGTCCCAGCACTGCTCCCAGTCGCCAGTGAACAGACCAATCAATACGTCAAGTGAATTTAAGAGAATATCTGCAAATCCAGAGAAAATATTGGAGATATTCTGAAAGACACCTTCAAAAATAGGAGCTAACAGATTGCACAGCCCGTCCCACGCTGCTTTCAGCACATCGGTAAAACTCTCAAAGTCGAATCCCAGAGCATTTAGCCGGTCAGTGATGCCCTGTGTCAATCCGGTAAAGGTGCTTTTGATCTGTTCCCAGATGGCGATGATGTTGCTTTTGAATTCGTCATTGGTTTTCCAGAGATGCACAAAGGCAGCCACCAGAGCGGCAACAGCTGCGATAATGGCGAGCAGCGGACCTAATGACACGCCCAACGCTCCGGTAATGGCTCCAATGCCACCTTGCACAGCCGAGAAAAGGGCAGGCAGTTTGGACACTGCGGAAAAGACCGTTCCCACGCTGGAGATGGTCTTTCCAAGCACCACCAACATTGGACCCAGAGCAGCAGCCACCAGTGCAATTTTCGCAATGGTTTCTTTGGTCTGCGGGTCTAATTGGTTCAGCTTGTCCACCAGTTCCTGAATGCGGGAAACAATGGAGCGAATAGTGGGCATCAGAATATCGCTAAAACTGATCGCCAGTTCTTCCAGCTGGGACTTCAAGATAGTTACTTGTCCGGCAAGGTTATCCTGCATGACTGCCGCCATTTTTTCAGTTGTGCCATTGTAGCCGTCTACTGTATCCGAACAGGTGTCAATGGCATTGGACAGTTTTTCAAAATCCGCCGGGGAACCGTTGATGATCGCCAGCATACCGGACATGGCCTCTTTGCCAAACAGTGAGGCAGCAGCCTGTGCCTGTTCTGCCTCAGAAAGTCCGCCCAATTTCTGACGGAGTTGTTCCATGAGTTCTCGTAAAGAGTACATCTTGCCGGAACTATCCGTCAGAGAAATGCCGTACTGTTCCATGGCAGATGCTACCGTGCCTGTCGGCTTTGCCAGATTGGTGATAGCGGAACGCAGTGCTGTACCAGCCTGCGAAGATTTGATACCGGCGTTCGCCATCAGTCCGATGGCAATGGCAGAGTCTTCAGCAGAGTATCCCAGAGAACCCAGCACCGGAGCGGCATACTTGAAAGTTTCACCCATCATGCTGACGTTGGTATTGGCATTGCTTGATGCGGCAGCCAGAATATCTGCAAAGTGTCTGCTGTCCGAGGCAGACAAACCGAAAGCAGTCAAAGCATCCGTGACAATGTCTGAAGTAGATGCCAAATCTTCGCCACTGGCGGCGGCAAGATTCATGATGCCTTCGATACCGCTGAGCATATCGTTGGTTTTCCAGCCTGCCATCGCCATGTAGTTCATAGCATCCGCAGCCTCACTTGCAGAGAACTTCGTTTTACTGCCCATTTCACGAGCCTTTTCTCGGAGAGCGTCCATCTCTGAACCGGTCGCACCCGAAACAGCCGCCACCTTTGACATGGCGGAATCGAAATCCGCACCAGTTTTTACAGCAATGGTTCCTAGAGCCGTGACACCGGCGGTGACCGGCAGCAGTTTCTGTCCCACACCGGAGATCTTGTCTCCCGCTGACTGTATCGTTTCTCCCAGAACGCCCATCTTTTCCAAAGCAGTGTGAGAATTGTTTGCTTCTGTAGTCAGGCGTTTCAGTTCGTTTTCGGTTTCGATGATTTCACGCTGTAAGGCATCATACTGCTGCTGGGAAATCTCACCATTTGCAAGAGCGGTATTTGCCTGTTCTGCGGCAGTTTTCAGCACTTCCAGCTTTTCTTTGGTGGCAGACACCGCATCTGCCAGCAGCTTGTGCTTCTGGGACAAGAGTTCTGTGTTGGTGGGATCAAGCTTCAGCAGCTTCTGGACATCTTTCAGCTGCGTCTGCGTGCCATTGATATCCTTGTTGACACCTTCCAGTGCCTTGGACAGCTTGGTGGTATCGCCGCCGATCTCAACGGTAATACCCTTGATTCTATTAGCCATACAATCTCACCCCCCTTATCAAAATTTATCAAAGTCACTCTGATCTGCCATCACATCATAATGACAATCATCATTTTCCCGTTCGGTGAACATATCATTCACCAGACCAATCGTTAAAAAATCCAAATCGCCCATTGACAAGCCAAGCTGAACGCACCGCAATAAAAACAGCGGTGTGGTCATCGGTCGGTCAATCGGGCGATGTTTTTTTTAGACTTGACCTGTGTTTCTACGTTCAAACCCCAGAGGTCAATCAGCTGCGGCAAGATCTCATAGATGCTGAACGTGTTAAACTGTTCCAGCCACTCATCCGGCGATGCCGGAATGGCTGGGTCAGCGTGTTTTGCCATGATGTAGGCGATGTTCTCAAACACCTCAAGGCTTTCAATATCCAGTGCGGAGGATTCCTCTGTATTTTCTCCCACAGACTTTTGCAGTGCTGCAAAGTCCTGATAAATATCTCTGCGAAATTTCAGACGATACAGTCTGGGGACTGCCGCACTTGCCTTAAACGGCACATCAATACCATCAATGGTGATGTTCTTCTGAATTGCCATACTGCACCCTCCTTACGCTTTCACAGATGCTGCGGATGCCTTACCACTCTGTACAGCGGCAGCCAGATTGGGCATATATACCGCCTTGTACCAGTTCTCATAAACCTCGGCATCCGTTTTCTCACAGGTTTTAGTTTTTACCAAACCACTGTTCAATGCCGTTGCGGTCAAAGACAGCGTTTCCGTTTTAACTTCCTTTTCGTCCTCAATGGTGCTGGATTCTGTTGCCGGACGAGAGGCAGAGCAACAGAACAGACAGTGCCGAATTTTATTCTTATCGCCGCTGAATTCAAACAGCAGGGCAAACTGCGATACTTCTGCAGTATTGGTTTCCGTGAGAACGCCCTTTTCATCCAGCTTCTCACCGAGAATGTCTGTCGCAAACTCAAGCGGAACCAATGCGATTTCCAGATCGCCGGTGTAACCAGAGTTATTGTTGATCACATAGTACACACCATCGTCAGCGTAAAAATTGGATGCTTCACCTTCTGCATCGATAGACAGCGACACTGCACCGGGAATGCGAACCGGCTTTGCAAAAGTCGGCACACCTTCTTCATCATAAGAGGTGATTTTTGCATAGTGAACTTTGTTCAGACCGAATTTTACCTTGTTTTTCTCCATTGCCATATAGATCAAACCTCCATCTCATAGAGCACTTCATACAATTCTTCCGAATCAATGAATGTTTCTGTTTTTGTATAATAAATTTCATGCTGGGCAAGCACTGCCTCTACCTGTTCTTCCAGTTCCGGCAGTTTTTTATCTGTGTACAATTCAATATCCAGCTGCTTAAAACTGAAATATGCCACATTATCCGCAGAAAATAGATTTTCTCCGGGAGATAAGAACAGCAGAAAAGGCGGTGCAGGGCTTTCGCCCTCGGCAAAATGATGGTAGGCGAAAGGCAGTCCCATTTCCTCCATCATTTCTGCGATTTGTTCGTAGGTCATGACAAAGCCCCCTCAATCAAATGCTCCAGCAACTGCACACCGTTTTCTTCCGCAGGAGCAATATGCGGTTTGCCGGATACCCGACCACCGCCACGCTTGGCATGCCCCTTTTCCAAAAGGTGTGCCAGTTGATATCTGTTTTTAGAATGTACTGTCATCTCCAAAGAGTGACTGTTTTCGCCAGTCTTTTTCGTTGCCCAGCTTTTTGCATATTTTCCGGTATCCTTCGGGGCATTGGCGGAGATCTCGTTTTTCACTTGCGTGGCGGTTTTCCGGACAGCCTTTTTCATGGCAGTATCCGCAAGGTCTGCATATTCCTGCAAGCCCTGCATAATTTCCGCTGCAAGATTGTCAATACTGGTCATTTTGTCCTGCCTTTCTGGCTTCTGCAGTAAGTTTCAGATAATCCTTGTGCAGATAATCCGGTGTAATACCGGTGATGTCATAAATATTTCCCTGAAACAAGATTCGGTTGCCTGTTACAGACGGCATCCAGTTTCGACTTTGCCGAATGAGAAATTCCAGTGTCTGTGTTTCTTTGGTCACACCAGCGTCCGTATGCTCCGCAGAAGCTTTCAAAGTCACTTTTGCCCAGCAGGAAAAAGCTTCGTCCCATACAGCGGTGTGATTGCCGATTTCGTCTGTAACAACACGATTCTCAAGAAAGATAATTCGCTGATTCAGAGTTCCGATTTCCATCAAATCACATCCTCTCGCTGTGCAAACAGCATGGCACGAAGCGTTAACGTCAGCCTGGAAAAGTCTGCGGTATTGCGGTTTTCATAGAGATAGGAAACCGTGTAGAGCATTGCTGTCCGTACCACATCTTCGTTTTCTGAAAAGCGTTCCTCGTCCATTCTTCCTACATCCATTACCAGCTGTTTTGCAGTTGAAATAAGGGAGAGAAGCAATGTATCATCATCTACAAAATCAATCCGCAGATACTGCTTGACTTCCTGTAAAGTTACCACCCACTCCAACCCCTTTCTCTGATTACGCTTTCATGCTAAGTGTCTTTACGGCTTCGGTCAGAATCAGTCTGCCATCGACACGCTGAGATGCGAGGAATCCAACCTGACCATTCATTGCAAATACTTCATTCAGTCGCTTAAAGGAACGTCCCTGACGGTCGCCGATCCAGTAATAGCTGAAATCGCCGAAAGCGAGGCACTTTGCACCTACCTTGATTTCCGGCACATAGCTGGAAGTGTAGTACGGACGATTGAGAATGGTATCCGGAACGCCAGCTTGTACAGACGGATTCCAGATGTAATTGCCAGTGCTGTCCTTCAGCTTACGAAGTGCCTTTACTGTGGAATCATTCAGTACCCATACAGCTTTCTTCCGATACGGGCTTCTCAAGGAATAGAACAGTTCCAGAACATCATCGAAAGTGATATTTGCAGTGCTGGTTGTTGCCCCGCTTTCTGCACCACCCGTTGCAGCGAAGATACCGGTCGGCTTGCCCTTGCCATCACCAATGAAGAATGCCTCTTCTTCCTTTGCACCGATTCTTCTTGCAAATTCCTTTGCGATGTAGGACGGCAGGTCAAAAGCGGCATCATTCAGCAGTTCCTCAGAGATCTTAATTGCTGTGCCAACCTTGTACGCACCGAGGGAAGCCTGTCCAAAGGTATCATCCGACAGCTTATATGCGTCCTCCTCATCCATCCAAGCAGCTTCGCCCTTAGAAGTAACGATGGGAATCTTTCGATCACCAGAGGAAGTTTTGATGACGGTTGCCAGCTGCCGGAAAATGTTTTCTTCGGTCAGGGCTTCCACCAGTTTCCGTTCAAATTCATCCGGCACAAGATAGCCACCCTCGGTATCTGTGCCAACCTGCAGGTCGTTTCGGACATCGTAAAAATTGCGGTTGCGAATGCTGTTCCAGAAAGCAGTACGGTATGCGTCAGATGCAATTCCTGTTTTGGTATCACTGTGAATGGAGGCGTTCGGCTTGTTCTGGATCGGCGTAGAAGTGGGCTTGTTCATCTCCGCTTCAATCTGAGCCTGTCGTTCCAGCCGCTGGATTTCCTTGCCGTATGCCACGATCTGCTGCTCCATGGCATCATATGTCTTGCTGTCCTCTTCCGAAAGCAGACCGCTTTCATTTCGCTTGGAATCCAAAAAGTCACGGGCAGTATCCCATGCTTTGCTTCTTTTTTCTCTCAGTTCCTGAATTGTCATAGTATCAGTCCTCCTGTATTTTTGATATTTCAAAAGCTCCAGCCGTTTGTCCAATTGGTTGATCGGTGTGCCTTTGGATGCAGTTGCAGAAATCTTCTGCAGAAAAGAATCCAGCGTTTTGGATGGTGTGTACAGCATGGATGTTGTGCTTTCCTTCTTTTTCTCATCTGGCTCTTCTTCCGAAGATTCCTCTGTTTCTTCATCTGGATCTGTTTTTTCTGGTTCTTCTGGAACAAACGGATTCTTTTTAGAAAAGAGAATGCCGTCTACAAATCCCAGCTGCAATGCTTTTTCTGCATTCATCCACGTTTCTTCATCCATCAGCCTTGCAATCTTATTGCGGCTGAGATGCGATTTTTCTGCATAAGCATTGATAATGGATTCCTTGACTTCGTCCAGAAGTGCGATTGCTTTCTCCATATCTGCCTTGTTGCCCATGGCACAGGTCATCGGATTGTGGCACATCAGCATTCCGGTCGGTGAAATCAAGGTTTCTTCTCCAGCCATCGCTACCACAGAAGCCGCAGAGGCGGCAATGCCGTCAATCTTGACTGTAACCTTGCCCGGATGGTTTCGGAGCATGGTATAGATCTGACTGGCAGCAAATACATCGCCGCCCGGCGAGTTGATAAAGACGGTCACATCACCGCTGTGTTTTTGCAGTTCCGAGCGAAACATAGCAGGGGTGATGTCATCTTCAAACCAGGTACTCTCCGCAATGGCACCGTACAAATACATCTCCGATGCACCGGTTTCTTCATTGCGTACCCAGTTCCAGAAACGGTTATTCTTCATGCGTCGTATCCTCCTTTTCATTTTCCTTTGCAAACGCACCTGCATCTGCGAGTTTTGTAAATGAACCATTTACAAGATAGAGATTTCCGCCTTCTTCGTCAGGAATCATATTCATATCCTCCAGTTCACGAATGTCATTGGCAGACATCCAGCCATTCTGTCGGGCAGTCGCATAGCCCTGCATACGGGAAGCATAGTCCCCACGCAATAATCCCTCCACATTGAACTTGATGAAGTACTTGCCTTTCTCTGAATCGGAAAGCAATGCCTTCTGCAAAGACTGTTCCCAACGAACAATCCATGGGTCAAGGCTGTATTTCACGAAATCCAGTGATAAGTGTTCCACATTGGAAAATGTTGCATGGTCTAAGTCGCCGATCATGTGGAGTGGTACTCGATACAGCCGGGCAATTTCCTCTACCTGAAACTTTCTGGTTTCCAGAAACTGTGCTTCATTGTTGGGGATAGAGATCGGTGTATACTTCATGCCCTCTTCCAAAATTGCCGTATGATGCGAGTTAGAACCGCCATAGGCACGCTGCCATGCATCTCGTACCCGTTCCGGATTTTTAATGACACCCGGATGCTCCAACACACCAGACGGGCTGGCTCCATTTGCGAAAAAGGTGGAACCATAGTCTTCACAAGCAAGGGAAATGCCGATCGCATTTTTCGCAAGTGCAATCGGCGAATATCCCACCAAGCCGTCAAAGCCAAGTCCGAGAATATGCAGCACATCTTCTGCCTGCAGAACAATATCGCCCTGCTGTTTCAAGTTTGGGTTGGCTTCATCATAACGGCTGTAAATATATATCAAGCGGTTTTTCTCATCACGGTCAACCTTCATCTTGTCGGGCATCAATGGATACAGTCCGATAACATCACCCCTGCCGTTTCGGATGATCTGTGCATAGGCATTGCCGTAAATCAGCAGATGGGACATTAGGGTTTCTCGGAACACGAAGGATGTCATTTCTGGATTTGGCTGATCATGCAGCAAAAAATAGAGCGGATGCCGTGGCACTCGCTCTTTTCCATTTTCGGTATATTGGTAAACGTGTAATGGCAGCTGGGCAATGGCTTCTGACAGAACCCGCACGCAGGCATACACCACTGTGTGCTGCATGGCGGTACGGTCATTAACTCGCTTACCACTGTTGGAACGTCCGAAGAAGTAACTGTAGCTGGGACTGTCGTAGCTGTTTCGAGGCTTATCTCTGGACTTGAAGAGCCCGCTGAAAATTCCCATGAAATCACGTCCTTTCTTGACTTTTCGTATATGTGTGTGGTATAATATGTGAAACTAATCACCTCAAAAAATTTTCAAAAATCACTTGACAAAATAGAATTCATATTATATGATGTAAATATGGCGAGTGTTGGTTGTAGATACGGTCGTCGTTTATAGGGTTTTAATTTGGCTTTCACTCTTTTTCTGAACAAATATCAATAAAGAGTGAAAGGTGTGAGAACAAATGAAAATCTTTTTACATGTTCTTGTAGTTCTTGATTGCGTAGGAAGCAGCCAGAGTCTTATTGACTTAGTGACTAAGGCTGTTACTTACCTTGAAATTGTTATGAGTTATGTGCCAATTGGTTGCTTTGATTATCTTAAAGCTGCTTTAGGCGTGGTGGACTATCTTATTCGGATTGTTGTTTTCATTTCGTCAATCCTTTTTAACCACTTGAAAAAAAGCAGGAGTAAGACTGATTAAAGGAAATTCCTATAACTGCAACCAACTCTTGTCAAACAAATTGTAATTATATAGTTAATAGTTATAAGTACCATTTAACTTACAAAACCAGCATCTCCCTCGTATCATAAACCGACTCATCCGAAACACATCCACAGCGAATTGCACGGTCAAGAGCCATGATCATGGCAACCGCACCGTCAATTTTCTCTGTGGATTTTTCTTTATCTGGCTTGATGTTTCCAGCAGGATCTCGCTTGATAAAGATGTTGTCCATCATCCAACGAAGAACCGGATGTCCACCATGTGCTATTTTTTTCTCCAATGTCAATTTCATTAGTTCTTTTGTTGGCGGTGACATATCCTTATATCCCTGCCCAAACTGTACTAAGGTAAATCCCAAATCTTCTAAGTTTTGCGACATCTGCACTGCACCCCAACGGTCAAAAGCAATTTCTTTGATGTGAAACTTCTGTCCCAGTTCATCGATGAAGTTCTCGATAAAACCATAGTAAACCACATTTCCCTCAGTGGTTTTCAGGTAGCCTTGCCGTTCCCAAATATCATAAGGAACGTGGTCACGTCTTACTCTGAGGGGCAGTGTTTCTTCCGGCAGCCAGAAGTAAGGCAGAACGTAGTAATGCTCATCGTCTTCAGTTGGAGGAAATACCAAAACAAAAGCTGTAATATCCGTTGTACTGGAAAGGTCGAGTCCACCGTAGCAGATTCTTCCACGAAGGAATTCTGGAATTACAGGAGCATTACAAGCATCCCATTTCTCCATTGGCATCCATCGAACAGACTGTTTTACCCACTGATTCAAACGTAGTTGTCGGAATGCATTCTCTTCACCCGGATTTTGTCTGGCAGAATTGCAAGCAGCTTCAACTTTATCCATTCCGACAGTAATGCCAAGAGAGGGATTTGCTTTTTTCCAAACTTCTGGAGAAGTCCAGTCTTCAGATTCATCTGCACCGTAAATCACAGGATAGAATGTTGGATCGATTTTTCTGCCTTCCAAAATATCTTTTGCCTTTTGATGCGTTTCATAACAAATAGAATGCGTGTCCGTTCCGGCAGTTGTAATGAGAAAATACAAAGGCTGCATTCTGGCATCGCCGGAGCCTTTGGTCATAACATCAAACAGCTTTCTGTTGGGTTGGGTATGTAGCTCGTCAAACACCACCCCATGAATGTTGAAACCGTGCTTGGAGTAGGCTTCTGCCGAAAGCACCTGATAGAAGCTGTTGGTCGGAATATACACGATACGCTTTTGTGAGGTCAGGATTTTCACTCGTTTGGAAAGGGCAGGACACATTCGCACCATATCCGCTGCTACATCAAATACAATGGCAGCCTGTTGGCGGTCGGCAGCACAGCCGTAAACTTCGGCACGTTCTTCACCATCACCGCAGGTAAGCAGCAGAGCAACCGCAGCAGCGAGTTCTGATTTGCCTTGCTTTTTCGGGATTTCTACGTAAGCTGTGTTAAACTGACGATAGCCATTCGGTTTCAGCACACCAAATATATCTCGTATAATCCGTTCTTGCCAATCAATCAGTTCAAACTTTTTTCCTGCCCATGTGCCTTTTGTATGACACAGGCATTCAATAAAATTCACAGCATAATCTGCCGCTTTTTTATTATAATGCGAATCTTCCGCCATAAATTTTGTGGGTTTATAGCCTTTCAGTTTTTGCATTCTCTCACCTCACAACAAAAAAGACCTGCCGAAGCAAGTCTTTGAAAATCATGGTCATGGCGTGCAGATGTGACCTGTTTGCCATGTTTGGTACGACCGCCAGAGCCTTTCGGCTCCGGCTTGTGGAATTTATAACTTCAAGACCAGCCCCGCACAGTTCGCCTGTGTGGGGCTGGTCTTGACTTTGGACAGTTTCTCGGCAAGTGCTCTGAAAGCCCACACAGGGCAAACAGGGCGGTTACATGGGGAACTTTCGGTGCATTACAGACAGGATTTTCTCCCGTTCCTCCGTGGAAACGCCGATGCTTTCCAGTGCCTGTCGAATGCCGCAGTCCGGGCAAATGGGCGTTTGGTTGTCCGTTCTGGAAAGTGCAGGCACACCGGAATACGGCTTTCCGCAGAGTGGGCAGACTGCCGAAACTGGCTTATCTGTTTTCATGGTGGTACACCTCCCGTTCGCTGATGTCCATGGCTTTCCGCAGGTGTTTCAGGTCAAAACCGAACTGGCGGTAGCCGTCCACACAGGTGCGGATGTAGGCAGAAGTGGGAATGCCCAGTTTCCGTTCCTCGTGCATGATGTACACAAAGGCAGTCAGCTTTTTCCCGGTTTCTGCAAGGGGAAGTTCCAGTTCCGTTTTGTAGTAGAAATGGGGATATCCCTCATAGCGGTCAAGAGCAAGTTCATCTCGTTCCGACACCGACCACACTGCCGCCGGAACGGTACAGCCCTGCTTGGGTTCGATGGTCAGATAGGAGCCGGTCTTGCTGCCCTTGAACAGCAGCTGGTAATTTGGGATCTCCGCAGTCCCCACAATTCTGGCATCCGGGCAGCGGAACTGCATCTGTTTCACGTTCAGATTGCTGCCGTAGGCAAGGTAAAACTTTTTCATGCAATCAAATCCTTTCTGAAAGGGATACCCTTTCACCACCATAAGACCGCCGAAGCGGTCTGGTGTAGCTGGTAGCAAGAGGCTGTCTCTTTATCTGCCGAACCGGAAGGCTGCATCGCCGTCCAAGTTTCTGGTAAGGAACGTTCTGGCGGTAGCGAACTCCTCGCCGACCAGCCCCAGCCGAATCAGCCATGTCCGCATGGCGAATTTCGGATTTTCCGTTTGCTGTGGTTTCGGGCTGGCGGTTCGCAGTCCCTTTGCCATTTCGGAAAGGGCAAGGCAAAGTTGTATGTAGCTTTTCAGCTGTCCGGCATGGAGTCCGTTTTTTCTGCCGTCGGCAGGCTTGTCGAATTGAAATAACCGGAATTCAATTGTGCCTTTTGTAAAAGTTGCGTGATAGTTCAGCATATGGTATCGGCTGTCATTGTAGTGCTGATTTCTGCCGTAATTTGCCCCGTTCGCCGTATACCAGATGTCTGCAAACTGTGCCATGTTGGTGGGCTTTTTTCGGTTCAGCTGTTCGATGAATTGGGGATTGACCGTTCTGCAATATCGGTTCATTCTGCCTTGGTCGATTTTCAAGGCATCTGCAATCAGCTGCTCGTGGCTCGCCATAAGGTTGGCGAGGTTTCGCAGGGTCTGCGGTGTGTGTCCGTTTGCTCCAATGTGAATGTGTACTCCGGCTCCGATGCCTGCATGGCTGATTGCTCCGGCTTTGCGGAGTTTTCTCACAAGCTCCTGCAAGGTTTCGATATCCTCGTATTTCAAAATCGGCGTGACCAGTTCACACTTTTCGGCATCGCATCCTGCAATGCTGACGTCCTTTTGAAATTTCCATTCTCTGCCCTGTGCATCCCATGCTGACCAGGTGCTGTATCCGTTTCGGCTTGCTGTGAATTCGTATCTGCCAGTTTCAAAGAAGTCTGCGACAAGTTTTGCAGCTCGTTCTCTGGTGATGTGGTTCATCTCAATCTCAACGCCGATGGTCTGCTTTTTCAGGTTTTCAATCTGTCTTTCTGTTTTAGCGTTCATGGTGTTTTCCAGCCTCCTCAAATCCTATGTCGGCATACCCATTCGCCTCGGGCAGCATCCTGCCTCGGCTCAGGGCATCCGTGATTTCGGGCTTTTTGCCCTTTCGTTGTACCCATATTAACTCTAAACGGAGGAGATAGCAAGCGGCTAAATCTACAGAAAATGAGGTCAAAAGATTGTGTAGAATACACGCTTGCAATTCTTGCGATTGTATGGTAACATACTGTACAATGGAGGAGGTACCGCCTTATTTTTTCGCCTCGGGTACGGTCTGGAAACTGTCAATTTCGGGAATCAGAGCAAGGGAAGAACCATTCTCCCACCGCATATGAATGCTGCCCGCATCATCAATATGTGTGACCTCACCGACTGTTCCGGGAAGAACCGGATATGTTTCATTTCGCATAGAAATCAGCTGTAATTTTGTCCCTTCTGGATACTGCTTTCGGAGTTGCTCCAGATATGATTCACTCGGAAATTGCATCCGTATCACCAACCTTTCTGAATGCGGAATTGCCGGACAGATGCCGAGGAATAACCTTTCTTGCCGCCTTGAATTCCGCACCCACCATTCCCAGACGAATCAGGAAACACCGCATAGTGTACTTGGGATTGTCGGAGGTGTCCGGTTTGCGGTTGATGCGGCTTTGGTTCTTGGCAAATTCGCAGAGCATGGAAATGAAGGTGCAGTAGGCATCTGCATCACCGTCCTGTTCGACCGTGAACCACGGAAATTCCACCTTTTCATCAGACGGAATGATGTCCAAACAGTCGGTTTGAAAAGCTGCCTGAAAAAGGGCAGCCTTGTTTTCGCAGATCTGCCGGAGATTGCCCAGTGTATGCTCCGTGAAAAAATCGGCTGGCATCTGCACCGTCAAGCCTTTGGATTCCGGTTCTGATGTGTCTGGAACAACATAGCCCCGATTTGCCAGTTCGGCAAGAAGCCGTTCTGTTTCCTTATGGTCGGCTTGGTCACTGATTTCCAGATCACCGGACTTGGTAACGGTGTAGCATTCCCCGATTTTGTAGGCACAGGTGGGCATATACTGATATTCCGCCGTTGTTCCAATGATCGTGGCTACCGCCCATGCCAGTTTCTTTCGATTTTCTCCTGCAAGATGAAATTCAATTATCATATGTTTTCCTCCCGATTTTCGGTGATTTGCCTTTCGGCAGTACATATGTTAACTCTTTTTCCCACAGATAGCAACTGTGAGATATGTAGAATTATTTCCTTTCATTTTGTGCATAGTAAGCAATTCCGGCAAGCACAAACCAAGCATTGCAAGCTGCGATACCATTTCCCCACATTTTATAAGCTGCACTGTCGGAATATGGGTTTTTCAGCCATTTTTCAATCTGCTTGTGAGATTTCGGCTTGCAGGTCTTACCGACAGCTTTGTTGTATGTTTCAAAAACATTCTGCCACCAAGTAATCTGTTCTTCGGTCGGATTTTTAATACCGATATCATCACACCA